>Ga0074195_1000185_pt1 | contig 149327 bp, 176 predicted proteins | sample EPASupsiteHSE623_FD_64525 | JGI IMG/M metagenome (GOLD analysis project Ga0074195, IMG submission 64525) | Bioremediated contaminated groundwater from EPA Superfund site, New Mexico - Sample HSE6-23 | ecosystem: Environmental > Aquatic > Deep subsurface > Groundwater > Contaminated ...
GGGCGGGAGGCAGAAGTCAAGGTCGGAAATGGGATGCTTTTACAGTATATTCCTTTAGGTACTTTTATTCACAATGTTGAAATAGTTAAAGGTCGTGGCGGGCAGATGGCGCGTAGCGCCGGTAATGCCGCTCAGATCACGGCTAAGGAAGGTGATTTTGCTCACGTCAAACTTCCTTCAGGCGAAGTCAGGCTTGTGAAGTTGGATTGTATGGCAACCATTGGTCAGGTCGGTCATGTGGAGCATGAAGCGTTAACGCATGGTAAGGCCGGAAGAAAGCGTTGGTTAGGTATTCGTCCTACAGTCCGCGGTTCTGCGATGAACCCCATAGATCATCCGCACGGTGGTGGTGAAGGAAAAGCGGGACAAGGCAACCCTCATCCGGTTTCTCCCTGGGGACAGAAGTGTAAGGGATTAAAAACGAGAAGACATAAAAGGTATTCAAATAAATATATTATTAAAGGAAGGAACGGTTAATGCCACGTTCATTAAAAAAAGGTCCATTTATTGATGCGAAGCTCGAAAAGAAAGTTGAGAGAGCGCGTAAAGTAGGCATGCGCACTCCTATTAAGACATGGTCGAGAAGTTCAATGATCACGCCGGATTTTGTGGGCTTGACGATCGCTGTGCACGATGGCCGTAAGCACGTCCCTGTTTTTATTACGGAAAATATGGTGGGCCATAAGCTCGGTGAATTTGCTCCTACAAGAGTTTTCAGGAAACATGGCGGTGTTAAAGCTAAAAAGACAACTGAATTAACCTAAAACATACTATGCTAGCTAAAGCTCACGGAAAGTTTATCAGAGGTTCAGGAAAAAAAGTCAGGCAGGTCGTTGATCTTATTCGCGGCATGAATGCGACCAAGGCGCTGGAATATTTAAAGTTTGTTGAAAAACGCCCTAAGTATTATGTAGGTAAGGTTTTGAAATCAGCTATTGCAAATGCCAAGACCAAAGGGTTGGATGTCGATAAGCTCGTTATTTCTAAGATCACGGCTGATGACGGCCCGCGTTGGAAGAGATTCAGGGCAGCAGGTTTTGGACGAGCGACAGAGATTCTAAAACGAACAAGTCATATAACAGTTGAATTGGATTTTGCAAAAGAAGCGAAATAGGAGGATTTGTGGGTCAAAAGGTTAATCCTATATCTATAAGGTTGGGTTTTATAAAACAATCAAGTTCGCGTTGGTTTGCGCGACACGGTGATTTCGGTATTTTTTTGGAAGAAGACTATAAGATCCGCAGACATATTAAAAAGCAATTAAGGTCAGCTGCGGTGGCTCGCGTGATTATTGATCGTGTTGCCGGAAAAGTGAAGATTCGGATTCATTCGGCCAGGCCTGGTGTTATTATTGGTCGTCACGGCGCCGATATTGAAAAACTTACGAATGAGATCAGGGACATCGTTAAAAATAAAGAAGTTATTGTTGATATTGAAGAAATAAAAAATGCCGCTATTGATGGGCAGTTGATTGCAGAAAATATTGCGTTGCAGTTGGAAAAACGCGTGGCCTTCAGACGCGCCATCAAAAGATCTATGGATCAGGCCATTTCATCGGGTGCTAAAGGAATTAAGATCAAAGTTAGCGGTAGGCTTGGCGGTGCTGAAATAGCCCGTAATCAGGTTTATAAATGGGGCAGCGTCCCTTTGCAGACATTCCGCGCGGATATTGATTATGGTTTTGATGAAGCCCATACCCGCTACGGCCTTATCGGTGTTAAAGTTTGGGTTCATAAGGGAGACGCATTGTTGGAAAAATTAAGAGAAGAGCGAAGGAAAAAAGAGGAAGAAGTCAAGCAGGAGAAGGAATAAACCATGCCATTAATGCCGAGAAGGGTTAAATATAGAAAATTTCAGCGCGGAAAAAACCGCGGGATCGCAGTTAAGGGGTCTGATTTAAGTTTTGGTGAATTTGGTTTAAAATCACTTGTGAATGGTACGATCAAGAATACCCAGATTGAAGCGGTGCGCGTGCTCTTGGCGCGTCAATTGCGCGGGACTGGCAAGGTCTGGATCAGGATTTTTCCTCATAAGTCGATGACAAAGAAGCCCGCAGAAACACGTCAGGGTAAAGGGAAGGGCGATTTGGCTTATTGGGTGGCGCAGGTGAAGCGTGGCGCCGTGCTTTTTGAATTGGGTGGGATTCCGGAGGAAGTAGCAAGGACTGCTATGCGTTTAGCTGCATTTAAGCTTCCTGTTCGAACAAAATTTATCTCCCGGTCTAGTTCGATCTAAAAAGAAAAGGATTTTAATAACATGAAATGTGAAGAATTGAGAAATTTAAACAAGGAAGAGTTGATTGCAAAAGTTGCGGGCTTTAAAGAAGAGCTGAGCAAATTGAATTATATGAAGCATGCCGGTCAGGTTGATAAGCCGCATCGGTTTAAGGAGCTTCACAGGAATATCGCCAGGATACAGACGTTATTAAACGAAAAAAATATATCTAAGAAGGGTTAATCCATGAGTGATGTAAAGCAGGAAAAAACTGGAAAAAGAAAAGAATTTGTCGGGATTGTTAAAAGCGACAAAATGAAAAAGACGATCGTGGTCACGGTTGAGCGGTTGGTTGGCCATGGTCAGTACACAAAGATTATTAAGCGAAAAGAGAATTTTAAAGTACATGATGAGAAGAATGAGGCGCATATCGGCGATAAAGTGCGCATTGTCGAGACAAGGCCAATGTCGAAAGATAAGCGCTGGCGTTTAGGTGAAATTATCACGAAAACGAAATTCGTTGAGGGACACAATGATATATAAACGAACTCTTTTGGTTGTTGCGGATAACACAGGGGCAAAGATCGCTTCTTGTATTGGCGTGATCGGTCGTAAAGGTAAATTGGATGCGACCATCGGGGATATTATTGTCGTCAATATCAAGCAATCGACGCCTGATGCTGCTATTAAAAAAGGTGAAGTGGCCAAGGCAGTGGTGGTGCGTATGAAATTTCCATTACGCCGCTCCGATGGTTCTTATGTGCGGTTTGATTCGAATGCCGTTGTTATGATCGATAAGGATTCAAATCCTCGCGGCACGCGCGTGTTCGGCCCGGTGGCCAGAGAATTAAGAGATAAGAATTTTATGAAAATCGTTTCTTTAGCACCCGAGGTTATCTAATGTTGAAAATTAAAAAAGACGATACAGTCGCTGTTTTGGCAGGCAAGGATAAAGGAAAGCAGGGCAAGGTCATGCATGTGTATCCTGAGATCCGCAAAGCCCTGGTTCAGGGTATTAATCTTGCCAAGAAGCACAAAAGACGCACCCAGCAGGATCAGCAGCATTCAGGGATCGTTCAGGTTGAACTCCCGATCGCCTTGTCTAATCTGGCGGTTGTTTGTACGAGTTGCAATGTCCCAACAAAAATAGGATTCTCTGTTCTTAAAGATAAAACAAAAACACGCATTTGTAAAAAATGCCGTGAAGCGCTTTAACAAATTACAAGGAAAAAAATGGCATCCCGTTTATTAGAAAAATACAGAAATGAAATAGTTCCTGAAATGATTAAGCTCATGAAGTATAAGAGCCCGATGCAGGTCCCGCGCCTTAAAAAAGTTGTTATCAATATGGGCGTCGGTGAGGCCATCACGGATATTAAGTTTTTGGAAAAGTCCGTTGAAGAATTGGCGATGATTGCAGGCCAGAAGCCGGTGATGACGCGTTCCAAAAAAGCCATCGCTAATTTTAAAATCAAAGAGAATCAGGCTATCGGATGCCGTGTTACGCTTCGCAAGCAGAAGATGTATGAATTCCTGGATCGTTTCATCAGCGTGGCACTCCCGCGTATCAGAGATTTCCGCGGTCTTAATCCGAATTCTTTTGACGGTGCGGGTAACTATACGATTGGGATTACGGAACAGGCTATTTTTCCTGAAATTGACGCTGATAAGGTCACACGCGTCCAAGGGATGGATATCACGCTCGTGATCAACGCGCGGTCTAAAGAAGAGTCTTTCGAATTTTTAAAACTTTTAGGTATTCCGTTTAAAACATCAAAGGAAGAATAATTTTTATAGTCTGATTTAAATTTAGGACAATCGTTTGTTGAGGAAAGGATAACAGTGGCAAAACGTTCACAAATCAATCGCTGGAAGAGAAAACCGAAATTTTCCACCAGAAAATATAATCGTTGCCGGCTTTGCGGCCGCTCGGGTGGTTATTATCGAAGATTTCAGTTGTGCCGTATTTGTTTTAGAGAATTAGCCTCTAAAGGCGAGATTCCAGGCGTTAAAAAGGCAAGCTGGTAAAGGAGATTAAAAGATGTCGATGACGGATCCTATTGCAAACATGTTGACTTTGATCAGGAATGGTTCTCGTGCCCTTCTTGAGAAAGTGGATATTCCACATTCCAAGATGTTGACGGCTATCGCCGACCTTATGAAAAAAGAGGGTTATATCGATAACTATCGCGTTATTAAAGACGCGACAAAACAGGGAATTTTAAGGGTTTATCTAAGGTACGTTAATAAAAGATCGGTTATTATTAATCTAAAAAGGGTTTCTCGGCCGGGATTACGGATTTACGCGGGTTCAAAAAATATCCCAAGAGTTTTGCGTGGCAAAGGTCTCGTTATTTTAACGACGTCCAAAGGTCTTATGACGGACAAAGAGGCCAAGGCTGCCAATATGGGCGGAGAAGTGCTTTGTTATATCTGGTGAGGAGCTAATGTCTAAATTCGGAAATAAGCCTGTTGAAATCGTAAAAGATGCTAAAGTCGCGCTTAAAGAAAGAGTTTTGAGCGTTGAAGGGCCTAAGGGGAAAATGGATTTTTCATTGCCCTTCGGGATAAGCTGTGAGCAAAAAGATGGAAAGCTCTTTTTTAAAGCGGACAGCACGCTGAAAAAGAACTTAGCACTTCAAGGAACCGCAAGGGCTCTTGCGGTAAATATGATTATAGGCGTTACAAAAGGTTACTCTAAAGTTTTGATCATTGAAGGCGTTGGTTATAAGGCCCAGGCCCAGGGAAAGATTTTAAAGCTCAATGTTGGGTTTACCCATCCGGTGGAGTTTAAAATCCCGGATGGCATTAAGATTGACGCTGCCAAGCAGGTAGAAATTTCCATTACGGGTATTGATAAAGCAATGGTCGGAGAAGTTGCTGCAAAGATCCGCCGCATCTGTCCTCCGGAACCTTATAAAGGAAAAGGTATCAGATATTCTGACGAACGTATCAGAAGAAAAGTCGGTAAGGCCGTCACTAAGTAAAAACGGCGCATCCGAAACAAAAAGGATTTATTCAAATGACGATCAAGATATCAGGAAGAGAAAAAAGACATACGCGTTTAAGAAAGCATGTGATCGGCACGACTGAACGGCCGCGCCTGAATGTGCGCAGAAGCCTTAAAAATTTATTTATTCAGATCATTGACGATTCCAAACATCTTACTCTTGTGAGCGCGTCTTCAGCGGATAAGGATTTCAGGAAGAAGCTTGCCTATGGTGGCAATGTTAAGGCCGCGGCGTTATTGGGAGAGATCGTCGCTTCAAAAGCAAAAGAGAAAAATATTACCCAGGTTGTTTTTGACCGGGGTGGTTATGATTATCACGGCAGAATAAAAGCATTTGCCGAAGCCGCACGGAAGGGGGGCTTACAATTTTAATATGAGAGTAGAACCTATTGTAGTTACAGAGTCGAAAGAAGCGATAGAGAAGGTTGTGAAAATCAGCCGTGTGGCCAAAGTGACCAAGGGCGGCAAGAAACTTTCTTTCAGCGCGCTTGTGGTTGTTGGAAACACAAAAGGCAAGGTGGGCGTTTCTTTAGGGAAGGCCAACGAAGTCGCTGACGCTATTCGAAAAGGTATTTCGCAGGCGAAGAAAAATATGATGACCGTTCCTCTTCAAGGGACATCAATCCCTCATGAGGTTGTTGGCGAATTTAGTTCCGCGCGCGTTCTTTTAAAACCGGCTGTTGAAGGTACAGGTATCATTGCGTCCGGGCCAGTACGCGCCGTATGTGAAGCCGCCGGCATCAAAGATATTTTGACAAAATGCATAACGAGCAACAATCCTATGAACGTTATTATGGCGACGCTCACAGGTTTAAAATCAATTAATCGCGATTTGGAAATTTTCTCATTAAGACAGCAGGCCATGTCGCAGAAAACGGAAAAAGAAGATGTTGATAACTGATATCAGGGCTCCTAAAGGGGCCAATAAAAAGAAAAGGGCTTTAGGTCGAGGCGTTGGTTCAGGCCGTGGAAAAACTGCCGGCCGTGGCAATAAAGGACAAGGGTCTCGTGCCGGGCGTCATTTCCGCGTTGGTTTTGAAGGCGGACAGATGATGCTTTTCAGGCGTTTGCCTAAAAGGGGCTTTACGAGCCGCAATGAAAATCCTTATCAGATCATTAATGTGAGCGATTTAAATAAATTTTCCAAAGGGGCTACGGTTTCGCCAGATAATTTGTTTGAAGAAGGATTACTAAAAAGCAAAGAACAAAAAGTGAAATTGCTGGGCGATGGAGTTTTAAATAAACCTTTGACCGTGAAGGTCCACAGGGCCACAGAGTCTGCCATAAAAAAGATCCAGGCAGCTGCCGGCACAGTTGAGATATTGAAGCCTTAAAGGAAAGATGATTTCGGCGTTATTAAATTCATTTAAAATACCTGAACTAAAGAAAAGAATTTTAGTGGCCTTGGCACTTTTGGCCGTTTATCGTATTGGTTCTTATGTCCCGACACCGGGCATTAACGGAACCGCTTTAGCTGAACTTTTTAAGCGTTTGCAATCCACTGAAGGTGGAGCGCTCTTTGGCATTATGAACATGTTTTCCGGTGGCGCTATGAGTCGTATGACGATATTCGCTCTAGGGATCATGCCGTACATCTCGTGTTCTATCATCATGCAGCTTTTGACAGCGGTCATTCCTGCCTTAGAAAAGATCGCTAAAGAAGGAAAAGCCGGCCATCAGAAGATCAATCAGATAACGCGTTACGGGACGGTTATTTTATCTTTCGTCCAGGCTTACTTTATCGCTATCTGGGCAGAGAACCTCGGGCATGCCGAAGGATTGAATATTGTTTTGTTTCCTGGTTGGGGTTTCAGGATGCTGACGGTCGTGACATTGACGACAGGAACCATCTTTATCATGTGGTTGGGTGAACAGATCCAGGAGCGCGGCATTGGAAACGGCATTTCCTTAATCATCGCCGCAGGTATCGTTTCAAGAATTCCATCGGCGGGTTATCAATTATGGGTTTTATTTTCTCCGTATTCGCCATCCAAGAGAACTCTTGAGCCATACGTATTCTTGATCATGCTGGTTTTGTTGGCTGGAGTAATTCTCGCGGTCACGATGGTGATCCAGTCGCAGAGAAAGATACCTGTTCAATACGCGCGGCGTGTTGTTGGCCGTAAAGTGTATGGAGGGCAGAGCACCTATATTCCTTTAAAGATCGATCAGTCGGGGATCATAGCGATTATTTTCGCGCAATCCATTATTTTATTTCCGGCAACAATCGCCTCGTTTATCCCGAGTGAAGGATTCCGTAATTTTGCCAATAGTCTCGTGCGAGGCCATTGGGTCTACACGATTGTTTATTCTCTTTTGATCATTTTCTTTTGTTATTTTTATACCGCGATTGTTTTTAACCCGCTGGATATTTCTGAAAATATGAAGAAGTACGGCGGTTTTATCCCGGGTATCAGGCCCGGCCGTCCTTCGGCGGAATACCTGGATTTTGTTATGACACGCATTACGTTGGCCGGGGCAATGTTCATGGCGTTTATCGCGATATTCCCGGACATCATCATGGCCTGGCTTAAGATCCCGTATCTGGTGGCGTCGTTTTTTGGTGGCACGGGTCTTTTGATCGTCGTGGGTGTTGTGTTGGACACCGTTAAGCAGATTGAATCGCATCTTCTCATGAGAAATTACGAAGGATTTTTGAAGTCTACGAAACTTAAAGGGCGCCGTTAATCATGAAAATTATTTTATTTGGACCTCCGGGAGCCGGTAAAGGAACGCAGGCAAAGCTTTTAAGCGAAAAGACAGGCCTCGCCCATATTTCTACCGGAGATATTTTGCGTCTTGAGGTCAAAAACAATACGCCGTTAGGCCAGGAAGCCAAGGGATATATGGAATCGGGTAAATTGGTTCCGGATACCCTGGTGACCGAAATGACAAAAAAAAGATTGAGCGCCGGTGATTTAAAAAACGGTTTTATTTTAGATGGATTTCCTAGGACCGAAGCTCAGGCAAAGGCCTTGGATGAAATTTTAGAGGGCGGTATCGATACGGCTTTTTATCTTGAAACATCAGAGAGTGTTGTTGTGCAGCGTCTTTCGGGCCGTCGCGTATGCCCCAAGTGTGGTGTGAATTATCATTTAACGAATATGCCTCCGAAAAAAGATATGACATGCGATAAGTGCTCGGTCGCTCTATTTCAGCGCCCTGATGATAAAGAGGAAACCGTAAAAAACAGGCTGAGCGTTTATTTGAAAGAATCGAGCGCTGTCTTAGATTATTATAAAAAGCAAGGTAAACTCGTGAATATCTCGGGCGATCAGGATGCCCCGGTTGTCTTAAAGATTATTTTACAAAAATTACCAGCTCTTTTGAAAAAATGATTCCTATAAAGGAAGAACATGAAATCGCAAAAATGCATAAAGCAGGCCGCATTTTAGCAGAGATCATGGAAGTCCTGGGGCCTTTGGTCAAGGCAGGAATTACGACTCAAGATTTGGATAAAGCCGCTGTTTCAACGATGGCCCGTTTTAAAGTGAAGTCAGCCTTTAAAAATTATCAGGGTTATCCGGGTAATATCTGTGTTTCCGTGAATGAAGAGGTTGTTCACGGGATCCCGGGGCCGCGAAGAATAGAAACCGGCGATATCGTAAGCCTCGATATCGGCATTGAACTCGATGGTTACTTTGTGGATATGGCCAAAACTTTTCCCGCAGGAAAAGTTGATGCGCAGAAAGAGCGCCTCATGGAAGTGGCCAGCCGGTCTTTAGATGAAGCCATCAAAAAGATGAAACCGGGTAACAAGCTCTTTGATGTTTCGTACGCTGTGCAAAAGTACGTGGAAGCAAATAAATTTTCTGTCGTCCGTAATTTCGTCGGGCATGGCATAGGCCGGGAATTGCACGAAGATCCGCAGGTGCCTAATTATGGTATTCCTAATACAGGACCTGTTTTGCGAGAAGGTATGGTTTTAGCGATTGAACCTATGATCAACGCCGGAAGTTGGGAAGTCGTCATTTTAAAAGATGGCTGGACAGCCGTAACGAAGGACAAGAAGCCTTCAGCTCATTTCGAGCATACGGTGGCTGTTTTAAAAAATGGACCTCAGATTTTAACCCAGTAAACTTATGGCCAAAGAAGAAGCGATAGAGGTTGAAGGCGTCATAACAGAATCATTGCCGAATGCCATGTTTCGCGTTGAGTTGGAAAACGGGCATAAGATATTAGCTCATGTGTCCGGTAAGATAAGGATGCATTTTATAAGGATATTGCCCGGCGATAAAGTTAAAGTTGAATTGTCGCCCTACGATCTGAGCCGCGGCAGGATTACATTCAGGTGTAAGTAAGAATAGAAGATGGAAAATTGAAAATAGATAAAGCAAAAAAATAAAACTAGGGATAAAAATATGAAAGTTAAAGCGTCGGTAAGAAGGATCTGCAGTCATTGCAAGATTATCAAAAGACAGGGAATCTTGAGGGTTATTTGCACAAACCCGAAACATAAACAGAGACAAGGTTAATTTATTATAGAAAATTAAGGAGTTTGACGATGCCAAGATTTATAGGTGTGGATGTTCCTAAAGAAAAAAGGATAGATGTCGCATTAAGATATCTTTATGGAATCGGGGCCGTTAATTCCGCCCAGATATTAAAAGAAGCCGGCATTGATCCTGCCAAAAGAGCAAAAGATTTGAACGAAGAAGAAGTATCGAGGATCACGGCGGTTATCCAAAAAGGATACCGCGTGGAAGGTGATTTAAGACGTGAGATTTCTCAGAATATAAAGCGTCTTATGGACATTGGAACTTATAGAGGTTTTAGGCATAAAAAATCTTTGCCTGTGCGCGGGCAGAGAACTAAAACCAATGCCAGGACGCGTAAAGGTCCTCGCAAGAATGTCGGCATTATCAAGGCTGCAGAAGCAGCGCCTAAGAAAGCGCCTGCCGCAGCACCAAAAAAATAAGAGGATAAAATGGCTCAGAAAGCAAAACGAAAAGGCAAGAAAGTATTAACGTCCACGAGCGGTGTTGTTCATATTCAGGCAAGTTTTAACAATACAATAGTGACCATTACGGATCGTCAGGGCTGTGTCATATCGTGGTCAAGCCCGGGCGTTGTCGGTTTTAAAGGTTCTAAGAAGTCTACGCCTTTCGCGGCTCAGGTGGCTGCAACAGATGCTGCTAAAAAGGCAAAAGATGCCGGACTTGTTGAAGTTGAAGTGTTTGTTAATGGCCCTGGCTCAGGCAGAGAATCAGCCATACGAGCTGTGGCAGCAGCAGGTTTAACAATAAAATTGATTAAGGATGTAACACCGGTTCCTCATAATGGATGTCGCCCACCGAAACGTAGAAGGGTGTAGGCACAGTCTTTTTAAGCGGTGAAAGGTTAGGGAGGTTCAATGGCAAAATATACAGGTCCTAGTTGTCGCTTATGCCGTCGAGAAATGATGAAACTTTTCTTGAAGGGCACGCGCTGCTATACTGAAAAATGTGGCGTGTCACGCCGTACATTTCCACCAGGACAACATGGTCAACAGCGTGGAGCAAAGCTTTCCAACTATGGTCTTCAGTTGCGCGAAAAGCAAAAAGTGAAAAGAATCTACGGCATTATGGAGCGTCAGTTCAGGAGATATTTTGCAATTGCCGCAAAATCCAAAGGTGTGACCGGTAAAGTTCTTTTACAGCAATTAGAGCGTCGTCTTGACAATGTCCTCTTCAGGCTTTGTTTTGCTACGTCTCATATGCAGGCGAGGCAACTCGTCAGGCATGGTTCTGTTTATGTGAACGGCCGTCGCGTCAATATTCCTTCGTTTTCTGTTGATGAAGGCGATATGATCGAAATCAAGGGCCGCGAAGGAACGCGCAAAACAATCAAAGTAAATATTGAATTGTCAAAAGACAGGGGCGTTGCTTCCTGGCTTGAAGGTGATCTTGAAAATTTAAAAGGTAAGGTGCTGCGTTTGCCGGATCGTGATGATATTCAGATGCCGATCCAGGAACAGCTGATCGTTGAGTTGTATTCAAAGTAAGGACATAACTTGCGCAATGTAATGCGCAAGTTATGTGTCCGAACTTATCCCGCATCGTTAAATTTAAAAAAGTTTGCGGGAGAAATAAGATTTACTAATTTTTAATATTAGTCAGGCAAGATCAAGGAGGAATACAGATGGGAATTAAGTGGAAAGATTTTCAATTGCCGAAGTTTTTAGAGATAGATGAGGCGACTCATACGTCAACCTATGCGAAATTTACCGCCGAACCATTCGAACGCGGTTTTGGCGTGACCTTAGGGAATTCATTGCGCCGGGTCCTTCTGTCCTCCATTGAAGGAAGTGCCGTGACTTCTGTTAAGATCAGCGGTGCTCTTCATGAATTTAGCGCCCTTGAGGGCGTTCTTGAGGATGTGACGGATATTTTGCTTAATATAAAGAATCTGATCCTTCGTTCACACTCTCGCGCTGCCAAGACAATTTATATTAAAAAAGATAAAGTTGGCGATGTGACAGGCCGTGATATTATTACAGACGGGACTGTTGAGATATTAAATCCTGATTTGCATATCGCGACATTGACCAAAGACGTGAAATTCAATCTTGAGCTTGAAGTTGGCCGTGGACGCGGTTATGTGCCTTCAGAGATGAATAAGAGAGAAGATCAGGCCATTGGCGTTGTTCCGATTGATTCCATTTTTTCACCCATTAAGAAAGTAACGTATAGGGTTGAGAATACCCGCGTGGGTCAGAAAACGGATTATGATCGTCTTTTGATCGAAGTGTATACGAACGGTACCATTGATCCGAAAGAAGCGATGCTGTATGCTGCTAATATCTTAAGAGGTCATTTGGACGTATTTTTGAACTTGGGTCAGATCCCGGAAGAGATGGAAGAAGAAGAATCCATGTCTCCTGAGGAAGCCCAGAGATATGAAAAGCTGAGACTCCCTATTTCGGAGCTTGAATTATCAGTGCGTAGTTCCAATTGCCTTCGTGAAGCTGATATCAAGATCATTGCCGATTTAGTAAGGAGATCTGAAAGTGAGCTTCTAGGTTTGAGAAATTTCGGTAAAAAATCGTTAGCTGAAGTAAAAGAGCTTATTGTGGGTATGGGCCTGACTCTCGGACTTCAGATTGATGATAAGAAATTGAAGAAGGAAAAATAAGGATTAACAAAGTATTTAAGAAAAAATTAAAGGAAAATAATGAGACACAGAGAGAAGACTCAGAATTTATCACGCTTCAGTTCATATTATAAAGCTACGATTCAATCTTTGACGCGCGCGGTGATCATCAATCAAAAGATCGTGACGACAAAATTGAGAGCGAAAATTGCCAGGCGCCATGTGGAGCAGCTTATCACGCTGGGCAAGAATATCGATTCTATCGCTGACCGCCGCAGGGCGTTTGCGGTTTTGGGCGATCATGGATTGGTGAAGAAACTTTTTTCTGAGATCGCTCCCATGTTTGCCAAGATAAATGGCGGCTACACGAGGATTATTCCTTACAAGAGAAGGCGTGGTGATAATGCTGAGCTTGTTGTTTTAGAGCTTTCTAAACAAAAAGCCGTCGCGCATCCGACTCCTGAAAAGAAAGAATCCAAAAAAGCCGAAAGTGATATTGTTAAAGCAGGTTTAAAAGAGAAAAAGGAACGAGCAGCCGAACAGGCTCAAGAAGCGCCTGATAAAGAAGGACAGAAAGCTGCTGCGCCCCATAAAGATAAACACAGAAAAGATAAGGATACCAAGAAGCCTTCCAGGCAGATTTTAGGCGGTTTCGGAAAAATGTTTAAGGCAGAACGGGATTCTTTATAATATTGTTTAAAAAAAATAATTCTTGTTGAAGTATTTGGTTTGTTTCGAATATAGATATCCGCATGTCGCTTTCCAGAAGAGCTAAAGAAGTCAGTCCTTCAGCAACACTCCAGATCACGGCGGCTGCAAAACGCATGGTCAAGGAGGGTAAGGATGTCGTTGCCTTTGGCGCTGGTGAGCCCGATTTCGATACCCCCGAAGTTATTAAGCAGGAAGCCATCAAGGCCATTCAGTCTGGTTTTACGAAGTACACGCCTACGACGGGAATCGTCGATCTTAAAGATCTTATTTCAAAAAAGCTAAAAACCGAGAATGGGCTGGATTATCCGGCTTCTTCTGTTGTTGTCTCTTGTGGAGCCAAGCATTCGCTTTATAATGTTATTCAGGTGCTGGTGGATGAAGGGGACGAAGTCCTCATCCCTGTGCCATATTGGGTGAGTTACCCTGAGATGGTAAAACTTGCCGGCGGCAAGCCTGTTTTTGTGAAAACGAAAAAAGAAAATGATTTTAAGATTGATGTTAAAGCTTTAACCCAATACCTGACAAAGAAGACAAAGATATTGATTTTAAATTCTCCTTCAAACCCGTGCGGGGTGGTTTATAACCGCCAGGATCTGGAGGCGATCGCAGATTTTTGCGTTAAGAATAATATTATCTGCATCAGTGATGAGATTTATGAAAAAATAGTTTTTGACGGATTTAAACCGGTTTCCATCGCGTCCTTAAATGATAGGATCAAGAAGCTGACTGTTACGGTTAATGGATTCTCAAAATCTTATGCGATGACTGGCTGGCGTTTGGGTTATTTTGTGGCTGAGCCTGAAATTGTGAGCGCCGTTTCTAACCTTCAAGACCATTCGACGTCTAACCCGACGTCTTTTGTTCAGAAAGCAGCGATCACGGCTCTTTCATTGCAGGGTGATTATTTTAACGATATCTGCGCCAAATTTCAGGAGAGGCGTGATTATATCATCAAGCGTTTAGAGGGCATGAAAGAATTTTTAAGTTATAAAAAACCAGACGGGGCTTTTTATATTTTTGTTAATATTTCAAAAACCGGACTTGATTCTTTTACTTTTTCTAAACGCCTGCTTGAAGAAGCGCTTGTCGCCGTTATCCCCGGGGCGCCCTTTGGCTGTGATGATTATATCCGCGTCAGTTTTGCGACCAGCATGGAAAAGATAAAGAAGGGTTTTGATCGTATCGAAGAATGGATCAGGAAGATATCATAACGAATTTGAATTGTTCATTGTTCATCTTTGATTGTTAATTTTATTTATATGGGTAAAACAATAGCAGAAAAAATATTAAGTCAGCATGCAGGTCAGGATCTAAAGGCCGGCGATTTTGCCGTTTGCCCTATAGATTTTTGTTTTGGCCAAGATGGCACCAGTGGCATTATTATCGACCGTTTTAAAGCGTTGGGCATCGCCCATGCTTTTGATAAAAACAAATTTGCCATGGTGATTGATCATAGCGCGCCGTCGCCTAATATGGGCGTATCCGCAGTGCATAAAAAACTTCGTGAGTTTGCCGATGAAAAAGGATTGTTGCTTTATGATATCGGCTGCGGAGTTTGCCATCAGATTATTCCGGAGATGGGGCATGTTTTACCGGGCGATCTAGTTTTGGGTGCTGATTCTCATACGTGCACCTATGGCGCTTTGGGGGCATTGTCCACAGGCGTTGGTTCAACGGATCTGGCCATCAGCTTGGCCAGCGGTAAGAATTGGTTTAAAGTTCCTGAGTCTGTTAAAATTATTATTAAAGGAAAACTTCCAAACGGCGTTTTCTCGAAAGACCTGATTTTGAGGGTTATCGGAGATCTTGGGGCTGACGGGGGAACATATAAATCCGTTGAGTTTTACGGGCCTGCGATTTCATCTTTATCCATGGATGCGCGTTTTACCATTTGCAATATGGGTGTGGAATTAGGGGCAAAATTCAGTATTATCCCTGCAGATCAAGTAACGTTGTCGTGGTTGAAAAATTTGCCGGCTCGGCGTAATGCTGCGGACTTGCGTCAACCGGTCCTTGTTGCGGCAGACAAAGACGCTCTCTACTCAATTGTTAAAGAATATGATATTTCACAGTTGAGTCCGCAAATCGCTAAGCCTCATACGGTTGATAATAATGCAAAGATTGAAGAAGTTGAGGGAACGCATATTGACGAAGCTTATCTTGGAACGTGTACCAATGGCCGGTTGGAAGATTTGACCATTGCCGCCAAGATTCTTAAAAATAAAAAAGTCCATAAACATGTTCGTTTTATCGTGGCACCGGCTTCGAGATCTATTTACCTGGAAGCGATGAAACAGGGGCTTCTTGCTATTTTTATAGAGGCTGGGGCCAGTGTTGTGACCCCGGGTTGTGGTCCATGCGTGGGAACGCATAACGGTGTTCCTTCTGTTGGAGAAGCGGTTATTTCGACTGCGAACAGAAATTTTAAAGGACGCATGGGAAATCCCGATGCTTCTATCTATTTGGCATCACCTGCAACCGTTGCGGCATCGGCTATAGAAGGATGTATCGCTGATCCAAGGAAATACGTGAAATAGGGCAAAATGAAGGAGCTATCATGGTTGAGTTAAAAGAACTGTTGATGTTGACGATCACGAAGAAGGCTTCTGATTTGCATTTGACGGAGAATGCGCCGCCTATTTTAAGAATCGATGGCCGGCTGACCATAACAGATTTTCCTAAATTATCCAAAGAAGATACAAAGCGCCTGATCTATACAATCCTGACGACTGAACAGAAAGAGATGTTTGAAAAAAATTGGGAGCTGGATCTTTCCGTCGCCATGCAGGGGATGGATCGTTTCCGCGTCAACGTCCACATTCAGCGCGGAAGTGTTGAGGCGGCTTTTAGAAGAATTCCTTTAGAAATTCCGAGGCTTGAAGATTTGGGGCTTCCCGCGATTGCAGCCGAGTTGGCCAGAAAACCAAATGGATTAGTTCTTGTAACCGGGCCTACGGGGGTTGGGAAAACAACGACCATGGCCGCTATGATCGATCTGATCAACACAGAGCGGGCGGATATGATCATTTCGATTGAAGATCCTATCGAATTTCTTCATATTAATAAAAAAAGCATCATCAAACAAAGAGAAGTTTATTCGGATACAAAATGTTTTGCTGAAGCGCTTCGCCATTCTCTGCGCCAGGATCCTGACATTATTTTCGTCGGTGAAATGAGAGACTTGGAGACCATTTCAACGGCTTTGACAGCTGCTGAAACAGGCCATTTGGTTTTAGCGACATTGCATACGCCTGATGCGCCTCAAACAGTTGAAAGAATCATCGATGTATTTCCTCCGTATCAGCAGCAACAGGTTAAATTGCAGTTGGCAGACTGTCTGCAGGGAGTTATTTCTCAATTGCTTCTACCCAGAGCCAGCGGTGTGGGTCGAATCGTGGCAACGGAAGTCATGATCGGAACTCCGGCTATCAGAAATCTGATCCGTGAGCAGGAAATCGAGCAGATCCCGACGCTTATTCAGACCGGCCATCAATTTGGCATGCGTACCATGGATAAGACCTTAAAAGAACTTTATAAAGCCGGCGCTATCACGTATGAGACGGCATTGGCCAAAGCGAAACATATTGAAGAGTTTAAGAATCTATAAAAAATAACAGGAAATAAATAAGCTCTAGGTTAAACTCTAAACACAAAATTCTAAATACTAAACAAATCCAAAGTTCAAAGTTAAAAAAATAAAAATATTTTGAATTTTACTTTTTAGTTTTGAGTTTATTTAGAATTTAGAGTTTAGGATTTAGGGTTTATCCAAAAGTTTTTGTAATTATAAGTTAGGAGAACAATGATTCTAAATGGTGCATCATATAAGATTGGGGACGATATCAATACGGATTATGTTATTTCCGGCCGTTATAAATTCGCTATCAGCGATATGAAAGAGCTGGCGAAACATATTATGGAAGATATTGATCCGACGTTCTATTCGAGATTAAAACCCGGGGCATCTTTTTTAGTTGCCGGGAAAAATTTCGGCATGGGCTCATCCCGCGAACAGGCACCCCTCGTCATTAAAGAAGCCGGCATTGTCGGAGTTGTGGCCAAGAGTTTTGCCAGGATATTTTATCGTAACGCTATCAATATCGGCTTGCCTTTGATCGAGGCGGATACGACGGATATCGCGGAAAGTGATCTTTTGGAAATTGACCTGGAAAAGGGTGTTTTAAAGAACCTTACAAAAAAGAAAGAAGTCAAAATTAATCCGTTGCCTCACGTGATGCGCAAATTGCTTGCTGATGGCGGCTTAGTTGAACATTTCAAGAAATATGGGTCAATAAAATTATAAAATATTATGAGTAAATATACAGTTACATTGATTCCCGGAGATGGTATCGGCCCTGAGGTGAGTCTTGCGGCCAAGCGCTGTATTGAGGCGACCGGCGTTGATATCAAATGGGAAGAGTTTATCGCAGGAGAAGAGGCCATTAAAAAATTCGGCACACCATTGCCGGAAAATGTTATTGAGTCTGTTAAAAAGAACAAGGTGGCTATCAAGGGCCCCATTGTAACGCCTGTAGGAACAGGTTTTCGTTCCGTGAACGTTCAGTTGCGTCACGCGTTAGATCTGTATGCGTGCTTAAGGCCCGCTAAAAGCATAGAGGGTATTTTTTCTCCTTTTAAGAATATCGATCTTGTGATTGTCAGGGAAAATAGCGAAGATTTGTATATGGGTATAGAATTTCCTGAAGGGGCTACTGAGACGCACCACTTGATTGATGCCATTAATACGTTGAGCCCGAAAAAGATAAGGCCTGATTCAGGGATTTCCATTAAACCCATTTCACTTTTTGGGAGCCGTCGTATCGTCAAATTCGCTTTTGAATACGCCCTTAAGAATAATCGTAAAAAAGTTACATGTATCCATAAGGCCAATATCATGAAACATACAGATGGCCTTTTCTTGAAAGTAGCGCGTGAAGTGGCGCAGGATTATGCTGGAAAAATTGAATTTAATGATGCCATTGTCGATAACACAAGCATGCAATTGGTGACAAAGCCGCAAAATTTTGACGTTTTGGTCCTGCCTAATTTATATGGTGATATTATTTCTGATTTGTGCGCGGGTTTGATCGGAGGATTAGGGATCGCCCCCGGGGCCAATATCGGCGATGGTATCGCGCTTTTTGAACCGGTGCATGGTTCAGCGCCGAAATATACGGGTCAAAATAAAGTTAATCCTACAGCGACTATCCTTTCGGGTGTAATGATGTTGGAATATCTCGGTGAACTAAAAGCCGCTAAAAAATTAGAACAGGCTGTTAAAGATGTTATCAAAGAAGGCAAGTCTGTTACCTACGATTTAAAAAAAGACCGCAATGATCCGTCCGCGGCTACAACGAGCGCGATGGCGGATGCAATTATTAAAAAAATCAAAGGTTGAGGTTTAGGTTAAGAAAATCTAAACATTTTCAACCTTGACCTTAGCCTTAACCTAATTTTTTATATGAAAAAAGTCTCAGTCATCGGTGCGGGAAATGTTGGCGGAACGACAGCGATGCGTATTGCCGAAAGCGGCTTGGCGCAGGTTGCCTTGATCGATATTGTTGAAAATATGACTAAGGCCAAAGCCTTGGATATCGAAGACGCTCGTTACGCCTTAAAATATAACACAAATATTAAGGGTACGAATGATTTTAGCGCGCTGGTTGATTCTGATATTGTCGTTATGACCGCTGGGTTTCCCAGAAAACCCGGCATGACGCGGGAAGACCTGCTTTCAAAAAATGCCGCTATCATGACGGATGTTTGCGGTCATATCACGCGATATGCCAAAGATGCAATTGTTATTATCGTCAGCAATCCTTTGGATGCGATGACGTATCTGGCATTTAAAAAAACAGGTATTCCTAAGAAGAAGATTTTCGGCATGGGCGTTAATTTGGATGCCTCGCGCTTTGCCAATTTGATAGCAAAAAAACTTGCCGTAGAAATAGAAAAAATAAGAGCATTGGTGATCGGCAGCCATGGAGAAACAATGTTGCCGTTGCCAAGAGCGACAAAAGTCGGACATAAGTTCTTGGCGGATTTATTGAGCGAGGCTGAAGTCGCGTCTTTGGTCGAGGCGACAAAAAAAAGAGGAGCTGAGATCGTTTCTCTCTATGGCTCTGGCAGCGCTTATTATTCGCCATCAGCCGCGATTTTTGAAATTGTCAAAACGATTTTAAGCGGCCGTGCTAAAGAAATCCCCGTGAGCGCTGTCTTGGATGGTGAGTATGGTTGCCGCGAGGTGAGCATCGGTGTTTTAACGAAGATCGGTTCAAGCGGTATTGAAAAAATTATTGAGATCGATCTCACTGCGTCAGAAAAGCAGGCATTTCAGCAATCTGCGCAAGCTATCAAAGAGTCTATCAAGTTCTTAAACGTTTAACTTTTAATAAACACCTTTTATCATAAATCTGTAAAAGCCATGGTTTACGATTTGTGTGTCATCGGTGCAGGTTGGGCTGGATTTAACGCGGCTCAGCGTGCCTCAAAACTCGGCAAGAAAGTCTGCCTGATCGAAGATAAAGAGATTGGCGGGACTTGTTTGAACCGGGGCTGTATTCCTACCAAGGCCTGGGTGGCCTATTCCAAACAAGGTTCTTCTTTTTCTGATATCCAAACAAAAGCCAATCAGATCATCGAACGCTTGCGTCAGGGCATGCAGTTTGTGCTTAAAAGCCAGGCAATAGATTATTTTAATGGGAAAGCAAAAATTGTATCGCGTGATACGGTGCGTGTGGGGCAAGATCGCCAGATCAAGACGAAATACATTTTGATCGCGACGGGTTCGGCCCCGCGTGAATTGCCGGATTTAAAATTTGACCATCAGAAGATTAATTCTACGGATGACATTCTTTCCTGGAAACAACTCCCAAAAAATCTCCTTATCATCGGTGGCGGCGTTATAGGATGTGAATTTGCCACAATTTTTAAGCGCCTGGGTGTTGAGGTGACTATCTTAGAAATTGAATCTCAGCTTTTGCCGGGCATCGATGCCCAGCTTTCAAAAAAACTCGTTCAAGTGTTTCAGAAAACAGGCATTAAGGTCGAGCTTCAAAAAAAGCATGACCAGATTGATTTGAATAATTTCGATAAAATCCTTTTGTCTGTCGGCCGCAAGCCTTTATTGGATGGGTTGTGGGAGGAGGACTGTTGCATAAAGACAGAAAAAGATTGTATTGTTGTAGACAATGAGTTGAGAACGAACGTTTCCAATATCTTTGCCGCAGGGGATTGTATCGGCGGCTATATGCTGGCGCATGTGGCGTCTTACGAAGGAGAACTGGCGGTCAAGAATATGTTCGCCAAGCGCGAGAAAAAAGACTATTCTGTTGTACCTGTAAGTATATTCACGTCACCTGAGGTCGCTTCAGTTGGGATCAGCGAAGAAAAAACAAAACTTTTCGTTGATGAATATAGAACAGCGACGATTAACTATCTGTCTATCGGCATGGCTCATATTTTTGGCGATACACAAGGGTTTGCAAAGGTTATTGTTGAGGCAAGGCGCGGACGCATTTTAGGCGCAAGCATCATAGGCCTTGAGGCAACAGAGCTGGTCAATATTTTTTCAATTATGATAAAAAATAAGTTAACCATTAAAGATTTAAGAAAGACCGTCTTCGCTCATCCAAGTATCTCTGAAATAATCGCTGAAGTGGCAAAGGCCCTGGAGTAAGCATGTATCCACAACCAGAATGTCATGTAGTTGATCTAGGGATGATCGAGTATCAAAAGTCATTTGACCTTCAAAAAAAGATCGTCAAAAAGGTCATTGATGGAGAAGTTTCGGATACATTGATCACCTGTCAGCATCCGCATGTGATTACCTTAAGCCGTATGGCAAAAAAAGAAAATATCCTTGTTTCCCAGGAGGAGTTAAAAAAACTTGGAGTTGGGATCTGCTGGACGGATCGCGGCGGAGATGTGACTTATCACGGGCCGGGACAAATTGTCCTGTATCCTATTTTTGATTTGAAAGAAGATAAGAAAGACCTGCATATATTTTTAAGAAATCTAGAAGAAGTTGTGATTCAGGCTTTAAGGAATAATTTTGGCCTTAATGCCTATCGTAAAGGTGGTCTCACCGGTGTTTGGGTCGGACCTTATAAAGTCGCTTCTATTGGCATCGGCGTTAGCCATTGGGTTACCTATCATGGGCTGTCGCTTAATGTGCGCACAGATAAAAAATTTTACAATTTGATCAAGCCTTGCGGGCTGCCTAATGTTAAGATCGCTTCGATCAATGATTTTTTTGATGATGATGTTTCGCTTGAAATTGTCCGCGCGATGCTGCTTAAAAGCATACAGGATGTGTTCGGATATCATTTAAGTTAAGTGGAGGATTTTTATATGATTAAAATTTATTTGCCGGAATTAGGGGAAAATATCACGAAGGCTACGGTATCCTATTGGTATTTTGAAGAGGGGATGTCGGTTGTTGAGGGTAATGATTTAGTTGAGATGACTACGGATAAGGCAACATTCAACGTGCCTGCGCCTTGTTCTGGAGCAATTGTTGAGATTATGGCTCATGAGGGCGATGTGGTGGAAGTGGGGACTGTTTTGGCCACAATAGAAGAGGAAACAGTAGAGAACGGCTCAGAGGAGGGGGAACAAGAGGTTTAAAAAGTATTGACTTTTCGTCTGTCTCTTGATAAATTATATACAGATTTGGATTAAATTTTATCTGCATCTTGTTTTCGTATATAAAGTTATAGAGAGATTACATAATTTCGCGGATTAAATTTATTTGGAGGTTTAGGGGCGAAAAGTCAAATATTTTATGTTTAAAACTTTAACAAAATTTAAAAAGTTTTATAAATTTTTTGTATCAAAGGGTCAATAAACCCCTTGTCCATATCGGTCAAGGGGTTCTTGTTTATAAAGGGTTTATGAAAAAAAAGATTGTGATCACCGGCGTTGGTGTCCTGGCATCCAATGCCATAGGTAAAGAGGCTTTTTGGAATGCCCTGGAAAAAGGGGTCTCAGGGGTCAAAGAAGTATCGCTTTTTGAAACAACGACTTTAAAAGCAAAACTCGCCGGAGAAATCAAGGATTTGGATCCCAAGCCGTATCTGGGTGAAAAAGGTTTAAGGCTTTTGGATAGAAGCACTATCCTTGTCAATGTAGCGGCAAAGTTGGCCTTGGATGACGCGCATTTTAGCGTGACTAAAGACAATGCGGATGAAGTGGGCGTTGTTTTAGGAACGACCTTGGGCAGTGTTTGGAGCATCAGTGAATTTGATAAACAGGCTTTACGGGAAGGGCCCAGGTATGTAAATCCCGCTCTTTTTCCGAACACTGTGATCAATTCCCCGGCCAGCCAGATCTCGATACGGTTTGGCATTACGGGATTTAATACAACTATTGCCACGGGCTTTACATCAAGTCTGGATGCGCTCAAATATGCCTGTGATTTTATTCAACTGGGCCGCGCTAAGGCTGTTTTGGTGGGTGGGGTTGAGGAGATGTGTATCCAGACATATTTAGGTTTCTACAAGCTGGGTTTTTTGGCTGCATCTAAGAATGGCGGTATCGAATTGTCGTGTCCATTTGACAAAAGACGTAACGGCATTATTTTTGGTGAAGGATCCGGTATGTTTTTGATTGAAGACGAAGAGAGCGCCAAAAAACGGGGGGCCAAGATTTATTGTGAGGTCAAGTCTATTGGTTACGCGTTTGATCCGTTTCGCGTGAATAAATATAATCGCCGCGGCCCTGGGATTCGTCAGGCATTAAAGAAAGCTTTGGATGAGGCTGGATTAGCCGGAGGTGATATTAATTACATCAGCGCAAACGCTAATTCGACCAAAGAAGCTGACGTAATTGAAACAGAGGCTATTCGCGATGTTTTTGGTGATAAGGCCAAAAAACTCCCTGTAAGTTCTATAAAATCCATGATTGGTGAGACTTTCAGTGCTTCAGGCGCTATGCAGATGGCTGCAGGCATTGGTTCATTGGAAAATCAGTTTATTCCACCCACGATCAATTATAAAGAAAAAGACGCAGATTGTGACCTGGATTGCGTGCCTAATAAATCAAGAAAAGCCAAGCTTTCCAATGTTTTGATCAGTTGCTTTGGGCCCAGTGGTACGAATAACTGTGTCGTTTTGTCAAAATAGAATAATATTTTTTAACTTGTGTCTTTGTGACTTTTGAATCTTTGAACATAATATGAGTGAATTAATCTTTAAAGACAAGGTAGCTATTGTAACAGGCGCGACAAGAGGCATAGGACGCGCTATAGCCTTAGAACTTGCAGGCTTAGGTGCTAAGATTGCTTTTAATTATCTCATAAGCCAGGACGAAGCAAGGCTGCTTTTGGAGGAGATCGAAAGACTTGGTTCCCAGGGCTTAAGTTTTAAAGGAAATGTCAAAGATTATCAAACGTGCCGTGAGTTTGTTGAGCAGATAAGAAATTACTTTGGCAGGCTTGATTTTTTAGTCAATAATGCCGGAAAAACCAGCGATAAAGCATTCATGCTTATGGATAAAGAAGAGTGGCAGGATGTTATTGATACGAATTTAACAGGATATTTTAATATGGCGCGCTCAGTCATCGTGACTTTTTTAAAGCAAAAAAGCGGCAGTATCGTAAATATTTCATCGATCAGCGGTATTAGCGGGATTGCAAGACAAGTTAACTATTCTGCGTCAAAAGCTGGTATAATAGGTTTAACAAAAGCTTTGGCTAAAGAGGTTGCGCCTTACAATATCCGCGTCAACTGTGTGGCGCCGGGTTATGTTGAAACAGACATGACGAGCTTTTTGAAAGATGACGTTAAACAAAAAGCGATTGAAACGATTCCTTTTGGCCGTTTTGGAAAAGTGCAGGAAGTGGCAAAAGTCGTTTCATTTTTATTGAGCGAGGATGCTAATTATATTACAGGGCAAGTTTTAAAAGTTGATGGTGGTTTGCACACATCATGGTGAGGCCATGACTTACGGAACGACTAAAAGGAGCGATCGTAAGTCATTTAGCCGAACATGACCCAGCACCTTTAGATATTCATGTATTATGTTTATTTATTAAAAAGCTTAAATGATGGTTCTTTTTACATAGGCTATACTGATAACTTTGAAAGAAGGCTAAAACAGCACAATAGTGGAGAAGTAGGTTATACTGCTGCTAAGAAGCCTTGGAAATTGATCTATTTTGAAGGTTTTGTTTCATTGGGGGATGCTAGGACAAGAGAAAAAAGTTTGAAGTATTTTGGTAAAAGTTTTGGCCTGTTAAAGAAAAGAATACAAAATAGTTTGAATAGTTAAAAAGGTGCTGGGTTTAATTCCGACAAACAAGTTATGTCGCTAAAACTGTTCCATAACTTGTGTCGTCATTTAAAAAGGAGAAAAAACATTTATGGCTGACGTCAGAAAAGAAGTTCTTGAGATTGTTGCAACGGTAATTGAGAAGACGCCTGACCAGATTCCCCCAGATGCTCATTTAGTGCAGGACATCGGTGCTGATTCTATGATGGCGCTTGAGATCCTTGCGGCTTTGGAAAAAAAGTTTAAGATCGTTATTCCCGAAGAGAAACTGAAAGATTTGACTACGTTAAATAAGATTGTTGAATTAGCTGAAAGTTCATTAAAGAAGGGTAAAAAGAGTTAGCGAGTACATCGAGTTTGACGAGTTAAACGAGTTTTTAATGTAGTTTTTGATATTTTTCTATTTTCGATTTTCAATCTTCTATTTTCGAAAAATTATGAATAAACCAGCATTAAACATCGAAGATATAAAAAAAATCATCCCTCAGCGATTTCCTTTTCTAATGATAGACAGAGTGATCGAGGCAAGCCCTGAAAAGGTCGTTGCTTTAAAGAATGTTTCTGTGAATGAGCATTTTTTCCAAGGCCATTTCCCGGATGAGAAAGTTATGCCTGGAGTTTTGATCACTGAGGCTATGGCACAGACAGGAATTGTTCTTTATAGGCAGAAATTTGATACAAATAAAACTTTATTCCTGGTATCTGTTAAGGCAAGATTCTATAAGTCTGTCTGTCCAGGCGATCAGCTAAGCATAGAAGCAACTCCGGTCAAGTTTTTGTCAAAGATGGGTATTTTTAAGGCTGTGGCAACAGTAGGCAATGATAAAGTTGCCGAAGCCGAGATTGCGTTTGGAACTCAGGATGCTAAAGCTGTCTGATTTTTAACCTTACTTGAATATTTTATTGTAAAGAGTTCATGAAAAATAAAAAAACAGATAAGCGCCGAGTTGTTGTTACAGGACTCGGCGTTGTTTCATCTATAGGCATCGGATTTGAAGAGTTTTGGAAGAATCTCATCTTAGGAAAATCCGGAATTTCTAAAATCGAGGCATTCGATACATCTGAGTATCCCATCCACATGGGAGGAGAAGTTAAAAACCTTGTTATTGATAAATTTATTGATAAGAGGATATTGAGTCATTTTGGGAGGACTTCTCGATTTGCTGTGACGGCAGCTAAAATAGCAATTCAAAGTGCAAATTTAAACAAAAACGATCTTGGGTTATCTAGTGTTTTGTTGGGTACAACATTGGGCGAGTCATCAATTATAGAAGAGATGAACGCAATCTTGGCGAAAAATGATCACCAAGGAATTATTGTTGAGAAGATTCCTATGTATCCGTCTAATAATATTTCACTTAACGTTGCTTTAGAATTTAAATCGAAAAGTTATAATTTTATGTTTCCGACAGCTTGTGCTGCTGGTAATTATTCTATTGGTTATGCCTATGATTTAATTGCTTATGAAAATGCTCAAGTAGTTTTAGCTGGAGGCGCAGAAGCATTTTCAAGAACAGCTTTTACTGGTTTTAATAGACTCTATGCCATGGCTTCTGAAAAGTGTCAGCCTTTTGACAAAAATAGAAAAGGCATGATGTTGGGTGAGGGTGCAGGTGTTTTGGTCTTGGAATCATTAGAACATGCCCAAAAACGCAGCGCGAAGATTTATGCAGAAGTCTTAGGCTACGGTCTTAGTTGTGATGCTCATCACATGACGCAACCTTCGGAGGAGGGTATCGCCAAGTGTATTGAAAAAGCTATAAAAGAATCAGGTATTTTGAAAGAGGATGTTGATTATATCAGCGCCCACGGGACAGGAACACCTCAAAATGATAAGGCAGAATGTGCGGCTTTCAGGAAAGTTTTTGGAGAAAAAGCAAAGACCATTCCTACTAGTTCTATTAAGTCCATGCTTGGCCATACTATGGGAGCAGCTTCAGCTATCGAAGCCGTTGCCTGTTGTTTGAGTATTAGAGATAATATTCTTCCACCGACTATTAATTTTGAAACAGCAGATGAAGATTGCGACGTTGATTGTGTTCCGAACAAGTCTAGAAGGGTTAAGAACGTGAAAATTGTGTTAAATAATGCAAGCGCTTTTGGAGGAAATAATGCCTGTGTTATTTTTAAATCTTTTGAGTTGTAAAAGTGGTTATATTTCATTAAAAAAATAATTATGAGAAAAAAAATATTTTTTTTAACAGGTACCACTGGATTACTAGGATCTTATCTATTAAAAATTTTACTTCAGAAAGATCACAAGGTTTATGTTTTAGCTAGATCAAGAAATAACCAAACAGCCAGAGAAAGAGTGAAAAATGTTCTGAGCTTTTGGGATAAGGACTTTTTAAATGAGAATAAAATAAGGAATTGCGAGGTGATCGAAGGGGATGTAACTCAGATTAATTTAGGTTTAAAATTTAAACAGTTAGTTTCTATTGAAAAAAATGTCGATGAATTCTTCCATTGTGCTGCTGTGACTAAGTTTAATTTGCCGCTCAATAAGGCAAGAAAAGTGAACTTTTATGGTACAAATAATGTTTTATCTTTAGCATTAAAATGTAAAAAAATTTATAAAGTGAACCATATTAGCACAGCTTATGTTTGTGGAAATTATAGTGGTGTTTTCTTTGAAAAAGATCTGAACAAAGGCCAAAATTTTTTAACAACCTATGAACAAAGCAAATTCGAGGCTGAGAGATTAGTCGAAAAATTTAGAAAAAAAGGATTATGGATAGATATATTTCGACCCCCAGTGATAGGTGCAGAAACCAACAGTGGTAAGATTCTAAGTTCCCAAGCTTTTTTCCAGCTCTTGCGATTGTGGTGCTTAGAATTATTTGATATTTTTCCTGGGGAAGAAACCTCGTTTAATTTTATTCCTGTAGATTCACTTGCTAAAATCGTAATTAATATCTCAGGGAATAGTTTTAGAATAAATCAAAATTATCATCCTTTTAACTCAAAAAAAATTTTTCTTAAAGATATCTTAAATATTTCTAGTAAATTTTTAAATTTTAAAAAACCTCGTTTAATTACTTTTGAAGAATTTAAAAAAGTTAAAATAAGCAGGGTAAAAAGAGAGATACTCGATCTAAATGTTAACTTTCTTGATAGACATTCGTCTTTTAATTCATTTGAAACTTGTCAGTTTTTAAAAAAATACAACTTATCTCTGCCAAATTTTAAAAAGAATGATTTGATCAGAACACTTAGCTTTTTTAAAAAAATATATTATGAATAACATGAAAATTGAAAAATCTGACCATTTTTTTGATGTTATTATTATTGGTGCTGGAGTTAGCGGATTAGTTACTGGTTGTTATTTGAGTAAAGCTGGTTTAAAAGTTTTGTTAGTTGAAAAAAATAATTTTGTAGGTGGTTATTGTTCTTCATTTTCAAGAAACGGTTTTACTTGGGATGCGGGTGTTCATTATTTTTGCGGCTTAGAAAAAGGCGAAATTTTAGATAAAATAATAAAAGATTTAGATTTAGATCTAAAATTTAATACAATTGAATTAAGCGATTTAGTTTTTGTCTGTGATCGCAAGATTCATTTTTGGAAAAACGTAAAAAAAACTTCAGAAAATTTTAAACAATTATTTCCGGCGGAATCAAAAAAAATAGATATTTTTTTCAAGATGATCCAAACTGATTCTTTAATAACGCTAAGCGTTAAGACAAAGAATAAAAATTTTGAGGATATTTTAAATGAATGTTTTAAGAATTCTGAATTAAAAAGTATTCTAAGTATGCTTATCTTGGGCAATAAGGGGATTTTGCCTAAGTCGTATTCTGCTTTTGCGGGTTTAATGTTTTATAAAAAATTTATTTTCGGTGGTAGTTTTTATCCTTTTGGTGGAATCGGGCATATGTCAAAAGTTTTAGCTGATAGATTTTTATCTTTGGGCGGAAAAATTAAGCTACAAAAACAAGTTGTAAAAATTGCTCTTAAATCTAACAAAATAAAAGGCGTTTACTTTGATGATTATTCTTTTGAAGGAGCAGCATGTGTTGTTTCTGCATCTGATATGAAAAATACTTTTTTGAAGTTAATTGATAAAAATTTTGTTGATAGAAAATATATAGATAATATTAAAAAAGCAAAAACAAGCTTATCTGCTATTACTTGTTATTTAGGCACAAGGATTAAGATGAGGGATAAGATAGAGAATAGTGGTTCTACGTGGTTTTTTCAAGATTATGATTTAGATAAAATTTATTATACGATGTGCCAGGGAGATATTTTAAATCATAGATATCTTGCTGTTTCTTCCTCATCATTTTTTGATAAAACGATGGCTCCATCAATGAAAGAGAGTATCGTTTTAACTTCATTGGTAAGATATAAGCCAAGGCAGTTCTGGATGCCTAAAAAAGAAAAAATTTTTGATTCGCTTATCAAAACTGCTACAAAAATTTTTCCCATGCTTTTAAAAAATGTTGAAAGTAAGGTTCTTGCTACACCAGCTACTTTTTTAAGGTATACGTTAAATTCTAACGGTGCTTTACAAGGATGGGAACCATCGCTTTCTCAATTGAAGCTTTTAAAAACTTTGCATAATAATCCGATTGAAGGTCTTTTTGTCGCTGGGCATTGGTCGGCAGATCCTTTTAGTAGCGGTGTTTATCTTGCCTTATCCTCAAGCCTAGAAACTTCTAACAAGATATTAAAGGAGAATTGAACATGAATTATTGTAGTTTAAATATTTACGGCTTTCCTCCGTTGATTAGTAGCATTTTTGCAATTCTTTTAGGCATCACTGTGTTATTAAAAGGTAGTCGACGTCTAAGAAAGAGTTTTTTTCTTTGGTGTTTTACAATTTTTGTTTGGTTATTGTCTTATTCGATCTGTTATTTTACAAAAAATGAAGTAATTGCAACGCTTTTTGCTAGATTTGCTTGTACAGCTGTTATGTTTTTGGCAAATACTTTTTATGATTTTATTGTAAATTTTTTAGAATTACGTCAAGAGAGAAAATATGTTATTGGAGCTTATGTAATAAGTTTTGTGATGCTTATCTTTTTTCTCTTTTCTAATTTTTTATTGGTAGGAACATATAGATATTTTTGGGGGTATTATTCTAGAGCAGGCATGTTCCATCCTGTTTTTTTGTTATTTTTCTTTAGTATTTTTATTAGAGGTTTTTTTCTTTTGTTAAAAAGCTACAGGCTTGTTAAAGATCCGCAGAAGCATGCACAAATTAAATACGTTTTTCTTAGTTTTCTTATTGCTTTAGTTGCTGCTATAGATTTTATTCCAAAATACGGAATCGAGTTCTATCCATTTGGTTTTCTTTTTATGATTTTGTTTATTGGAGTTACTGCATATACTATTTTGCGATATCGTCTTATGGATATTAATCTTATTATTACTCGTGCAGGTGTATTTGTTGCCGTCTATTCATTGATTTTAGGTATCCCCTTTATTTTAGCTTCATCGTTTCAGAAAAATTTTGTTTTATTATTTGGAAACAATTGGTGGTTAGTACCGCTAATAGTTTCGACAGTTTTAGCTACTGTTGGTCCGTTTGTTTATGTTTATGTTGACAAAAAGGCAGTTGATAAATTATTTAAGGAACAAAGAAGTTACCAGAATATTTTGAGAAATGCTTCAAGTGGAATGATAAGAATTAAAGATTTATCTCGGCTTTTAGATCTTATCGTTCATGTTGTTACAAAAACAGTTAGAATTCGAAATGCTGCTATTTATCTTTTAGATAAAGATAACAATAATTATGTATTACAGGCAATTCGAGGAGATCGCGCTTCTAAGCAAGTTGAACAAGTTGTTGATGCTGGTTCTCCTTTGATTTGGACAATGACGAAAACGAGAAGTTTTGTTGTTACTCAAGAAGAAATGATGAGGTTGGGAGATGAGCAAGATAACATGAGTTTATTAAAATTAAGTGAGCAATTGCTTAATTTAAAAGCAGACTTGGTTGTCCCAAGCTTTGTTGATGAGAGATTGATCGGTTTTATTGTTTTAGGGGAGAAGGTCTCTAAAAAGCTATACAGCCAAGACGATATGAATGTATTTTCCGTTTTGGCTAATCAGGCAGCTTTGGCTATTGAAAATGCTCAGTTCTATGATGAAATAAAACAAACTCATGAGCAATTGTTTCAAGCGGAGAAATTGGCGACAATTGGTACCATGGCAGATGGATTATCTCATCAAATAAACAATAGGTTCCACGCGCTCTCTTTAATCTCGGGTGATGCTTTGGATATTCTCAATACTTCTGACTTATCTAACGTCAGTCCTGAAGTTAAACAACTTATAGCTGATGTTAAGGATGCATTGCAGAAAATTCAAAATAATGTCTTACAGGGTGGAGAAGTGGTAAAGGGATTGCTTAAATATTCAAGGCCAGGGGAGAGTGGGTTTGAGGCAGTGGACTTTAAAGATGTTTTAAAAGGTTCTTTGGATATGGTGCAATATAAGATAAAGCTTGCTGAAATTGATTTAATTGAAAAAATTGTTCCAGATTTGCCTAAGATATTTGGTAATTTAACTCAGCTTCAGGAAGTATTTTTCAATTTAATCGATAATGCTTATGATGCGACTAGAGAACGAAAACTGACTTTAAAAGAAAAAGATTATAAGGGCAGAATAGAGGTTATTGCTAGGGTTAACGAAAAGAACAATATTGAGATTAATGTTATTGATAATGGAATGGGTGTTAAAGATTTAGACAAAAAGAAGATGTTTACACCTTTTTTTACCACTAAAGCCACAGCCAAAAAAGGAACTGGCCTGGGTCTCTACGTTATTAAAAAGATCGTCTCAGCTCATAATGGCACAATAACAGTAGGTTCTGTTCATGGGAAAGGAACTCATTTTCTTATTGAGCTTCCATTGAATCGCGAAATTCCTGTTAAGGCCGCGTAAGTGTATTTCTGCAGATAGTCCAATTTTTTTAATCAATCGGCAATTTTATCCTAAACACACTCCCATTGCCAATTTCGCTCTCCGCTTCAATTTTACCCCCATGGTTCTGAATGATCTGATGTACAATCGATAAGCCTAAGCCTGATCCTGAATCTTTGGTGGTAAAGAAGGGATCAAAGATATGTTTGAGGTGTTCTTTGGAGATGCCTGAGCCTGTATCTGCGATATCTATCTCAAGGGTGCCATCTTTGACAGTCTGGGTCTTGATTGTGATCTTACCGCCTTTAGGCATGGCATCCATGGCATTGAGGATGATATTCAAAAGGACTTGTTTTATCTGGGAGGGGTCGATTTTAAGCCCTGTAGCCTGATTCTCATAGTTCTTTTCAATAACGATATGGCGTTTTAGGAATTCATTATTCAGAAATTCCAAGGTATCGTCAATTAGGGCGCAGACATTGGTCATCTGAAATGTTGGAGGAGCTGGCTTTGAAAAATCCAACAACCTATGAACGATATTGTTGATCCTTTCAACCTCCGAAGGCACGAGCTTTGAGAATTTATCAATAAATTCTGGATCATCATGTTTTTCCTTGATGTATTCTGAGAACGTCTTAATGGTTGTTAGGGGGTTCTTGATCTCATGGGAATTAAGAAATGATATATTGGCTGAGGTGACAAGATTGTATTTTGAAAGGCGTAAGCTTCAAATGGAATTAGAGCCGAATAATGAGAAGAACTCGGAGGGAGATATAGATAAAAAACTTAGAATGATGGAATTGACCGCTCTTATCAATCGGTTGACTGGTGGTCAGTTCTCGAAAATGTTAAAAAGCTAACCTTTTATATCACAGCCTTAACTCCGTACCAGACCTTGACTTAGTTCAATCCATATAGTATACTTTCCTCACATTTTGTAATTTCTGGATTAGCCTAATTTTAGGAGGTTTATGGCGAAGTTGATGATTGTTGATGATGAGCAGGATGTTAGAGAGTATTTAAAGAATTTTTTTAAACGTAGAAAAATAGATGTAACGACTGCTGAAAGCGCCGAAGAGGCGATGGAAATACTTGGAAACAGTTATATGCCTGATTTGATGCTTTTAGATGTCCGTATGACCGGGATGACCGGCATAGACATGTTAAAGAAAATTCGTGCAGCAGGCAATCAGGTCAAAGTCATCTTAGTCACTGGCGTTGAAGATAAAGATACCCTAAGCGTTATTTCTGAACTGAATGTCCTCAATTGTCTTCATAAACCATTGATTTTGGAAGAACTGGAAAAAGAAGTCCTCTCCAGGCTGGCATCGAAATAACCCTTAAAAGGAGAAGTTTTTAACGGAAAGAAGAGCGTGGTAACGTTGATAAAAAAACTGTTTGTACTTCTTATAGTTTTTTCTTTAGTTTTCCCTCCAGGCGTTGCTCTTGCCCAAAGCGGTTCTGAAGCCCTTGTTTCTTACGCTCTTACATACTATAACCGGGGATTTTACCAGGAAGCTTTGCATGAATTCAAAAAGGCTTTATTAGCAGACCCAGATAATAAAGAAGCCATTCGTTATATCAAAGAAATCCGTTCCAAGCATATCCCCACAAAAGAAGAAAGTGTCAATGATGTATTGAATCAATTTGAACAGATGAGTCTGATGACTAATGTTCAGGTTGATAAGGCTGTCATGGTAAACCGGGAAATGGATCGATTCACAGTAAAAAAGAAATCCCGCCGAGCTCAACCACAAGATAATATTCCTGATTATATGAAAGAGACGGAAAAGTCATCAGGGCCCAAAGTTGATGTTAAGGGTGAGTATCAAGTTGCTTTTGGCGTGCGTTCTAATGGAGATTTTATCTGGAAAGATGCTAATGGTGATTTGAACGAGAGAAATTATAGGATTCTTTGGGGTGATGCAAAATATAATACTTATGATCCGGCTATTTTTGACAGGCTGCGCTTAGATCTTGATATTGATAAATTTAGTGATGAGGAAAATGAATTTCTTAATAATTTGAGCGCTCATGTGAATTTGACCGTTGATCCGTGGAGTTTTACGGGCAAGACGGATAAATTCACTTTAAATGGTGTTGGCGGAGATGCAGCTGATTTTCAATTGAAATGGTGGGCGAACACAGGTTATACCATCAACGAAATTGTTCCGACGCTTTCGAATGGAGACGCGATGGCTTTGCCTGAAATAAAAGTCATTGATGGCATGACGTCGCCGACCAGGGTGAGTACTACGTTTTCGAATATTTTTTCTATCCCAGCTAAAAAAGTTTCAACCACGTTTATGCCTGTGCGCGAGTTATGGTTTGACTATAAAGAAGAACCCGTTAAATTCAGATTTTTCCCTATGGGGTATCAGGATCAGGCTTTGACCAGTGATGATCCACTTGCTTTGTCTAATCGTCATACATGGTGGGAAGAGTCTCCATGGCTGGCTGAATGGAAGCCTGGGACTTTAAACACAGGGGCGACGCCGGATGATTTTAGTAAAGGTATTTGGGATGATTCATTGGCATTTTTTACACGTGATAGCGATGGTCTGCGCCTGACAGCTTTACGCGGTATGGCTTTTGAGTATGATGGTGTTGATATGAGCCTGAAGTCGACTTTAGCGTCGCCAAAGAACCTTTGGCAGGATTATGGGGTGTTTCAGACGTATGCTAGCGCCACGCGCCTCAAATATGACCTGGCCTATAATTTGGGCGTTGGATTAACTAATACAACTCATTTTGGATATAACGGGGGCGATCTTGATGGTGTTAATTATGTGTTTGGCGCAGATGCAAAATACGAGCCATTTTTAGGCACGCGCGTCAATGCGGAAGTCGCAATGTCTCAGGCTACTTTTGATAGGACGGTTGAAGCATTTACGTCCGAAAAACATGGTAACGCGTATTTTGTTTCTTTGGAAAATAGATTTCCTCAGGATGATATTTATGAACATGATTTTAATGCAATCAGGAAGATAGATGCAGAGACGAGCTTTTTAAAGAGCAAGATACGTTTGGCGCGTATGGATACAGATTTTGAATCAAGCCTTGCTTCATTCCATCAGACCCGTGATGATGAGTTTTGGTCTCGGCATATCAGTTTTAGAAAACACCCGCTGTATCTTTATACAGGCTTGAATAAGCCCATGAATTTTGAGGATATAAAGACTTTTGCTATCGGGGATGGATTGGACGCAGGGCGCAACGTTATCGGGTGGCGGCTTGAAGGGGAGACGTTATTTTTCGGCAGGAATTTGGATGCATTGTTTGATGTGCGCAATGTTCATAATGTTAACGGAGATTTTATCGAGAACGTTTCGCGCCTGGAAAGTTCTTATGAGGTGACGGACAAATTAACGACAAGGATTTTAGGTATTAGCCAGGATATGCCGGATACGGTAGCGGGTTATGATCCATTTATCTTTGATTCTGTAACAGGCAAGCCTTTGGTCAATACGGCCATTGTCGGCGGTGAGGATCCTTCGCTTAAGACCGGCTCGCTTGGGTTTAATTATGAATTCTCGAAACAATTTTCCGTTAATACGGTTTGGGAACATACAAATGATTCTAACGTGGCGACCGATAACTATCCGCGTGGCCTCTTTAACAGTTCAAGTTTTACTACCTCCATTGAAGACGGCAAGGTTTACCGTGAGCCCATTCCTTTCCTTTACGGGCAACAGAATTTTCCCATGCCTCCTTATAATTATTTTGATATTTACAAGCTGGGTTTTAGTTTTACTCCGTTTGAACAGATCGAATTTTATTTAGATTGCGCGTATAACGAGAATAAGAAGGCAGGCCAGATCGATGACAATATGAATCATTATGGTTTAGAGATTGCTTATACGCCTACGCAGAAGTGGGCTTTTCTTTTTAAGTACACTCATTCCCGCTGGGTCGATCTGAACACTCTTAATTCTTCAGGACAGGCATTCTATCAATGGCACAATAACTTTTTTGTCGAATCCCGTTACCATGTAAGTGAAAATTCCGAATTCATTTTTGATTATGGCGTCGGTGGCATAACGCCATTGGGATCTTCTTTGTACGATCCTTTTGGCGGGGCTCTTGCAGTGCTGGACACACAGCATATTGTTAGGGTATACTATAAAAAGAAGTTCTAATTGAGTTTATAGTTTCAACGTGTCGCTCCATAAAAAATGAGAATTAATTACAAAAAAGAGTTGGAACGGGCCGCAAGGACCATGATCCTTGTGCATAAGCCGAACACGCTTATTAAAATTATTTTGCGCACCATTGTGCGTAAGGTTCAGATTGAGCACGCCGGCATTCTTCTTTACGAAAAATCCCGCAATAGCTATATCGCAACTATTACCCGAGGCAGAATGGGGACCAAGATCCCTGCTGGCCTAATTCGCCTGGATCCTCAATCACCCATCATCAGATTTTTTTCTCAAAAAGAATATGAGTCATTGATCGACGGTGGTTCTTTGATGATGAGCCGTATTAATGAACTTTTGGATAAAAAAGATCTTTTAAAACAGCATGAAGAACTTGAAAAGCTGCTTTTGGGCATTAAATTCCAGATGGATGGTTTTGATGCGGTTGTCAGCGTGCCTTGTTATAACCAAAAAGCGCTTTTAGGCATTTTATTGTTGGGCCAGAAGACCAATAAAAAAAATTTTAAAGAAGCAGAAGTCGATTTCTTTGTAGCGCTTGCCAATGATGTCGCCATGGCGATCCGGAACGCATTCTTGTTTGAGGATTTGCAGCTTGAAATTGAACGCAATAAGCGGATATTTTTTGAAACAACGATGGCGCTTTCAGCTGCCATCGACGCCAAGGACCACTACACGCGCGGCCATACAAATCGCGTGACGGAATATAGCCTCGCCATCGGAAAAAAAATGGCGGAAGACAAAAATGAAAAAATGAATTCAAAATTTATTGAAACTCTCCACATTGCGAGCCTCTTGCATGATATTGGAAAAATCGGTGTGCCGGAATCTATTTTGAATAAGAATGGCCCATTGACGGATGAAGAGAGGAAGAAAATCAATGAGCACAGCCTTATCGGCGCCATGATCTTGGAACCCATCAAAGACTTAAGCGACGTGATCGCAGGGGTTAAGCATCATCACGAGCGTTGGGACGGCAATGGTTATCCTGAAGGTCTTAAGGGAGATGAAATTCCATTTCTGGCTTCTATTATCGCTGTGGCGGATTCATATGACGCCATGACAACCGATAGGCCTTACCGTAAGGCCTTTACAAAGGATCAGGCAGCGGCTGAACTTGAGCGTTGCAGCGGGACACAATTTAACCCAATAGTTGTAAAAGTGGCTTTAGCCTTATACAAAAGAGGGGAGATGTGATATGACGGCCCTACAAAATAATGATCAGTACATTGGACAGTTATTGCTTAAAGACGGGATTATCTCTATTGATGATCTTGGCAGGGGTTTGGAAGAACAAAGAAAAAGCCGTGAATACTTGTGCACAACGCTTGTGAGGCTTGGAATCGCTTCAGAAGAAAAAATATTTACAATTCTTTCTTTGCAGCTTGGTGTTCCGTATTTGTCTTTGAAAGAAATGCATCCTGATGCTCTTGTTTTGAGCAGGATCCCCGGGAAGCTTGCCTCTGCATGCAGGTGCTTACCGCTTAAAGTTGTCGACAGTGTCCTTTATGTCGCCATGACCGACCCATTGAACACGCAGACGATCGATGAGATCAAGGGGTATCTGGGTGTTGATAGCACGAAGATCTTTTTGGTCGGCGATAACGATATGCGTGAAGCCATCAAAAAATATTACGGGCTTTAATCTTACCTCAAAAAGCTAAATTTTCCCACCGCACTTTTTTAAAAAGACAATTGATAAAATAATTTAATTAAAAGAAACTTTTAAACTTCTTTTTTTGTCTAAAATTAAAAGAAGTGATGCAAAACTTCCTTTATTTCGTGGTATAATAAAAGAAACTATTCATCTGAATGATGAAAAAAAATCGTATAGTATTTATTATTTATTTATTCTTCTGTTTATTCGTTTCTCGTGTGTTTGCTGAAGAAACACTGACATGGGGAGACTGTCTCGCCGAAGCCCGGAAGAATAATCCCGACCTCATCGCCGCCCAGGAAACCATTAAACAAATCCAGGCTGATAAAACGATAACCGCAAGCGGTCTTTATCCTCAGATAGACGCATCCATGAGCGGTTCAACGGCTAAAACAAGCGGTTCAACAGCAGATACCTATTCCTATGGCGTCTCTGCAAGTCAGCTTGTTTTTGACGGATTAAAAACGATCAATGACGTTAAAGGTGCAAAAGAAAATATCAAGGCATCTCAGCAGGCATATCGTTTTACATCTTCAAATACACGGCTTAGTTTGCGCACGGCCTTTGTTAATCTTCTGAAAGCGCAGGATTTTATCGATGTGGCTGAAGATATCGTTAAAATCCGCAGGGATAGTTTAATTTTAATATCTTTGCGTTATCAGTCTGGCCTTGAACATAAAGGTGCCTTGATGACCGCGGAAGCCAATTTGGCTGATGCCAATTTTGAGCTGTCGCAGGCGCGGCGTGATATTGAACTTTATCAAAGACAATTGACGAAAGAAATGGGCCGGAAAGAATTTAAGCCCATGGTCGTCCGTGGTGATTACGTTGTTAGCGATCAGGTTAAAGTGAAACCTGATTTTGATGAGATTGTTAAAAATAATCCATCGTTACTGGAAGCGACCGCCAAGAAAAATTTTGCCTCATTCAATATTAAATCTGCTTACGCGGATTTTTTTCCTCAACTTTCCGCGAGCGCGGGTGCGGATAAAACAAGCGCTCATTGGCCACCGGAAAACAACGGCTGGAATATGGGTTTGGCTATGACGATGCCTATATTTGAAGGTGGGGCAAGAGTGGCCGAAGTAAAAAAAGCTAAATCCGCTTACAATGAAGCTGAGGCGTCTGAGCGTAGCATAAAAGATGCCGCGTTGGTTGCCCTTGAGTCAACCTGGGTTTCTTTGCAGGATACGATTGAGTTGGTTGATGTGAGATTGAAGTCTTTGGATGCAACGCAGGAGCGTGCGAAAATAGCCGAAGCACAGTATTCGACCGGTTTTATTACATTTGATAACTGGATTATTATTCAGAATGATTTAGTCGTTGCTAAAAAAACTTATTTGAATGCCAAAGCCAATGCGCTTCTGGCTGAAGCGAATTGGATCCAGGCGAAAGGAGAAACGATTGAATATGTTCAATAAAAAATTAAAAATTATTATAGGTATCATTATTTTACTGGCTATAGTTTTTTTCTTTAAATCCAGAAGTGTCAAAACCGATCAAACAGTTATCAGGGAGATTGTGCCGGTTGTAGGGACGATCCAAAAGATCGTTTCGACTACAGGAACGGTTTTGCCTAAGAATCGGCTGGAAGTTAAACCTCCGGTTAACGGCAGGATTGAAAGTATCGAGGTAAAAGAAGGTGAAAAGGTAAAAATAGGCCAGACATTGGCTTGGATGAGTTCAACAGAGCGGGCCGCGCTTTTGGATGCCGCGCGAGGGCAGGGGGATGAAACGTTAAAGTACTGGCAGGATGTTTACAAAGCGATCCCGTTAATTTCTCCTATTGAGGGTGAAGTTATCGTGGCAACGACGCAGCCGGGTCAAACAGTCACGACAAGTGATGCGGTTATTGTGCTGTCGGATCATTTAATTGTACGCGCTCAGGTTGATGAGACTGATATAGGAAAAGTTAAAGTTGGGCAGAAAGCTGTTTTATCTTTAGACGCTTATCCTGAAACAAAAATTCCTGCGTCTGTTGAACATATTTATTATGAATCTGAAACCGTTAATAACGTAACGATTTATAAGGCGGACCTGCTTCCGGAAAACGTCCCGCTCTTTTTCCGTTCCGGAATGAACGCTTCTGTAGATTTTGTTGAAAACAGTAAAGAGGGTGCTTTGTTGATTCCTGAAGAAGCCGTGTCAAAAGATAAGGAAGAACATTATGTTTTTGTTAAGCAGGCTAACGGCGAATCTCGTAAGCAGATCGTTCAATTGGGTATGTCAGATGATAAGAATGTCGAGGTTGTGTCTGGTTTAAGCAAAGAGGATATAATTATTCTAAAAACAAAAAAATACAGTATTCCGACGAGTTCGGCCGGTGTCAATCCGTTTTTGCCAAGCCCCAAGAAAAAATGATTACTTTAAAAAATATTTCTAAAACTTACCGTATGGGCGAAATAGATGTTAAGGCGCTTCAGAATATCAGTCTGTCTGTTGCCCCGGGAGAGTTTTTAGCTATTATGGGGCCGTCAGGATCGGGCAAGTCAACACTCATGCATGTTTTGGGATTATTGGACAGGCCGGATTCGGGTGAATATTTCCTGGGAAAGAAGAAAATTAATAAATTAAGTGATGAAGAATTATCCGCTGTCCGTAATCGTCTTGTGGGTTTTGTATTTCAGCAATTTCATCTTCTGCCGCGTATGACAGCTTTGGGCAATGCTGAACTTCCTTTAGTCTATGCCGGAAAACGTCATCTGGCGGAAAAGGCACAGGAAAGGATCAAAGAGGTGGGTTTGGCTGAACGTATGAACCATCGGCCCAATGAATTGTCCGGTGGTCAACAACAGCGTGTTGCCATTGCCCGGGCCCTTGTTAACGATCCTTTGATCATTATGGCCGATGAGCCTACGGGTAATCTCGATTCAAAAAGCAAAGAAGAAATCATCGCTATTTTAAAAGAACTTAATAAAAAAGGAAATACTGTTATTATCGTGACTCACGAAAAAGAAGTCGCGGTTCATGCTCAACGCATCATTACTATGTGCGATGGGAAAATTATTTCTGATGAAAATCTAAAAAAAATCGAGAAACCCCAGTTGGATGTCGAAGCGGATAAAATCATTGAAGTTGTTTTGTCTAAACATGAGCGCGTAGCGCGGGAAACAAAATTTTTTGATTATTTAAGACAAGCTGCCAGTGCCATGATTTCACATAAGATGCGTTCTTTTTTGTCGATTTTGGGTATTTTGATTGGCGTTGCCGCAGTAATCGCCATGCTTGCGGTGGGGCAGGGGGCTAAAGAATCCATTGAGAAGCAATTGTCGTCTTTGGGGTCTAATCTTTTGATTGTTCGGCCCGGTTCGCCAAAACTGCATGGCGTAGCCTTGGAATCAGGCTCTGTCACACGTTTCACATTCCAGGATGTTGCGAATATTGAAAAACTTAAAGAATATGTTAAAAGGGCGAGTCCTTCCGTGACGGGCCGTGGTCAGCTTGTGAACGGTAATAAAAACTGGAATACTCAAGTGGAGGGAGCTGGCGTTGATTATGCTGAGCTTCGAGCTTCTGTGCCGGAAGTGGGAAGGTTTTTTACAGATGATGAGGTTAAAAGAAGAGAAAAAGTAATTGTTTTGGGCACTACCGTTGTTAAAGAAATTTTCGGTGATACTGATCCTGTAGGTGAAACTATTAAATTGAATTTGATCAATTTTAAAGTCATAGGAGTCCTGCCAGCTAAAGGTGGCAGTGGTTTTCATGATCCGGATGATACGGCGATCATTCCCATCACCACCGCTATGTACCGGGTTTTTGGAAAAGAATATGTTGATACGATTTATATTGAAGCATTGGATCCCAATACTTTGGATGAAGCGGAAGCAGTCGTTAAGGCAATGATCATTAAGCAGCATCGTTTGAATAATGAGGACGAAGAAGAAACTTTTCAAATCAGGAATATGGCAGATATTAAAAATACGCTTTTATCAACAACTAAAACGATGTCGATGTTGTTGGGTGCAATTGCCGCGATATCGCTTTTAGTGGGTGGTATTGGTATTATGAATATTATGTTAGTGTCTGTATCGGAACGCACGCGAGAAATAGGATTACGCAAGGCTATTGGCGCGAATAATAAAGATATCATGGTTCAGTTTCTTATTGAAGCGATCATGATGTCTTTTATTGGAGGCATTGTGGGTGTTTTATTGGGTAGTGGTACGTCTGTATTGATCACGATGCTTGCCGGTTGGTCTGCTAAGGTGTCCGCTTATTCGATTATTCTTGCCACAACTTTTTCTCTTGTGGTGGGTGTTGTTTTCGGGTTATGGCCGGCCAAACAGGCATCCAGGCTTAACCCGATTGAAGCGTTGAGATACGAATAGATGTTTCATTTTTTGTTTGAAGACAAAGCTCGCTTGCAGTAAAATAATAAGGTGATTGCAAAAGGGACAAGGAGTGTTTATGAGGAAAGTGATTGTCTTAAGTATATTTTTAAGTCTATGTTTTTTACCTTATTTAATTTTTGCGGATGACAGCGTTCCTGGTACAGTAGCATTGCAAGCCTCGGATTCTGCTCAGTCTATGCCTACGGCAGATTATGATGCATCGATACCTCAGGAAAAAGTAGATGGAATAAAAACGATTGAAGAGATAAAGAGTGGGATTTCTGGACAAGCGGGGCACGCAGAAGAGGTTGCTCAACCCGAAAAAAAAGGGATTATGTATCATATAAATAGATTTTTTAATAAAAATAAAGATTCTAAAAATATCAGCAAAAAAGGTAGTGCGAAGACAAGAGAAGCTGAAAAAAATAAAACGAAATCCAATGTTGCTCAAGCAGCATCAAAACCTAAGTCTTCGGCTAAGGCTCGGTCTAAAGTAGGTTCTTCTAAATCTGCACCTGGAACGGTCAGTTCAGAAGGATCAAGCGCAGGCTCAAGGATTGGAGAGAGCAAGAGTATTCAGGAGCAGATGCAGGGAGGTTCAAGGGTTAGTGGGCAGCATCACTTCTAATAGAAAGTAATAATGCCACACAAAAGTGTGGTATAAGAGAAATAAGCCTGTTTTTATTAAGGAGGCTTTCCATGAAAAGAATACTGATTGCAGATGATGAACCGGCCATAACAGGAGCCTTAAAATCCATTCTTCAAAGACGCGCTTTCCATGTTTCTGTGGCAGAAGATGGGGAGGAGGCATGCAGAAAAATTGAAGACGAAAATCCTGATCTTGTTGTTTTGGATCTATTGATGCCTAAGATGTCAGGTGAGCAAGTCCTCAAATCAATGCGCCTAAATTTAAAGACTTCAGAGACTCCGGTTATAATTTCCACAGCTCGCAGGGATATCCCAACATTTGCAAATCTCATGTCTATGGGTGCTACAAATTATCTAATGAAGCCCTACAATATCCGCGAATTAACCAGTCTGATAGAAAGCTATATTTAAGGATTTTTTGACCAAGGAAATCGCTGTTTTTGGACCCTCCGTTTTGTTCCTTTTTGGGAACCTTCGGAGGGTTAATTTTTGTCCAAAAAAAGACTGTTTTTTGACCCCCTAAAAAGGTCTAAAAATGACCCCTAAAAGTCAGTTTTTGGAGGGGGGCTAAAAAGGTATTTTTTTGGTTTTTTTAAGAGTCTTGCAGAGATAAGGATATAGTTTTGTTTTTTTAAATTTCTCCCTTTTATAATATTTCTTTTAGATTTTCTTACAATCTTTTTGAAATATTCTCATCCAAATTCTTCTGATATTTTTCCTGTTTTTTTTCTGATAGGCCCAAAAGAATAGAGATATCTAGGTTTTAAGGGTTGCCCAGAAGTCCTTAAAAACTTGTTTTTGAGTTTATCTTGATAAACTATCAAGTTCCTATAATATATCTTATGTTAACTTGTGTGAGCACGAAAGATTGGCGCTGGTAAGGGTATCTATAAGGGTTTATGGCATATCTTGGATAACCTGTGAATTCAGGGCTTCGGATTTACCGCTTCTTAATCCTTCTTACAGGGGCTTACTCTCTGGTTTGGGGTTGGATAAAGCTTAAGACCGCTGGTGACAAGGTCCAGTCACCATATTTGGCATTGACCTGGTCCATAGCTTTCAAAAGGGCCTCCCTCTTTTTTTGCTCTGTAAGCAAGGGAGGAGCGCAATCGGAAACGAGCCCCGAAAGAGTGACACCTAAGGCCCTGACCGGCCCAATTTGACCCTTTCTTTGGCTCAGGATGCCCCTGGAACGAACGAAGATTTCAGAGCCATCACTTGTAGGTATTGGGTGGGTTTTTTGCCTAAAAAACGATGCATTTCTGGAACTGATCCATAGGCTGGTGGTACGGCCCAAAAGTCCGTATTTTCGCATGCGTTCTGCCACCATTTCTGACAACATTCTTAGCCATGCATTAATGACTTTTTGGTCATAGGTTTCGCGCGGCAATGTGTATGAGTGGCCTACAGATTTTGGAATTTCCGGTGTTTCAGATTCACCTTTTTGGTAGGTTGAATTTTCATCAGTTCTTAAAATCGCATATAACCAATGGCCAGTACTTTTACCGAAATTATTTATTAAAATGTTTTCAGGAATTGTTTTTAATTGGTCACAAGTTACAATTCCCAAGGTTTGTAAATGGGCTGTCAGGGCTGGCCCAATGCCGCAAACTTTTTCAACTGGGACATCCTGAATAAAGGCATCCAGGTTGTCATCAGTCACCAAAACCAGGCCATCAGGTTTCCTGATTTTAGTGCCTAATTTGGCCAGGATCCAGGTAGGGGCTATTGCAGCAGAACAGGTTAACCCAAAGGTCTCTTTTATTCGATTTTTGACCCTCCTTCCGATCTCTAAAAATGAGCCAAACAGGGGCTCTAAACCATCAAGCTCTAAATCAAATTCATCTATTGTTGAGTGTTCTACAATTGGTGAATAGTCATTTAAGAGCCTGGAAATTTCATCAGATACGTAGGTATATTTGGCTGAATCGCAAGCCACAAATTCCGCATGCGGGCAGATCCTTAAGGCATCCCTGGACAACATGCCGGATTTGATTCCATAGGCTTTGGCTTCATAAGATGCCGCAGCAACCACGGTGTTGTATTTTTTATCCCGTGAACCAACGATCACCGGCTTGCCTTTTAGATGAGGGTTTATTTGTTGTTCTATGGATGCAAAAAATGCGTCCATATCGAGGTGCATTATCATAACTAGTCCATGGTCGATAGTCTATAGTCGATAGTTTTAAATGTGTCCTTCGGACCTGGATTTTTTGTCTATAGACTATTAGCTATTGACTATAGACTGATTAACTTGAAGCATACCACACATTTGTGTGGTTGTCTAGGTAGGATAAAGGGAGGTTCAAGCTTGTGCTCTCTCCTCCCTGCTTTGTTTTCTTCAGGATCTTATAAATTAAAATCCAATTCCAGTTGTGGATTTTTAGATTTAACTTCTTTTAAAATTTCACGTACTAAAGCGATCGCATCTGTTAGGGCTTTTTGGGCTTCTGATAGCGAAAGAAGCTTTCCTGCTTCGTAGGTTAGTTCGTTGCGTTTTCTGCGCATACTTTCAAAATGCTCTGTCAGGTTTTTGTATTTATCACCTAATATGGCGCTGGTCATTTCTACGACTGTTTTATGCTGAGCTCCGTCATCAGGAACATAGCCTTTTAAAAGAAGCAAAGCTCTTCCGGCTTTTAGAATTCCTGTATATGCCATTAAATAGGTAGCGCGCTGTGCTAAGTGCGATATCTTTTTGGCTTCTGTAAGGTCTAATATGGCTTCTTGTAATAATGCTTCTATTTGTACGATTCCGGCTTTTTGCTTCTTTATCTTTTTTTCAAGCTCAAGTTTTTTTACAAGTTTTTCAAACATGAAGGTTTCCTTTAAGCAAAATAATTTTTTCTTTTAGTGCCAATTGAAGAAAACTGCCATTCTTATTTTTTTCTTTATTGAATTCTTCTTGTTCGTAAGTTGTAAAATTGATTTCTCTGTTTAATTTTAATTCTAATTCTCTGATTCGGCTAGTAAATTCATTGTCAGGAAATTTTCCAATGATCGCCAGGTCGATATCCGATGTTTTTGTTTCTGCATTCTTTGCGTAAGAACCATAAATAAAGGCAAGCGTAATCCCAGTATATTTTTGAACAAGATCTTTAAGCGATCCCAGGACCCCTTCGGTTTTAAAGACAATTTGTTTTAGTTCCTGGAATAAAGGATATTTTTTATTGAGCACATAAAGTTTAATGTTGCCTTTGATGGATGAGATGAAAAGCCCCTCCTTTTCCAATTTTTTAAGCTCCCGCGAGAGATTACCAGCATCTTCGAGAATAAAGCCGGCTATTTCTCTTACATAGAATTGTTCGTCCGAATGAGTAAAAAAGTAGGTTAAGAGCTTTCGTCTGAGCTTGGTATTGAATAGAATAGTCATGTTTTTGATTGTTGTAAAAATTACATCATCTGTTGTAAAATATACAACATCTTAAGCTATTTGTCAAGGCTGTTCAGTAAAACACGGTGTAGCCAATCTTGGTTTTTATTATGGAGGCGGAACAGGCAGATAGGCAAAAAGAAAAGGAAGGATTGAGCTTGTCACTTCGCTCTCTTCCTCCCTCTTTACGAAAGAAACTGGGAAGACTATCAGGCATTCGTGTTTCTTAATGTCACTATTCCTTTTTGCCTCTCTTCCCAATCAAAGAGTAACATATTGCGAGAGCACTTACAAGGGCTGGAAAAAAGATAAAAGCGCGATCAATTACTAGGTGGGATGCATTTTGATCCAGGCGTTTGAGTTCGCCCTAGCACTTTTTCTTATCTTGTCAGATCTTGTCTAAGTATTTCTTATTTTATACTGTTTTGGTCTGTTGTAGCTTATTTTGTTAGCACAAGAATAAGCTACTTATTTTTATATTCCGTTTCCTCAATATTTCTGATTGTTTTTCAAGAGTCTCTAAGAAATATTTTTCTAGTTCTTCAAAAAATCGTTAACTTTTCTATAGAATAGCTGAAATTACCTTCCATTCATAGTCAGTTACAGTAAAATTTGTGCCTTGAGAAAATCTTAATATGCTAAGATTTTTTAACTCTTTTAAGTTTTTTAGTTTGCTTCGTAAAATAGGATTATTTATCAATTTTTTGGTAATTTTAATTTTAACGCTTAATTTTGATTGCCCTTTATCTTCCTCACTAATCCAGTACTTCTCTTCTCCCGGAGCATCTCCAAGAATAATTGGATCTGAAATAACTTCGGCAACAGCATATATACCGGCTTCCTTACCGGACATCCATATTAAAGCTATATCTCCCTGCCTTATTTCTTTTTGATGTTGATTAACCATCCATCCTAGTTTGTTATCTAGCGCTTGGTCTAATAAAGCGTTAAGAATATCATATCTGTTGGGGTTGGCTTGAAAAAACCAAACATGGTTACCTTTTGTTAAACCAACTGCTTTTTCTTTTATATTGTTTTCTTTTGACTGGTTTTGTTCATTTTCATCAAGAAATTTATAATTATATTTATTTGCTAAATTAGATACTAGGGTAAGGCCCAATTCTTTGCACTCAATTCCCACATTCTCCAAAAAGACTCTCCTCTCATTCGGAATAGTATTTGCGCATAACACAAGCTCAATGATTTTATTAGGATTTTGCTGCTTTAATAAACCATAATATTCAATAATTTGTCCAGAGGCATCTCTTGATAAAATACCTCTTTTTATTTCAACTATAATGGTTCTACCGTGCTTATCTTCAAATATTATATCCGCAAAACAGCTTCCTAGCTTAACTTGTTGTCCAACAAGCTTAAGGCCAGAATTAGGAAAAAATTCATCTGGATAACGAGCTATAAGATTTTCTATGTCTTTCTCAAGCATCTTTTAATTATTGTTGTATTGTTGTGAACCTTTTCTAGCAGCCGTATAATCGCGACCACGCTTTGATTTGCGATTGTTTATCCTTTAAAACAATTTAGTAAAATAAATTTATCCGAATACCGTTAAAATTCTCCCGCTAACTATTCTGCCCGTAAAGATCTAAAGTTTCTACATATTTTTCAAAGCCTATTGTCCTAAAATCAACTTCTCCATACAGCTCTTCATATTTCTTCTTAACATTATCTTCCAATAATCTTCTTTGAGCTTCATCGTTTCTATCATTATCAACCACGGTTATTTTCTCATACGCTTTACCTTTATTTAGGAGCGCCTTCATCAGAAGACATCTTATTTGATAATCCTCGTCTTTTAACGCATATCCAACAAAAACCAGATTATCAGCAGCGATCAATTCTTTCTCAGCATGATTCCAAACGTCCTTGATAAAGCGGTTTTCATAGTTTTTAAACATTGTCGGAGTTATTAGGAGCGGTTCATATTTACAGGTGCAATATTCATTATTACAATAATAATCTCCGGAGAGCGTTCTAATGACTCCTTTATCAATAGTCATGTCGACTTCGTCGCACTTAGGACAATACAGCCAATTCAAGGAACCGTGAATTTTAAGGAGAGGAATTTGACCAATGTTTATCTTTTCGGGCAACGGATAGCGATGCGCTCTATTCAAACCTCGCTCTTCACCATATTCCCCCGCAACCGACGCTCTTACTTTGGCCCCATAATTAATCCCAACTGATCTAAAAAATGCCGAATCAATCAGAATATCATAATTAGTGGAAATAAAAGCAGAGTTCCTAGATATCTTTTCTATAAATTTCTTGTAGAGTTCTGACCCTGAAGATTCGAGGCTTTTCTGAAATTCCAGGATGACTAAATTCAGCAGACATCTCCTTAATTCTACTATCTCTTCAAGATTATATGCCTTGCAGGCTGATCTTCCTTGCTGAATTATATAATCAAGTAAATTCCATATCTGATTATCAATGGGGGGATACTCTCTTTCTTTAAATAAAAACCTTATGAACCCTTGCAGCCGTTCTACCTCAGGCGATTTAGGAAAATCTTCGAGCGCTTTCTTCACAAGATCTTTATTCAAAGGCGCCATTGGAGCAATAGCCTTTGTTGCACCCGCACCAAAAAAATAAACAGTTCTGCTCATTTATGAATTCTCCATTTTCACGATATAAAAAATTATATCACTGTCATGCTCACAGCCGTATAATCGCAATAATAGATAGCTATGCTAAATAATTCTCTTTGAACTTGTTTCGAGAATTACTGGATAACGGTCTAAGGCTGACGAATGATGAATTCCCCAAACCCAAATGAGAAAGAATAAAAAACCTACAATAGCATTAGTTAATTGTAATGCCCTAGATTGATTGATGGTTAGATTAGGGGTAAGAAATCTTTTAAAAATATGATCGGGAATCCAGCTTAAAATATAAGAAAAAATAGAAAGGAATAAATAATAATCTAGAGAAATCAAGGAAAGCCAATCGCTAGGCATCTTGTTAGGAAGTTGAAATCTCTTGCTGACAATCATTATTCCCTTCGGCATTCCCTTAATGGTTCCCCCGAAAGAAGGAAATAGCTCCTTACCTGTATGCAAAATATCAATTCTAACGCCATCTCCTACATCAAAAAAATCAAAGTCAATCAAAGCACTATTCCCAACCTCGGCTATCTTTATGGATGAGTTATTGCCCTTGCTAGTTTCGGCGGCTATTCTTGCTTTTATGATTTTTGTATCATTGCTAAAAGTTACTCGCAATGGATCCCTCATAACCTTCCGATCTGCATCTATAATTCGATTTCCGTTATTCCATATAAAAACTTGGGTTAAATCAAGTTGGGAGATATCGATCCTCTTGTCTTTAATTTCCATATCATGCAAAAGATCATAAGAATCCTGCTCTTTTAATGGAATAGTCTTAAATTGCGCCGAAAGCCTGATTATGTTTTTTGATTGAAAAAAGATTAGTATTGGCACAATTATCGCTATAATTTTAAGCAAGTTACCGAATGATGGTTGACCAAACCAGTGAATTACATCCTGAATTTTCATATAGCCTGCTCTCTTTTTCCACTGTCATTGATTAATAAATTATCTACTGGTCGTGTATATTAACACAAAGTCTGGAGAATTTGCGTGTGCGGGATAAGGATGCATCAGGCTTGTGGCCAAGATGAGGATAAGTATGATGATGGTGTTTTGTTTTAAGATTTTCATTCTTTAAAAGCGTCTCTTTAAACAAAAAAGCAACTCCCCTTTTTTTGGAAAGTTGCTTTAAGCTACGAAATATAAAAAACCTCTGCCGTATTTCACTACTCTACTTTCTTGTAGTGTAAATTGACGAAGTAAGACTCAAATGGATATATATTAAGAGTACATCTAAGACGGTAAAGAGTCAATTAAAAATGATTGAAATTGTGGGTTTATTGCCCCCTTCCTCCCTCTTTTCGTTTCAATCGCCAAATAATAAATCGGATGAGCGCATAAAGGGGATAGAGATAAAGAAGTAAAAACGTTTGGATAGAATGCCAAACTCTGATCAAGGGGAGCATGTCTGCCTGATTAGAAGTATGGAAGTAACGATAAGCCATCCCGAAAGGAATGTTGATCGCAAGGAAGAACAACAATATGAGGACGATGATCAATCCTTCTTTTCCCAGCAGCTCCTTAACATTGTTTTTATTCATAAAGAAAGATAAGATGGGTGAATTTAAGGCTTTTATTTTTTATTGTTTAATTCGCTGAACAATAAAAGGATGATTTTTCCCAGGAGCCAGATAGAGAAAAGCCCAAGAAAGACCACGATGAACACCCGCAAGAAGAAAGCTAAAACCATAATAAAGGGAAAGAGCAGATAATAGGCTCCAACCATTGAAGCGAGAAGTAACAAGGCGAGCAGTCCCACAAAGAATTCTTTCATTTTCTCCTCCCTGTTTTTTTTACAGCAGGCTAGATTCCAAGGGTTTTTTATCGAAGCGATTCATTGATGTTAGACTGGAAAAAATCTACGCTCCTTACGTTTTTCTTCAAGGGCTGCATTTCTTTCTCAAGATATTTTTTATAGACGAAATATAAACCAGCTGCTATCAATAAAAAAATAATAAGTTTTTTTGAAAAGTCCATTTTCCTCCCTTTTGTATTTATTCTTTTTCAAATACGGATTTCCAAAGTACGGCTGCGAGTATGCCACCAATCATAGGAGCTACCCAGAAAAGCCAAAGATCGGAAAGTGCCTCTCCGCCTACTAAGAGCGCGGGCCCCAGGCTCCTGGCGGGGTTTACGGAAGTCCCTGTAATGGGAATTCCGACCAAATGGATAAGAACGAGTGAAAGACCTATGGAAAGACCGGCGAATCCGCTCGGTGCTTGTTTGCTCGTTGAACCAAAAATAACAAAAAGGAAAAGTGCGGTCAAAATAACTTCTGCGATAAAACACGCCATGAGCGAATATCCGCCCGGAGAATTGGCCCCATAGCCGTTCTGGCCCAGGCCATCAAGGGCTAAGGTGTAGAACGAATTTCCTTTAGCTATAAGCAAGAGAGTGGCAGAAGCAAGTATAGCGCCGATGCATTGAGCCGTGATATAGCCAGCTGCATTTTTAGCGTTTATTTTTCCTGCGACAAGCATTGATACGGTGATGGCGGGATTGATGTGGCATCCTGAAATATTCCCGATAGCGTAAACCATAACGAGGACCGATAAGCCAAAGGCTAATGCGATCCCAAGAAGGCCTATGCGATCACCTGCAAGGACCGCACTTCCGCACCCCATAAACACCAACACAAAAGTTCCGATGAGCTCAGCAACATACTTCTTCATATCGTTCATGGCTCCTCCTTCTTTGTATTGCGTATTATGCAACCAGGCGGTTGTCTATATTTTAGTCCAAAAAAATATTTCCTGCAATATAATCAAAAGAATTGCCTTAGGCGGGTTTTATGCGTTGGGGTCTATTGGTTTCTCCGCCTTTTTTTCTAAAACAGCGGTTAATTTTATTTTAAGGTCTTCGTTTTCTGTGTTTCTGCTTTCTATTTCTATGATCTCGTGAACTTTTTTGTGCTGTTGGGCGTTTGAATTTAAAGACCATCCTGCTGTGCTCTGCAGTAATTTTAAGGCCATTTCTTTGGATGTTATTCCCATTTTCTGCCATACAAGCGATGACAGATCGATGTCATTTTCTGTATAGGTTATTACGGAAATTATTTTTTTAACTGGCTCGGGGCTGCCGGTTGCAAAAAATTCACTCCAAAAACAATCCAGGTCATTGGGATCTTTGGGGACAGGAGATTTAAAATTCTCCGCTTCTTTGATTATTTTTAAGAGCATTCCTTGAGCGTTGCCGCTATATTGCTGCGAAAGGTTTTTAATCTCAGGCAGTAATGTTTTGTTGTCTTTTAGGAGGATGGCAAAAAAATGGATCACGGGGTTGGCATGATCGATATCTTTGTAAATACTCTCTTCTTCTAAGACTATTTTGAGGGCGGGGATAAAATTATTATTATCTTTATGCTGATAATAAAACGCAACCCATTTTCCCACGTCATCCATTGTTTTTAGATCTGTGGATTCGGTTCGTTGACCGGTTTTTTGTGGAATATGTACGTCTTCCTGCTTCTTCTCTTCGTTCTTTTCGCGTTTTGCAATTTCGTCTTTGTAGTAAGTTACGATAATTCCGTCTCCCACATCACATTTGAGAGAGTCGTTTGTCTCTTCTGTAATTTTTCCTTCCACTGTTGCGCCTGACTTAAGAACAAGTGTCTCGGCATAGACAAGGGCTGTGGTTAAGAACAAGATACTTATTAAAATAGAAATTTTACCTTTTAGATTGGTCGGTTTCATTTTTTGCTCCGCACTTCTTTTTTAAAAAGTTCTTCCCAGGAAGAAATAGAATCTCCCCTCTTCACTGCCTTCAGTTTCTCCGTAACCTACATAAAATGGGCCGAAGAAGCTGTCGAATCCTAAAAAGACAGTACCTCCTGCCAAGATACTGTCTATGGAAATATCGCTCGAATGGTTCCAAACATTACCGGCCTCAAAAGCAGCGCCGATATAGACGCCATTTCTTAAGATTGGTGAAGGCCCAAATGAACCGAGTTTGTAATAATACATGAGGCGCGCAAATCCTTTGTGTTGGCCTCTGAGCTGATCTTCGGCGTAACCTGAGAGATTAAGAAAACCTCCCAGTGTCAGTTGGTCGAAATAAGGCGCATTTTCATCCGGGATCGTACCTCCTGAAAAAGAAGCGGCGATAGTGTGCCTGTCGGCATACGTCCTGATTTTTGTAAAATTGTATTCAATCTTGTTGTAAGAATCATCTGATTTTAAATCAGTTAAGGCTGAAAATATTTTTACATCGGCATAGATGCCGCGTTTGGGAAAAGTATGATTATCCAGCTGATCATAAGCCAGGTGTCCTTTGATGCCGGCGTTTTGACGGTTCCTGTATGTCGGCAGGGTATCTCCTGCGATGGACGGCTTGGCAGTGATAACTCTGTGAACGAGGCCTATGCGGCCTTCTGCAAGAGAGCTGAAATTAATGCCGAAGTCCAGGCCTCCTCCCCATTGGCTGGTTTCATATTCGGCAATTGTTTTGTCGCTATCAAAAACATCTCTGTATTCACGTCTGGCTATAAAATACGGGTCGAGAAAGAAATAGTTGCGGTTATCCAAGGGTGTATAAAATTCAGAGAATATGCCCTGGTCTGTTCCCAGTTCAAGGATCGTGCGCCATTCAGCGCCCAGTCTGGTGAGTTGTGTCATGCGTAGTTCATTTAAAATAGCGTAATGGCTGTTTCCATGAGAATCAGAGTCAAGGTTTAATCCGAAACGTAAATAGTTTGGTCCCCATTTTTTTTCTTGGGTGTTGATCTCCAGTCCCTCTTGATTGTTTTTTTTGGCAATCCTGAAATCAACGGTTTCGAAATCGCCGAGCGCATAGATGCGTGTCAGGTCGTCCTGGAGGCGGTTGATGTCTAAGGGCTGGCCTATTTTTGTTTTCATTTGCCCGCGAACACGTTTTTCACTGACCCGTGACGGCGGCTTAACATCAATAAAGCCAACAGTTATTTTTTGCATTTCATGCGCGCGCTGACGTTTCAAAAATTTCTGATACTCTGCTTCGCTTACGCTGTATCTTTTGATTTTTTCAATGATTTGACGCGCGGCTTTCTCTCCTATTGTGGCTGCCTCAGACGTCCTGGTAAAACTGTCGGATTTAATGTCTTTTAAGTCGGGGCTGATTAAAAGGTCTTTGTTTGTTAAAAGGGCCAGCGAGCGTGCGACGTTCTGGCGCGCCAGGATATCATAGGACTGCGCCATGATCTCCATCAAGGACATATCTGTGCGCGCTTGAGCCAATTTACCGCCTACGTCTACTACAATGATGATGTCCGCTCCCATTTGTTTGGCGATTTCAACAGGAACATTATTAGTGACATAGCCGTCAACAAGGATGCGTCCCTCGTATTCTGTAGGAGGGAAAAGCCCAGGGATGGACATGCTCGCGCGGATGGCTTTAGGTAAATTCCCTTTATTGGCTATAAAAACATCTCCTGTGTTTAGATCTGTGCATACTGCCCGAAATGGAATGCGCAGTTTATCAAAATCATCAACGTCTGCTACGTTGATCGTGAGTTTTCTGAGCATAAACTCAAGTTTTTGCCCTCCGATCGCCCCTCGGGGGATCATAATACCTTTTTTGCTGACTCCCAGCTCAAGGCGCATCAGGCGCGTATCTTCGTCTTTCAGGCGAAACGGTAGGTATTCTTCGGAGGGTTTGTCACTAAAGAGGCTGACCCAGTCGGTTTTTCTCATAATGTCATTCATTTCATCTGGAGAAAGACCCGACGCATACAAGCCACCGACGATGGAGCCCATGCTGGCACCAACTACAAAATCAATAGGGACGCGGCATTCTTCCAGGACTTTGATCACACCTACGTGGGCCGCGCCTTTGGCGCCACCACCGCCAAGCACCAGGGCGATTTTAGGCCTTCTGATTTTTTTGATTTTTTCAATGAAGCTTTGTGCTTGTGCCGTTTGAGTACTTAGGAAGAAAAAAACGAGCAAGAAGAGAATAAGAAAATTATTGAACCGGTTTTTGAGGAAAGATCTTCTGGTCATTCAGGCTTTATGCAGTTTAATGGTTTGAAGTAAGAGATATATAATTAGTATGTATTTTACCGCGAGGTTGGATTTTTTTCAATGCATCTTCCAGAGAAAGGGCTGAGCATGATTGCTCAGCCCTTATCCAAGCAGATTTACTTCTTTTTGCAATCGCAGTCACTTGCCTTTTTATTGCATCCTACACAAACTCCGTTCTTGATCGGTTTTCCGCATTTTTTACAGGGAGTGCATCCGCATGTTTCACACATTTTGATCATCCTCCTTTCGTCATTATTTAATAGTTAAAGCAATTTTAAGTGGTTTCTATATGCTTGATCTCTTCAGAGAAGAATGTGACCGACATGCCAGAAACATCTATCTGGATGTACTTCTCGGTTTTTAAAAAACCGTTCCCATTGATGATGGTGCCGTCGTTCAAATAGATTGTTACAGGAGTGTTTTGTTCGGTGGTAGATTTTTTTATTTCGATTGGTTCTTTAAAGTGTTCTTTCAGTATCCGGCCGCTGATCTCAAGAAAGTCCTTATCAGTAAAAACGTTTGTGCAGTTGTTGGAATAAAAGTCTTTTAAAGTAATTCCCGGGAATTTGTTTTCCGGAATTAATGCATTAGTTCCGGCTAACCTTAGCAAGTCCCCTCCCCTATCTAATAGATCTGATATATTCTTGAAAAGTTTTTTTATTGAGCTTGAGATAAAGTTGATATTAGCGAATTTAGGCAATAACTTTTGCTCGAAGCTTCCTTGAGGTGTTTGGGCAAAAAGATTGGCCGGGGCGTTAAGGGTAAGGATATTTATCAGGGGAATAATAATAAAATATATCTTTTTTTGTTGTTTTAAAAAGGATAACAAAAAAGGCAACCCTCTATTTAAAGAGAGTTGCCCCCAAGGATAAGGTACCTGAAGAGGTATTACCCCATGTGACGCCTCTTGCTTTTAGGTAATGAAAGAGCCTATTTCTGTTTTCGCTACAAGCATATGCCTGTTAAAAACAATTATCAATAAAAAATCAGTTGTAAAAATCCTGTGGGTTGTCCGTTTGACGCGTTAGAAAAGGGATGTTTTAATTGTCTTTTGCGCCTTTGACGCCGTTGACAAAATCATCCTGCCAGTATTTTGTGCCTTTGACAGTTGCCTGCAATGCAAGGCCGCTTTCGGTGAGTTGATAGACGCGTAGTCCAGGAGCAATTTCAATGGCTCCGCTTGCAGCCGCGCCTGTGTCCCCGCCTTTTGCTGCTGCATCAGCCTCTGCGCCGAACTGCCAGCCTTCTTTAAGAAATTTTTCCATTACTTCGCGGTTATCGAAAATAAATACGGCCCGGAAATCTTTTACTCCAAGGCCTAAGCCAATCCCGACCTGTGCCATTCTCATAAACGTTTCTTTGCCGAAGAGACCGTTTTCCTGGATCAAGCCTCTCCCTCCGGAAAAGCTGGCCAAGAGTAAATTAACATTTAAGCTGGTGAATACTCCGTATCCTTTTGCACGGGCGATCTGTCCTCGCGCATGAGGAGCGACCTTGTATAAATCGCTCAAGACTTCATTTCTGCGAAAACGAAGATAAGCGCGCCACTCCTGGGGTGTTTTGGGTTGCATGTTCACTTTTTCCGCGCAACCAGCCATATCAACTACCATCAAGGCTGAGACAATAAGAACGAAAAGTTTTCTTTTCATTTTTTCCTCCTTGTTGAAAAAATAATGAATAGAAAATTGAAAATAGGAAAAATCAGAGTTGAAAAAGTGGCGCTTATTTCTTTAAGAGGCCGCTTAATTTCGAGCCGATGGCGCTCTTCGCTTGATCAATCTGAGCTTTATTTTGGCTTATTATTTCTTTAACCTTGGCGATCAGGGTATCGCCTTTCAAGCCCGAAGCACTGGCTGTTTGAATAGCTGAAGAAACCGCGCCGCTGGCGACTTTCAGGGAATCACCCTTTTTCACTAAATCGCTGACTATTGTGACCAGGCTTTCCAGTTTGGTGCCTTTAAAACCTTTATTGGCAAAATCAACCAACATGCTTTTTATATCCGAGGTGCTTGCTCCTGAGCTAATGAGGGTTTTGGTGGGTTGTTCTACTGCTTTTAAATCCGTTGACGTTAAACCTTTGCCTAGTAATTCACTTTTTATCTGTTGAAAAATGGCGTTAACGTCTAAGGCCTGAACAATAGGCGCTGTGAGATAGCTCGCAAAAACCATAATGACCGCAATCATAAGGATTCGTTTCATGGTGCCTCCTTATTACGTGAGTTATTTTTGTTTTAAGAGAAGAATGCCGCCAGGGATACAACCTATGAGCGTGATGTAGTTAAAGACAGCCCAAAAGTCGTCATTATTCATAAGCATTCCTGAGATTGTTAAAATTGACAATACTAATAGAAACAGTCCGATCACTTTGTTTTGTTTCATCGTTTTCCCCTGTTTTTACAGTGTGTTTTCAGCTGTTCTTTGAAAAAAATAGAATTTCTATAGTTTTTTAAGGAGTTCCATAAGGCTTTTACTAAGTCTTCTTAAGGTCATGGAAATGTCAAACAGTATGGCCAATAAGAATAACGAAATCGCAAGCATCATTACGAACCTCCTCGTTGGTTTGAGTTAAACAAAAAATATTTTTGTAAGAACTGATTTTTTACTGTGAAACGCAATTGTTTCCTTCGTGCTGCCAGCTTTCGACGATGCCGTTTTTGTTAATGACAAAACTTGTTTTGCAAAATAATTTGTACGTGCGGACAGGTTCAGTTTCTCTTGTATAGGTTGTTGATGTGCCGCTGTAGGGTTTGTTTTCTATTGTACCCTCGTAGTATGTTGTCTGCGGTTCTATGCTTGTAAAGCCTCCTGTTTGAATGGTATCTTTTCGGACATATGAGATGGCTTTTTTCGCGTCGCCGAAACGATATTCTTTATTTGGTACGCCCCAGGCTGCCACAAGAGCGTCTTCGCTTTGGCCGACCCAGGTGTTTAATTGTGCTTCGTATTTTGCTGTTGAGGCACAGGCGCTCAAAGAAAGCGTCAGGAGGAATAGAATGAGCAGTCTTTTCATGATATTTTGTCTTTTTAGTGCTTTTTAAGGACTTAATCTATATATACGAAAAGACTACACCTTGGAATGGAAATTGGCAAGAAAAATTAGAGTTTGAGCGAATAAAAAAATAAGTAAGCTGTTGTGTCTGGATGGGTTTTGTTCAGTTTAAGGTTTAGAAAAAAGTTTTATTTATTTTTATAATGCACAGTTAGCCAGACGCATTTTTGCTTTGGATCTGTCCAGCTTACCCGATGGGTACACCCTTTGGGGATATGTATATAATCTCCGGATTTTAGTTTTATTTCGCGGCCTTTTTTTTCAAAGAACAGGGTCGCGCTGCCTTCAAGAAGTATCACCCATTCATCGAGGTACTGTTTAAGCCAACCTGTGGTTTGGCCGTGTGACAATATACGGTGGATATTTAAATTTTTTCCTTTGAAGAGTTCTTCAAAAATTTCATGTTTTATATTTTTTGGGATTTTTGCGTATATATTGCCGCTGGAGAGTCGCGCCATAAAAATGATAAAGATGTTTTAGAAAACAGGAGTTTATTTGTTTTCAAGTTTCTTTTTTAGATAAGGATAGAGATGTAATTTTGTGTCTGGCGAAAGATGCGAAAATACATCTTTGGCAAATTCGATAGAAACCGCGCTGAATAAAATAAATAATTTCTTTTTAGAGGAATCACTTTTTGGCACAAGAGTGAACCAGGCGATTTTTTCAGGAAAAAGAAAGTAATTTGTTTCTACCTCTTCTATTTCTCTCCATAATAAGTTTGTTTTTCCGCCATGACAAGGGTCCAGTTCAATTTTTTCATCGTCCACGTTGATCTTCAGCGTGTATACGGTTTGAAGGGCGATAATGAAAATTACGGTTGCCGACAGGTATAAAAGGGATTCAAGAATATCGAGTCCCTGCCCCATAATAATAACCATGACCAATACGATAGTGAACATGATGAAGTAAGATACGGCGCACTTTTTTGCAGTGGGATTGCATTGGTATGTTTTCATGTTTATTCCTTTATTTTGCTGGGGTTGGCTTGATTGTCTTTAGGCCGCCTGTGTTCTCTATTATACACGTTCAAGCACAAAATTAAAAATGAACAATGAACAATTAATAATCTAAAAGAAGATGTCAGGAAAGGCTTAAAGGTTAACGAAAAGTTGCTAAAAAAGATAGAACTGTTTAACGAGTTGCGAGTTAGAGGAAATGTTGCTATGATTGTAACCACATATGGAACCTCACATTAAAAAAATCGAACTCTTAGCACCTGCAAAAAATGCTGAAATCGGCATAGCTGCTATCAATTGCGGGGCGGATGCTGTTTATATCGCTGCTAAAAAATTCGGCGCGCGTGAAGACGCCGGGAATTTGTTGCACGATATCAAAAAGCTTATACATCACGCCCATAAGTATTATGGGCGCGTCTACATCGCTTTAAATACGATTCTGCGTAATGATGAATTGGACGAAGCGTTAGAAATTATTAACGATGTTTATTCAATCGGCGCAGACGGTTTGATCATCCAGGACGTGGGCCTCCTCGAACTTGATCTCCCTCCTATTCCGTTGATCGCAAGTACGCAAATGAATAATGACTCTCTTGAAAAAATCCTCTTTTTAGAGAACATTGGATTCAAACGCGTTATCCTGCCCAGAGAATTAACGCTTGCCCAGATAAAGGAAATGAGGGCTAAGACAACAATTGAGTTTGAGTGTTTTATTCATGGTTCGCTGTGCGTGAGCTATAGCGGCCAATGTTATTTAAGTTATGCCATTGGCGGCCGCAGCGCCAATCGCGGGGCATGTGCGCAACCCTGCCGGCATAGTTATTGTCTGCTTGATGAACAGGGAGAGTTTCTCGCGAAAAATAAATATCTCCTTTCATTAAAAGACCTTAACCGTGCGGATCATCTGAAAGGATTGATTGATGCGGGCGTTACTTCATTTAAAATAGAAGGCCGCCTTAAAGATATGGCCTATGTCGCCAACATTACGAGTTTCTATCGTAAAAAGCTCGATGCGTTGATTGATAATAAGAGTATATTCAAAAGCTCATCAGGTGAGGCTTTTTTTGATTTTACGCCGGATCCGTACAAAACTTTTAATCGTGGGTTTACGGATTATGGCCTGGATGGCAAGAAAGAAAATTTGGCAGCTCTCTATACGCCTAAGTCTTTGGGAGAAAAAATAGGAACTGTCGCAAAAGTTGGGAAGGATTTTTTTACTCTATCGACAGAGCATGATCTGAAAAACAGCGATGGCATATGTTTTTTTGATCATAGCCAGGTGTTAAGAGGCACTCTTATCAATAAGGTTCAAAACGATAAAATTTATCCTGATAAGTTGTATTATCTGGAGAAGGATACTGTTATTTACAGAAACTATGATAGAACTTTTGCCAAGGTTTTAGAGAAAACGCCCTGCAGGCGTAAGATCGGTATTACTTTTTTGCTTGAAGAATCTCCTCTCGGCCTTAAGCTGGGGGCCCGCGATGAGGACGGTAATATCGGGACCTTTGTTATGCCTGTTGAGAAAACTAAAGCCGAAAAAAAAGAATTAGCAGCATCAGGTATTAAAAAACAGCTTTCCAGGCTCAATGATACGATTTTTTATTGTAAAAACATTATAGATAAATGCAAGGATGTGTATTTTATTCCTTTTTCCACACTTAACCAGTTGCGCAGAGGCGCGATTGATAATCTTTTGGTTGAGCGCGAAAAAAATCAGCCTAAGGCCACAGGCGCAGTCATTAAAAATGATACCCCTTATCCCATTAAGAACATTACTTATCTTGGAAATTGCCTGAATTCAAAAACTGAGAGCTTCTACGCGCGTCATGGCGCTAAAGTTACTGAATTGGCCGCGGAAAACGGCGTGGATATGTCGAATCGCCGTGTCATGATCACAAAATATTGCGTTAAAAAAGAATTGGGTTTGTGCGGCAAGGAAACCGGCGCTTTGTATCTGGTGGATGAAGAAAAGAGAAAATTATTGCTGAAGTTTAACTGTAAAGAATGTGTCATGGAAATATATTTTCCTTCCAAGGGTTAAATTAATGAGCAGAGATTATCTGAAAGGTATAGAGATTATTTACGAGGATCGTGATGTCCTTGTTGTTAACAAGCCGCCGCGGCTTTTGACGATGGCCTCTGCCACCGAGAAAGAAAGAACCGCCTATCATATTCTTACGGATTATGTCCGAAAAGGCTATTCCAAGTCGCCTAAACGGATATTTATTGTGCATCGCCTGGATCGGGATACATCCGGGATCGTTATTTTTGCCAAGAACGAGGAGGCCAAGTACAGCCTTCAGGAACAATGGGATTCATGCGAAAAAAAATATATCGCTATAATTTATGGCCATCTGGCGGAGAAGTCCGGGGCGATCACTTCGTATTTGGCGGAGAACGCCGCGCACGTTGTCTACAGCACGGAAAATAAATCAATAGGAAAGCTTTCGACCACCTATTATAAAGTTCTTAAAGAGACAAAAGATTATAGTTTTCTTGAGATTGAATTGGTTACGGGCAGGAAGAATCAGATACGCGTGCATTTTGCTGAAATGGGGCATCCGATTGTCGGAGATGTGAAATATGGAGAAAAAGACAACATGAGGCGCATGGCACTGCATGCACTCTCGCTATCATTTTTACATCCCTGGAATGGAAAAAGGATGAGTTTCGAGACAAAAATCCCGCCTTATTTTATTGATTTGGCCGGTAAGATAGTTAACAATGAATAAAAAGAAGCTAGAGCGTTTCAAGGATGCCGGGATGCCCGAGTAACCCAATTTTTTTCCTGTTGGATATAAGTTTGAAGTGTACGAAAATGCGGCCAAAGTTTTTTTCGTCTTTTTCCACGCGATGGTAAAGTTCCTTGAATTTTGATTGAGCCAAAAAGCGAAGCACGCGCTTCTTCATCTCCCCGTTATCTTTAGTAAAAATGATCTCTAAGTAGGATACACGCTTTTTAACAGCTTCTTCAATAGCAGAATTGAGTTCATTTTCGATGGAGCATCCTTTTAGGGGTATATCGTTTAAGTCACATTTAAATCTGGACATAAGATTTTAACCTTTTACTTTTTCCCGCGGTTATGAATGATCAAGCCATCTAAGAATCTTCGCAAAATCTGATCTCCGCATTCTTTGTAATTTTCATGGTCTTCTCTTCGAAAGAGCGCAGATAATTCTGATTTTGAGATTTCAAAATCAGCGAGCTTCAGGATTTCGATGATATCCGTATCTTTAAGCTTTAAGGCGATCCGGATCTTCCACAATATCTGGTTATTGTTGAGCACGAGCTCCTCCCTGATTTTTAATAAGGATTTTTGTCACCAATATATCCATCCGAGATAACGAACACTAAGGTAATAGATTCGAGCGAAACGGAATTGGTCTCTCTTTAAAATAGCGTAAAATTGCCGATCAACTTCTTTGCGGCGCACGAAGGATTTTATATCTTTGCTGAATTGATAAAAAACATCGTGGATCAAAGAAGCGTAGTAGGTTTTACTCTTTCCTGTTCCCCAATTTAAAACAGCCTCAGGTATCCCAAAATAAATATCTTTTATTTTAAATTTCGGGCTGCATCCATCCCAGGCATAACCTTTACCGTGGCTGCCTTTCACAATGATCACTCCATCAGGGGATAGTCGGAACCATTCATTTTCAAACACGCGTCCTTTTATCGAGGATTGATATGAATAGTCTTCCTTAATGCAATAAACGTAGACGGACATTTTTTTTAAAAATTTGTCGTAGTGGTGCTCAGCGAATAGATTATAGTTAATAGTTTATAGCAAACAGGCCAGAGTTAAAAGTGAAATCAATTAAAACAGGTTATAAGCTTAATAATGCGGGGGCGGGGTTTCGTCTTCCAGTTTTTTAACAAGGTCCGCGTCGATAGCCTTGTCTTTAAATATTTTTAGCTGCATTTCCAGGATCTTGATAAGTTTTTGCTGTCCGATGAGCGCTTCATTCAATTCGGCAATAGCGCGCTCCTGGAAAGCGATCCTTTTTTCAATTTCAACAAGTCTTTTGTCCATGGCCATCATGTTCAAGCGTATAAGAGATGCAGTTTTTCTTTAATTTCCTGATTCGCCAAATATTCATCGAAAGTCGTGTGGATGCGATCAATGTATCCTTTGGGCGTTATTTCGATAATACGGGTTGCTACTGTTTGTATCAATTCATGGTCATGTGATGAAAAAAGGACTGTGCCTTTGAATCTTTCTAATCCCCTATTGAGTGATGTGATGGATTCTAAGTCTAAGTGGTTTGTCGGTTCGTCAAAAATAAGAACGTTTGCCTGCTGAAGCATCATGCGCGCCAGCATACATCGTACTTTTTCGCCACCGGACAAGACTTTGACCGATTTTAAGGACTCATCCCCGGTAAAGAGCATCCGTCCTAAGAATCCACGCACAAAATTTTCATCGGTGTTTGTCGTGTATTGGCGAAGCCAGTCAATGATGTTGAGGTCTGTTTCGAAATATTTGGTGTTATCGCGCGGATAGTAGGTGCGATTGGCTGAATAGCCCCATTTGAAATTTCCGCTATCTGCCTGAGTCTCGCCCATCAATATCTGAAAAAGCAGCGTTTTGGTTAGGTCATTAGGCCCTAAGAAGGCGACTTTGTCGCCCTTTTCGATCGTTATATTTAAATTTTCGAACATGACCTTTCCATCGACGGATTTGGATAGTCCGTTGATCATAAGGCAATCATTGCCAAGCTCACGCTCTTGTTCAAAACCCATGTAGGGATATTTGCGTGATGATGGTTTTATTTCATCAATGGTGAGTTTTTCTAAAATCTTTTTTCGGCTGGTTGCCTGACGGGATTTTGAAGCGTTGGCGCTGAAACGCGCGATAAACTCCTGCATCTCTTTACGCTTCTCTTCTATCTTTTTGTTGGCTTCGTTGCGTTGTTTAAGCGCCAGCTGGCTTGATTCCAGCCAATAAGTGAAATTACCCGGGTAAAGCTGTATTTTTCCATAATCGATATCTGCGATGTGCGTGCAGACTTTATCTAAGAAATGGCGGTCATGAGAAACCACAATCGCTAAATTTTCAAAGTCACATAAGAATTCTTCCAGCCACATGCTGGTCTCAACGTCCAAATGGTTGGTGGGCTCGTCTAAAAGCAGGATATCAGGATTGCCGAATAATGCCTGGGCGAGCAACACGCGAACTTTTTGACCGGCCTCAAGCTGCTTCATAGGCACCTGAGTAAGATCTTCAGGGATGCCGAGATAGCTTAAGAGCTTTGCGGCATCGGATTCAGCGTCCCAGCCGTTCAGCCCTAAAAATTCATGGTCAAGGTCCGCGATACGCATGCCGTCTTCATTTGAAAAATCCGGCTTGGCGTAAAGTGTTTCTTTTTCGAGCATAATGTCGTAAAGTCTTTTATGGCCCATGATCACTGTTGTTAAGACGGTGTATTCATCATAGGCGAATTGATCTTGTTTTAAAACTGAAATACGCTTACCTGGGACAACGCTGACTTCGCCGGTCGTTGTTTCTATTTCTCCGGAAAGTATTTTTAGGAATGTGGATTTTCCGGAGCCATTGGCGCCGATCAATCCATAGCAATTCCCGATTTGAAAATCGATGTTCACCCCGGAAAAAAGCTTGCGCTGGCCGTATTGTAAGGAAACATTGTTAACCGAAATCATGGGATATTCTGTCCTTTACCTGCACGTTTAAAATATATTTAAAATTAATTCTCGCCAGAATGCGGCGGGATTTCGCTTGGATAGTACATTATGGAGCTCAAGAAAAGGCCCGGATTTAAGAATAAGTCCGGGCCTTTATTGAATTCAAGATTTATAGCTTGACTACGTGAGTAGCCTGCTCGCCTTTAGGGCCTTGTTCGATTTCGAACTCAACCTGCTGGCCTTCAGCTAAGGTTTTGAAACCATCTCCCTGGATCGAAGAATGATGTACGAATACATCCTTTCCGTTCTCAGGTGTGACAAAACCGTAACCTTTTTGATCATTGAACCACTTTACTGTTCCCTTTGCCATTGTTTGTTACCTCCTTTTCATAAGATTAGTAAACCCAAAGAAATCAGACTTTATCTTTATCTGCCCAACATCCTCGGATCCACTACGGAGCAAACAACGACAAAAAAACCGCAAGATCAGATATCCTGTCCTTGCGGCAAAGACTTCTAAACTTTTACTGTTTTTATATTATCATAATTTTTTAGTTTGTCAAGAGAAAAATCAATTAATAATTAAAAAGATCTTTTATGGAATAGTTTTTTTGGGTTGCCGCGTTTAGCGCGTTAAGGATTTTATATTGAGCGTGTTGGGTCAGGCGCCTGCCCTTTACGGCACGGGCGACCATTTTATGCGAGATTTGTTCTGTAGAATGAGCCACTAAGTCATGGGGTTTTAAGTTTTCCGTTGCCATGATTTTGGCAAGCGGTTGATCCCCTAAGTTTCTTTCGATGGCATTATTCAATTCTATTATTCCGTTTTAAGGGGTTTTGCTGCTTCAACTTTTTGTTCAGGGGACAGGGTTTCCTGGAACTCAAATGCCGGTTGGGCAAAATATTTATCTTTGTCCCAGCGCACAACCTTACCTTCAGAAAAGAATACTTTATATATAGAAGTTCCCATCCCTTTTATCTTCATGTTTTCTGGATTGGCTACAGTGTATTCCCAGACCTCATATTCTTTTGAGCCCAGTATCACTTTCTTTTTACTTTGAGTCGTGCCTAGGGCCTGGGTTACCTCGTCTTTGGACATGCCATAGGTTAAGTTTTTATATTCCCCTTCTTTGTAATTTTGAAAGACGAAAGCACAGCCTGAAATGCTTATCAATAATACAAGGCTTAGTATTTTCTTCATATTTTCTTCTCCCTTTGTTTTAATAATCAAGATTCAAGAAGCATTTCGGTTTGACCTTGATGCTTGAACTGTATAAAAAGTCTACGCCTAAGACAGGAAATAGTCAATATAAAAGCAGTTAACAATTAACAATGAATGATGAATAATTAAGAGCAAAAGCATAAAAAAATATAAAAAAGAGGAGCTGACGAATCAGCTCCCTTTTTTGTATCACTCAAGCCTTGCTTATGATTTGTTTAAAATAGACCTTAGATCATCCGCAGGTGTTGTGATGGGCTTGATATTGAAGTTGTCCTGTAATATTTTGAAAACATCGGGAGTAATAAACGCCGGCATTGTCGGCCCCAGGCGGATGTCTTTGATGCCTAAATAAAAAAGGGTTAAGAGGATTGCTACGGCTTTTTGCTCAAACCAGGATAGTACGAAGGATAAGGGTAAGTCGTTTACCGAGCAATTGAACGCCTTGGATAGAGCTAAGGCAACCTGGATGGCAGAATAGGCATTATTACATTGACCGATATCAATAAGCCTTGGGATGCCTTCGATAGTGCCGAAGTCTATTTTGTTGAATCGGTATTTACCGCATGCCAGGGTCAGTATGATACAGTCTTTGGGAACGTTTTCCGCAAATTCGGTATAGTAGTTGCGTCCTGGTTTAGCCCCGTCGCAGCCACCGATCAAAAAGAAACGGCGTATCTTTCCTTTTTTGACTGCGTCAATTATTTTATCTGCTATGCCCAGAATGGCTGTATGGTGAAAGCCTGTCATGATTTTTTTACCAGGAGCTTCAGGCAATGGCGGCAGGCTTTTTGCTTTTTTGATAACTTGGCTGAAATCTCTTGTTTTTAAGTGAGTCGCTCCCTCTATCCCGGTAATCCCAATGGTGAACAGCCTGTTTAGATAGGTATTTGGCAGTGGTGATAAAACGCAGTTTGTTGTGGCAAGTAAAGCACCAGGAAATTCATTAAATTCTTTTTTTTGTTCTTGCCAGGCGCCGCCATAATTACCAACCAAGTGCTTGAATTGTTTTAATTTCGGATAACCATGGGCCGGCAGCATTTCGCCATGAGTGTAGATATTTACACCAGTATTTTCAGTTTGTTTGAGTAATTCATAGAGATCAAGCAAGTCATGTCCTGTGATCAAAATCCCGTGGCCTGCTTTAGTCCCTGTTTCAACTTCTGTTGGGACAGGATTGCCGAAGCGTTCGGTATGCGCTTTATCCAACATCTCCATGGTTTTGAGGTTCATTTCTCCGCATTTTAAGACTAAATCTATATATTGCTTAAGATCAAAGCTTACATTGGTTACGGTTTTAAACAAAGCTTCATGGACAAAGCCGTCTACCTCAGGATTGATCGCTCCCAATTCCCTGGCATGATAGGCATAGGCGGACATCCCTTTTAATCCAAAAAGAAGGATATCCTGCAGGCTTGCGATATTTGGCGATTTTCCGCAAACCCCGCTTTTTGTGCAACCCGAACCTCCTGCGGTCTGTTCACATTGATAACAAAACATGAGAATCCTCCCTTTTTATACTTTCGTTAGTTTAGCGATTGAAATATGAGCAAACTCTTTTTCAACCAATGCCTCGATGCGATTGATCTCTTTTTTTAAGATACATGTTGAACGATTGTGGCAAAGTTGTTTTCTAAACATACATTCTGAAAGCATGATGTTGCCTTGGAAATATTTGATTATATCCAAGACGAAGATTTTTTTTGGGTTTTTCTTTATCTTAAAGCCTCCTCTGCCCCCTTCTTTTGAAACAACGACGTTATGTTTGATAAGGGTCTGTAAAATTTGCCTTAAAAATTGATAAGGAATGTTCTGAAACCTGGCAATTTCTCTGGCGGATAAAAACTTGTTTTTATTTTTTGTTAAAACCGCAAGTATCCTTACGGCGTAGTCGGTTTTTTTAGTCAGCAGTTTCATGGGGCTCCTTGTTTAACTGATACTATAATAGTATCAGTTAAACGAAAAGTCAATTAAAATAAGTTTAACGAGTTCTGCGAGTTCAACGAGTTTAAAACAGTTAGAGATGAAGAGCTAGGAATGACTTCTTTTTCTTATAGTTTTTGGTTTTTTCGGGATGTGGCAGAGTTCGTGGTAATCATGGGATACTCTTTTTTTCCAGTAAGGAAATTCTCTGCAGGCTTTGGGGCGTGTTTTATAAATACGACAGCGCATGTCTTTGCCCTGGAAGATGCATTTACCATTTACGATTATTGTCTCGAAGTCAAATCCTGACTCTGTATCTTCGAAATCTACGCCGATGTATTTAAACCATGGTTTTTTTATTTTTAAATGTTTATTCTTTTTGAGGATTTCCGCGACTTCAAAGAGACAGGCGCTGACTCCGTGCCGGCAGCAGCTGCCTTGGGTACAGGTTTTGCATGATTTTAAATCAGGTTTTAAGTGATGGTGAGGCATATTTTTAAATGGGTGAGATGGTCAGATGCCCGACTGGCTGGATAATGATTGCTCTAAGACGCGCAAGAATACTTCGACGACTTTGGGGTCGAATTGGGTGCCGCTCCCTTTCTTTAATTCTTCGATAGCAGCTTCTTTAGTAAGGGCTTTGCGGTACGGCCGGTCCGTAAACATGGCGTCAAAGCTATCCACTACGGTGATGATGCGTGCCCCGAGTTCGATCTCCTCTGCTTTTTTCGAAGAAGGATAGCCGGTTCCATCGTATCGTTCATGATGCTGCTCGACGAGTTTTATGACTTCATTTAAAAAGGCCAATGGCCTTAAAATCTCCGCGCTTTTAGAAGGGTGTGTTTTCATTTTATCCCATTCCTCAGGAGTAAGTTTGTCGGGTTTGGTCAAGATGTTGTCTTCAATGCCGATTTTTCCGATGTCATGCAGTTTGCAGGCACGTTCGAGGTTTTTGATTTCTTCCTCAGAGAGGTTTAACTCTTTGGCAACGGCTGTAGCGTATTCACAGACATGCTGGGAGTGTTTATTGGTGTAGTGGTCTTTGGCATCGATGGCCGACGTCAGGACAAGGACCGTGCGCATATAACTATCTTCAAGGCTTTGATAAAGGCGGGCATTTTCTATGCCTATGGTCGCTTCCAGAGCGACACCTTTGATAAATCTTAAGTCTTCTTTTGTGAAGGGTTCTTTTGATTTTTTGTTGTTGATGTTGATAACGCCGATCACTTTATCTTTTGATAAAAGCGGCACACTGATGAAAGAATTGGTGTAATACTTTTCATCGTTTCTGTGCTGGAATCGGGGGTCAACTTCGATATTATCGACTAAGATCCCCTCCCGGTGTTCAATGACCCATCCGGAAATCGATTGTCCGGCTTTCACGCGGGTTGAGGCAATGATGGCGTTGTCGATTCCTTTGGCGCACTTCATGGTGAATGACTGGGTTGTTTCGTCGTATAAGAGGATGGAACAAATTTCGACATTAAGAATTCTTGAGATACGGTCGAGAAGGATTTCCAAGACTTCGTTTAAATTCAGCGTTGAGGTGATGTCTGAGCCGATTTTGTAGAGAAGCCTTATTTCCTGGGTGCGTTCTTTGGCTTTTTCTTCCAGTTTTGTGTTTTGTTCTTCCAGCTCATGCATCAATCGATTGTTGGTTTGCTTTAAATTCCTGAATGCCAGCGCCCGCTTGACCGCAAACGATATTTCATCAATGGTAAAGGGCTTTGGGACATAATCAAACGCGCCTTGCCTGAGCGCTGAATGAACAGTTTCAAAAGACGGATAGCCCGTCATAACGATAACGACCGTGTCTTGATCTATCTTTTTGACTTGTTCCAGGACTTTGATACCGTCAAGATCCGGAAGTTTTAAATCAGTCATGACCAGATCATAGGCTCCTTCTTTAAATTTTTTTATACCTTCTTCGCCGGATAAGGCTGTTGTTACTGAAAAACCCTGATCTTTCAGGAGTGTATCTAAAAGTTCGCAAATGACCATTTCGTCATCTATGACTAAGATGTTATTCGGCATAAGTGCCCTCTGTCCTTCTTTTTTCGATAATCTGGTTAACGATTGATCGCACTTCTTCTATGTGAAATGGCTTGTGAATACAACTGACCGCTCCTTTTACCTGGAGCTCATCTAAAAAATATTCAGGGAAGCTGTCTGTCATGACCACTGCGGTTTTTGGACAATTCCTTAAAAGCATGCGTAAGGTGCTTAAGCCGTCCATGACCGGCATATGCACATCCACAAAAGCAATGTCGAAACAATTGTCTTTGATCTTTTCTTCAGCCTCTTTACCATTGCAGACAGTTGTTACAGGATATCCCTGGTCTGAGAGAATGTCAGTGAACAGGCTTCGCATGATTGGTTCATCATCCACAATTAAAATTTGAATGTTTTTTTCCATAAGAGGCGCCCTATTCTGTCGGAAGAGTAATGGTGAACGTCGTACCTTTGCCGACCTGGCTGGATACTTCGATCTTTCCTTTATGGTCATGAATGATTTGATAACTGATAGAAAGACCCAGTCCTGTGCCTTTTTCTGTTTTTGTCGTAAAAAATGGGACAAAGATGCGGGTTAGATTCTCTTCCGGGATGCCACAGCCTGTGTCGCTAAATTCTATTTTTACAAAAGACGGTTTGTTGGTGGCTTCATCAAAAATATTTTCGGCAGAGATAATAAGTTCTCCCCCGTTGGGCATGGCTTGTTGGGCGTTTAAGATAAGATTGGTAAAAACCTGCTGCAAGGGGTTGATGACGCCCATCACCTTGTTTAAGTCTGGTTGTATTTTAACAGTGACATTGACATTGCGCAACTTCAATTGGTGCGTCATGAATGAAAGTGTTTCATCAATTGCCGGGCCGATTTCAACGAGCTCATATTTATCTGTCGGCGATTTCCTTGAGAACTTCAGCAGATTGCTGACTATTTTTTTGCAGCGGATGGATTCTCTTTCAATCGATTCGATATATCCTTTGCATGCTTTAAACTCGCTTGCTCCAAAATCCTGGCGATTGATTTTTTCCAGCATGAATTGAGCGTACCCGAGGATACCACCCAAGGGATTGTTCAATTCATGGGCAACGCCTGCGCCCAGCTGGCCTACGGCCGCCATCTTGGCGGATTGGATGAGCTGGGCCTGGGCCTCCTGGAGCTCCTGGTTTGTTTTTTCCAATCCTTCGTATAAGAGGTAATTATTGATAGCGATGCTGATTTCGTGGCCCGCCCCCTTCAATAATTCGATATCTTCTATTTTGTAGCCTTCCCCGGAGAGTTTCTTTCCCAGGGTCAAGATGCCTATTAATTTTCTTTGTACGATGAGCGGGATAACGATTTCTGCTTCAAGCGTTTTCATAAGGAGGAGCCCGTCCGCGCGCATCTCTTTAAATTTAAAGTCGAGGTCTAAGATCAGTAATTCTTTTTCAACGATATTGCCGTAATATTGTAAAAACAATAAAAAGGGATCGTTTTTTTCGAATTCAATCGAGTTTTGGCTCAGGCCCTTGCTTTCTCGAATCGTATAAAGGCCTGTTTTTTCGTCAAAAATGATCAGGGCGATTTTGTCGATATGGATGATGTCGGCGATTGTTGTAGTGATGGTTTGTAAAAGGTCCGGGGAGTCCAAAAGGAGGTTTAATTTCTTCGCAAATATTTCCAGGGTTTTACGATAGTTATATTTATCTCTGTAGAAAATTTTATCGATGAGGGTTTGCGTTCTGTCTTTTAAATGAGACATGAAAAATAAAACAAAAGTGATGAAAATGCTCGTCGTGATAATTTCATGCAAGCTGACTATCCTGTCTGCAATGAAAAATCGGACCAAAAGAAGCATCCCGGCATAAAGAACAAAAACCATTGAAGATAGGAGTGCATAAAGGATGATCTTGTGGATGAGGGTTTCAACATCCATGAGGCGGTATTTAACGATGCTGTACGTGATGATGAAGAATAGTAAAAAGACCGGCAGATAGCCGAATGGATAAACGGATATTTGATAATTAGGCAAATAGTCAAAGGAGCCGAAGTAGGCGATAAAAAAAGCCAAAAACAGAAGCCTGCGCCGTTCTTTCTCGATATGAAGGGTTTCTTGCTTGTAGCCGGCGTAAAAATTATAGAGACTGGCCAACATCATGGTCACGAAGAAGAATAGAAACACCGGGTGGAGGTTTCCTGCCAGAGGATAGTAGCCCCAGTCAAATTTTTTGACAGAGCGAATGATCAAGTCCGTTTGGCTTAAAACACAAAAAACAGCGCTGATGCAAAAGGCTAAGGTGACAATTTTTTTTTGCCGCCAGAAGTTGAGATAAGATACGGAAAACGCGTAGATATTTGTCGCGATAAAAGTTACACCGATGTAGGCGATTTTGGCCCAGAAGATGGCCAGGACTTTACTGTTACTGATCTGGCAAAAGGCGTGAAAAAAGATCCAGATAGCCGCTGAATAACAGCAGAATGTAAAATAGATATTTGAAATGGCTTTTCGATTTTTAAAAAAGATGAAAATGCCCAAAATGAAGATCGAGATGGCTACGGCGAAATGCGGAATGATGTAGGGCTTTACGAAGTAATAGTCAGGGTTAAAAAGCGCCTGCAAGTACTTAAATATCATAGGATATTGTGTTTGTTGCGAGTTTTAAGGAGAATGATGCGCCAAATTTTAACTTATTAATTTTATCCCTCCGCTCAATTGAGATATGGACGCGGCGGTGGTGGAAAGACTTGTTGAAAGAAACTTTGAACTGCATAATTGTACGAATGTATCGTCAGGCATGGATGTGCGGGCTTTAATCTGGATTATTGGTTCTCCTCGATAATAAAGCCGTGACGTCAAAAAAATTGTGGCAGAGGTGGGCTTGATATCAACGATTTTCCCCCGGTAAGGGCCATAACCGTTCTCTACGTGAAAATCCATGGGGTCGCTTATTTTGAGTTCAATTTCTTTATTTAAAAAGTCCTGAATATTCATTATCACCTTTCTTTAAGAATGTGCGCCTGGTTAAAGTATAATTCTTTTTACAAAATTTTACTCTAAGAACCGATAATTATCAATGAATTTTTCTTGAGCAAAGAGGTTTAAGGGCAAGCTGTTTCAGAAGAATTTGACTGTGGTTTTAATTTTTGGATAATGGCATCTATGGATTTCAAGCGGTTAGAGCGTATTTTCAAAGTCTCTAGTATGCTTTTTTCTTTTTTCGAGATTTTAGCTGTTTTTTTGACAGTGCTGGAACAGTTTATACCCGCGAGGCTTGTGAGTTCTCCTGTGAGAAGAACGGCTTTGTGGATGCAGAAATAAAACCCGAAACATACGGCTGCCGCGGCCGACCAAAAAACTAAATTCGCAAATATTTTTGTGATCCAGTTAAGGATCTTTTCTTTTGTATCGCTTGTCATAGAGATAACAATATTTCAGTTATGTTTAAACAAAAACCCTCTGCGCGGTTATTTTCTAAGAGGGTTTTTGATCGGATTCTTCAAAGGTTTTATATCTTAGTTCCTCAAGCTGATCTATTGACTATAATTTTGTCTGATGTAATCTTTGCATTTGGGATGATAATGCGTCTCTGGTCATTGCCGGTCAAGAGAGTGTTGAATATCTGGATCTCATCAACGACCCCGGACGTCCCTGACGTTTCAATAGAATCTCCGACCTTGAATGGTTTAAAAAGGATCAGGATAACGCCTGCGGCAAAATTCGCCAGAGAACCCTGAAGGGCCAGACCGACCGCTAAACCCGCGGCACCGATGATGGCCACAAACGAAGTTGTTTGTATTCCCAACTGGCCTAAAGCGGCGATAACAACGAAAACCATAAGGCCGACATTGATGATTTCCTTGAGGAAGATCGCCAATGTTTTGTCCATGTGGGCTTTCATCATGGCGCCTTCGATCAACCGAGAAACAATCCCAGCCACCCACTTACCGATAATAAAGATAAGAATGGCTCCCACGAAGCTTAAGCCATACTGGATGATATAGGCGTAAATTTTATCCAAGCTTTGCGGCATGAGTCCCTCCGTTTTTTGAAAACACTAATAACAACAGTGTCCTTCGCGAACCTTTAGAATTACCGCAGAAGAAGACGTGTGATGAAAACTACCTTAAAAAAATAAGAAAAGCCCGTTGGCCAGAAAAACAATAGCGACGCATCCTGAGATGAGGCCTACGATCCAGAGTTCTTTTCTTTTAAGAAGGGCAGCTACGGAAGACATCATGATCCCTATCTGGAAAAAAACTACGGACATGGAAAACGCGTTGCCTTTTTTACTGATCTCGACGTTATCTTTGCCTACCGTCTCGGCATCTTTTTTTATGTCGTTTTTTTCTTTTTCATACCTGGCTATCTCGGATTCATATTTAATGAGGTTCTGTTTAAGAAGAGCTTTTTCTTCAGGAGACGTTGTCCCCAGGATATTAACCTCAAAAGCGTTTTTTTGTGTTTCAAGCAGGTTTTGTTTTAAGCTCTTTGCCTGGTAGTAAGCCCACTTGCTTCCTTCGAGCGCTGTTAAAACCTGATTTTTTGCGACGCAAAAACCTGATCGTGAAGCCGCAATGGCTGTTAGGACGGCAAGGATTGTTGTTGTGATCGCGACACCTCGCATCCATTTTTCCTGTAGGATTTCTGCCATTAGACCCTCCTTTCCAATCGTAATATCTTAATAAAAAAAAGAAATATAATTAATTTTAGAGAGAAAACGGTTGTTTTTTAATCATTCCTCATCTTTATAAGTATCGTAATCGATAACTTCACCATCTTTGTTGAAAATGATCTCATCGCAGCGATAGAGGCATTCGCCATAAGACCATGTTTCAATTTTATCAAGAAGAGCGGAGTCGGATATTACCTTTTCCCAGGGGGTGCCCAAGCTGGCCAGGACTTCTTTCTTATTCATCCCCAGCCGTACCTCGCCGTTAGAAATAGCTTCTTTATGATCTTTGGAAATTTCAGGGTGGTTGTTGAGAAAATTTTGTCTTCGATTCTTGGCGTGAGCGCAGCCAACAAGGAGTAAAAAAATCAAGAAGACGGGTAAGCATTTTTTAATGTGAAGCCGATCATTCATAAAGCTGAATTTTCTAAAATGTTGCATGAATCCTCCCGTTGGGTTTTTCCTAGAAGAGTATCAATGTTTATTAAGCTTACACCTTTCGTCTGGCATTTTCAATTGAAAGTTAACAAAGAGGTTAAAGTTTTATTTTTCTCAAGTTTAGGGAATTCCAAATAACAGAGACCGAGCTAAGGCTCATGGTGGCAGCGGCTAAAACAGGGCTCAAAAGTATCCCAAAAAACGGATATAAAATACCGGCAGCGATCGGAATACCCAGGGTATTGTAAACGAAAGCAAAAAATAAGTTCTGACGAATATTTTTCATAACAGATCGGCTTAATTTTAAGGCCCTGACAATGCCTTTTAGATCTCCGTGGACGAGCGTGATGCCGGCGCTTTCTATGGCAACGTCCGTGCCGGTGCCCATGGCGACGCCGATGTCCGCTTGCGCGAGGGCTGGGGCATCGTTGATGCCGTCCCCTGCCATCATAACGATTGCACCTTTTTCTTTGTATTTTTTAATGAAATCCTGTTTTTCCCTGGGATTTAATTCCGCATGGATTTTGTCAATGCCAAGTTGTTGGCCGAGTGTTTCTGCTGTTTTATGGTTATCTCCGGTAAGCATGATTATTTTTAAACCCATGAAATGCAATTCGGTTATAGCTTCAGGTGTTGTTTTCTTTATGGGGTCAGTAATGGTAATAGCACCGATTACTTTGTGATCGGCCGCAACCCAAGCATTTGTTTCTTGTTCATTTTGTCCTTGCTGAGATTTTTGTTCCAGGGCTTCGGGGATTTTGGTCCCAAGTTTTTCGATGAACCCCCTTTTTCCTATTGCAATAGCTTTACCGGCAATAGATCCTTTTATCCCTTCACCTGTTATGGATTCGAAATTTTGGACAGGTTGAAAAACAGCTTGTTGCTTCCGGCAGAATTCTACGATGGCTAAAGCCAAAGGATGCTCACTGCTTTGTTCAAGAGAACCGGCACTATTTATGAGCTCGGCCTCTGTAGATTCAGGGCTCGTGATCCACGCGGTTACCCTCGGATGTCCTTCTGTAAGGGTCCCTGTTTTATCCGTGAAAAGATGCGTGACTTTTTCAGTCTGTTCAAGTATTTCCGCATTTTTAATCAGTATTCCGGATTGAGCCCCTTTTCCAACGCCCACCATGATGGACATAGGAGTTGCCAGGCCCAGGGCGCAAGGACAGGCGATGATCATGACGGCAATGGCATTAATAAGGGCGTGTGATAATCGAGGCTCAGGCCCCACTAAGGCCCATATAATGAATGTAGCTATTGAAATGATGACGACAGCAGGAACAAAGTAGCTGGATATTTTATCAGCTGTTTTTTGAATGGGCGCACGGCTTCGTTGAGATTTTGAAACAAGATCGATTATCTGAGATAAAAGGGTTTGTGCTCCAATTTTTTCCACCCGCATTAGAAATGTGCCTGTTTGGTTGATGGTAGCACCGATCACCCTGTCGCCTGCTTTTTTGGATACGGGCATGGGCTCGCCGGAAATCATGGATTCATCAACATTACTGTTCCCTTCCAAGATCATTCCGTCTAAAGGTATTTTTTCTCCGGGACGAACACGCAGAATATCTCCTTTGGCGATTGTCTCGACTGAGACTTCTTCTTCGATATCATTAACTATTCTGTGGGCGCTTTTAGCGGCGTATTTAAGCAGGGCCTTGATGGCCTGTCCTGTCTGGCGGCGTGCTTTGGCTTCCAGAAGCTGGCCTAATAAGACAAGGACCGTGATGGCGGCTGCTGCCTCAAAGTAAAGGTCAATGGCACCCATTCTTTTCATGGAATCGGGGAATAGGCCAGGGAAAAGAACAGCACAAGAGCTGTACCCATAAGAGGCGCCGATGCCAAGGGCGATCAGAGAGAACATATTTAAATTTTTACTTAAAAAAGATTTCCAGGCTTTAATGAAGAAAATGTTGCCACACCATAAGACAACGGGAGTGGCCAGGATGAACTGGGCCCAGGCGGAAAGTCTGGAAGAAGAAAATGATTTCATGGATTGCATATCTAGCATTTCAACCAGCATCAAAAGCATGAGTGGAAGCGTCAGGCTTAAAGATATCCAGAATTTCAAGGATAGAAGCTTTATCTGTTGCACATCCTCTTCTGTCTCAGTTGCTCCGGGGTTTAAGGGTTCCAGGTGCATCCCGCATTTTGGGCAGTCGGCAGGCCCTGCATGTTTGATTTCAGGATGCATGGGGCATGTGTAGAGCGTTTGGATTTTTTTCGATGCGGGTAGGAGTTCTAAATCTCGAGGCATTGTAAGGAATTTTTGGCGGCAGTGAGTGCTGCAGAAATAAAGCGTCACGCCATTCGTTTCAAGGGAGATGGCTGTTCGTTCGTTGACGTTCATTCCACAGATGGGGTCTTTGGCCATAAAAAATCTCTAAAGATTTCTAAATAAGGCTTTTAAGCATTTTTAACGCTTCTTCGTAATTTGGAGGGTTTGAGAGTTCTTTGACAAGCTCGGCATACCTGACGATATCATTTTTATCAATGATAAAGATAGCGCGCGCCAGAAGCCGTAATTCTTTTATTAAGACACCATAGTTGATTCCAAAATCAGCATCTCTGTGGTCGGATAGGGTATGTATTTTTTTAATACTGAATTCCTGACAGAATCTTTTTTGCGCGAAAGGAAGATCCATGCTGACGAAGATGATTGCTATGTCGCCAGAAAGTTCCGCGGCTTCGTCGTTGAATCTTTTAATCTCTGTGTCGCAGACGGGCGTGTCTAAGGATGGCACAGCGGCGATGAGCTTGATCTTGCCTTGGAAATCATCAAGCGTTTTTGAGGATAAATTTTTATCGATTACTTTAAAATTCGGGGCTTTTTGTCCTACGACGATTTTTTGTCCTGATAAAATCAGCGGGCTTCCTTTAAAAGTGATCGTGTTGATATTATCCATGGGCCTCTCCTGTTTTTTTGCTCTAAATAGTTTTTTTGCCGGATGTTGATTTCTATTTGGCAAGGGATTATGCAAATGAATGCAGCGGCGGACGTTAATTTTCTCCAATGGCCGCGCAGGAGCTATTTTTATCGCATGCGGTCATACGTCCCGTCTCGTCAAGATAAAAAATAAAACGCCCGGTTTCCTGCATTCTTAGAGGCAAGGCCGTTAGGGAAAATCCTTTTTGAGTGCGCTCATAGTAGTAGTTGTAACCCAAGGTTTTTCCTTTCGAAAGTTCCTTCGATAAAAATCCATGAGAATCTCTTCCTAAAATCTCAAGATCGTTGGGGTAATCCCCGTATACTTTTTTATACATTTCGCAGGCTTCCTGGATTGTTCGGCAAGCGATAGATGCCTGGTATTCATTGGCTTCTTTTTTGGCTGTTGTCATATTGGGGACAAAAAATTGAGAAAGGCCTAAGAGCAGTATGATGATGGCCGTGATGAGGATAACGATGTTTTTCATTTGTGTTTTATTTAAGCAAAAGTGTTTAAGACACGGTTGTCTCTGAAACTCTATGGCCGTTTATATTTTTTGGTAATTCGAAAGTGATCTTTGTCCCTTTTTGGATTTGACTTTCAACCCGAATCCTGCCTCCGTGCAATTCTATGATTCCCTTTGATATAGCCAATCCCAGTCCTGTTCCTTTTTCTCCGGGTCCCCACTGGCGCCCAAATTGCTGGAATTTATCAAAAACTTTAGTTATATTTTCTTTGCTGATCCCGATACCGGTGTCTGAGACAGAGCATTCGATGTCTGATATGTTATCTTTTAAAGAAATGAGGATAGTCCCTGCTTCTGTAAATTTAATGGCATTGCCAATAAGATTAATGACAACTTCGCCAATTTTATTGGAGTCAATATTGGCGATAAGAGGTTCTTTGGGTGTATCTATTTCGATTTTAAGTTTTTTTGAATTAGCGACAAACCTGAAATCGTTGGCAATCTGTTTGATCAATTGCGTGATGTCTAAAGGTTTTTTTATGATTTCTTCCTTGTGGGCCTCGATCTTGGAAATATTCAAGAGGTTGTCTATGACATGAGACAAACGGATGATATTGTTTTGGGCGGTGTGCAGTGATTCTTCCTGATCAGCGTTAATGTTTCCGAGACTTTTGTCCAAGACAAGGCAGATGCCCTCTTTGATGATGGATAACGGCGTGCGCAATTCATGAGAGACAACGCTGACGAACTCGCCTTTCATTTTTTCTATTCGTTTCTGCGAGCTGATGTCCCTGTATACACTTAAGAACATGTCTTTATTTTTGTATTTTACCAAAGACGTTGATACTGAAAGTGTTTTTTCAGCGCCTTTTTTCGTCTGGATGATTGTTTCTATATCTTTGATCAATCCTTTTTTACAGACTTCGTCGATACCGCGAAGTGCTTTCAGGCGTTCCGCTGGGTCTTTATAAATAAGGTTAATAAAATCGCCTTGAGTATTGGCTTCTTCTTTTGAGTATCCTGTGATTTCTTCCATTTTGGAGTTGAATATTTCAAAGTAGCCCTCTTTATTGCTAAAGGTGATCCCTTCTTCTATTTTCTGAATGATGGTGAATAAGCGATCGGCATTTTCTGTTATAGCTTCATCGAGCTTTTTTTGATCGGTAATGTCTACGCCAACGCCTACAATAAAAAGGCTGGTTCCAATTTCCAAGCGCCGGCCGGTAAGAAGAAAATTGCGTATACCATCTTTACCCAGGATCCTGAATTCTGCCGAACCCCAGCCTTTGAGAAAAACTTCTTTCATCATGTTTTCGGCGCGCTCTCTTTCATCTTCGTGGATAACAAGGAGAGCGCTTGGATATCGAGTCCTGAAATCGGCTGTTGAGACCCCAAAAACTTCCTCGTGATGCCTGTTCCATTTAATAAAATTTGTCTCTTGGTCTATGACCCAGAAGGTTCCGGGGATAGCATCAATAATGGCGTCCGAGAATATTTTTTCCTGTTCAAAGGCGATTTCGGCTTTTTTGCGATCTGTAACATCAAGCATCATGCCGTTAAAGATCAGTTCATCTTTTTCTTGTTTGGGTTGTGAAATACCACGAAGAAAAATCTCTTCTCCGGTAGGCTTGATGTATCTTCCTTCGAATTCCCATTTGCAGACAGAGCGCACGGCATTCTGAATGGAAGAGAAAAATCTGTCTTTTTCATCAGGATGAATGCAGGCAGAAAAACGCTCAAAAAAACCATCGGGATTGTTATCAAGCCCCAGGATTTCCTTGGAGCGTTCGCTGATATAATGAAGTCCCATCGTTCCGTTTGGACGTGAGTAAAATTGATAAACAACGCCAGGGAGGTTGGCCGCAATGCCGCGGAAACGCTCTTCGCTTTCCTTGAGGGCTTTTTCTGCTGTTCTAACTTCTGTAATGTCCTGCATAACAGTTAGCAGGAATTGTTTATTCTGGAGTTCGATGATTTCAGCAGAAAACAATCCAATGCGCAAATCACCGGTGCGGGTTTGAATAAGCACTTCGAAATCCCGCGCGTACCCTTGAGTTTTGACCAGCTGGACGAAAGAGTTGCGTTGTTCCGGATCAACGTAAATATCAAGATCTTGGGTGGTTTTTCCTATGACATCAGCTCTTTTGTAATCGAGAGTTTTTAAGAAGCAATTGTTAATTTCAACAAAACGGCCTTCTTCTATAGTTGTGATTGACATAAGGATAGGGCTTGTTTGGAACGCTTTCATGAAACGTTCTTCGCTTTGCCGCAGGACCTCAACAGCAAGTTTTCGTTCTGTGATGTCGCGGGCTATTGTTGATGTTCCGATGATCTGGCCATTTGTATCTTTTATAGAGGAAACCGTCAGGGAGACGTGAATGAAAGTGCCATCTTTTCTTTGCCGAAGAGTTTCGTGATGCTTGATGTATTTTCCTTCTCTTATTTTTTTGAGGAATTGCTCTATTTCATTTCTTTGCTCCGCTGGAGCAAGTATTGCGATGGATTTGCCCAGGACTTCAGATTCGGTGTAGCCATACATGAGTTCAGCACCTTTATTCCAGGATGTGATCCTGCCTTCTAAATCTTTTCCAATAATCGCATCGTCGGAGTACGCAACGATGGATGCCAGCTGCAGATTCTTTTTTTCCGCGAGCTTGCGTTCAGTGATGTCTTTCATGGTCCCAAGCAGATACCGTCCGCTCTGGGTGTCAAGGCTTTCGGCAGAAAAAAGCCCAATGCGCTGTTTTCCTGTGCGCGTGTGGAATTCAATTTCCCAATCCCGGACGACTTTGTTCTCTTTGACGTGTTGAATCGCTTTTTTCCGTTGTCCGGGGTCAGCAAATATCTTGATATCCTGGTAGGTCCTGCCAAGGACCTCTTCTCGCTTGAAACCGAATGTTTCTAAAAAAGATCGGTTGACGTCAATATAGCGTCCCTCATCAAGAGTTGAGATAGCCATGGGGGATGGGCTATTTTGAAAAGCTTTGACGAACTTTTCTTCGCTCTCTATAAGTTTTTCCTGAATGAGTTTATGCTTTGTCACATCCCTGAAGAATCCAATGACAAATTTTTTACCTGAAAAAATAAACGGAAAACCATTGATATCAGCGTAAAATACGGATCCATCTTTGCGTTTGATCCGGACATTTTTGGCCAGCGCTATTTCGCCATTAGAGATTTTTTTAAATTGTTCCAAAACCTGAGGAAGGTCTTCTTTGAGATGAAGTTTATCAATTTTAAGATTTTTGAATTCTTTTTTTGAGTATCCTAACATTTCAACAGCTTTTTTATTGCCGAAGGAGTATCGTCGGGTCCTGGGGTTTACCGAGAGAATGGCATCGGTATTCTTTTCGAAAATGGTTCTGAGGCGTTCCTCGGATTCTTTTAATTTCTTTTCAGCGAGCTTATTTTTAGTGACGTCTTCCCCTGAAGACAGGATTCCGATGATCTTGCCTTTTTCATTTTTTAATATTGAATTACTCCATGTAATTATCCGTTCTTGGCCGTTTTTTGTCAAAATCGGATTTTCAAAATTTTTTATCGTTTTGATTTTTCCGGCCAATATCTTATGAAAGACATCGTTGACGCCAGCCCTGTATTTTTTAGGTATAAAAGTACTAAGCCAATTCTTATTGAGGATTTCATTTTCACGATATCCTAAAATCTTGCACCCTTTTTTATTAATAAGACTGACATTCCCCCGATGATCAAGTGCGATCAGCATGACATTGGCAATGTCGAGATATTTTTGGGCCTTGTCTTTTTCAATTTTTAGTTTTTCCTCTGCAAGCTTTCGTATTGTAATGTCGCGTATAATCCCCTGCAGGGTGTTATTTTTAAGTTTTATGGCTGTGACTTCCGCAAAAAACGTGGTGCCGTTTTTTCTGCGCAACATGCGTTCATATTTAAGGATTTTTTCTTTTCTAATTTCTTTAAGCCGCCTGCGTCCGATTGATTTTTCTTTTTTTAGATAAGTATCCAATATATTAAGTTTATAAAGTTCTTCAAGCGTATAACCAAGCATCTTGCAGAACGTTGCGTTGGCTGTAAGAAAACGCCCATTTTTATCTAGGGTGAATATCCCATCTACAGCCTGTTCAAGCAGTGCAAAAGTCTTGTTATTTTCCTGAAATGATATGCTTCTTTGGTTTATTTTCGGAGTATATTTTCTGGATTTATTATTGTGAGGATGGGGTTTTTTCACGGGGTATGCCTTTTTTTGGATATGATCAAGCGTCCTTTTCTTAGTTGTCGCATAGAATAAGGTGTTTCATTTTTAAGCGGCACTTTTTCGTGCATTTTTATGCTAGCTCACCATTGGTATGGCGTCAAGAAAATTTGTTGAATCGAAGAAGGGGAAAACAAAGCTTAATTTTTAAGCTGGATGGTCCCTAGAACAGCATCTTCCGCAGAACAGGCCGCGGCATCTGATGGGTCGATTTGAACGCTACCGGCACCATGGTTTTCGAAACGGATAATTACTTCTTTGTTTTTGTATTTGGTTAAATCAACATGTTCTTGTGTCCAGGCGCCACTGTAGAGTTTTTCGTACAATATCTGCGAGTCGTAAGAGTCTTTAACGATTATTTTAAGAAGCCCATCGCTCCAAATTTTACCTGAAGGGTTTGTTGCGGCGCTGTGCCGTGAAAAAACAAGGGTGATTTTTTTCCAGTCTGGTAAGGCGATTTTTTTCTCAATCCAGCTGAATTTATCTCCTGACCACTGGCAGGCAGGGATGATAACAACGCCTTTTTTGTCGAAGGCTTCATCTTTCCAGAAAGCTTCGACACTCCAGCTTTCAGAGGCGCCAGGGATCCACCCTTCTAGGTCTTTAGAGAAAGTCCACTCTGTTCTTTTATCTGCGGGTTCGTTATCAGCCTTAGAAACAGGCGATTTAAATTTTTTGTTTTCTTTCGGGGTTGCGTGCAGTCCGGGACCTGCTTTGATCGTTACGGCGAAAATATCTGAAAAAGGAAGATCGCTGATCCAGCTGTCTGTGATTAAGATAGCGCGGAGTTTTTCAAGAGGCCTTGGATTTGCGAAACTAGCATGATAAAGCGTGCAATTTTTGCGTACAGGGTTATCACCGACATATCTGATTTTTGCGGAGTCTTTTGACCAAACGATCTGAGACATATGGAACCAATCCCAGAATAGTGGTACGGATGAGGATAAGGTTGCTCCGTCTTCATATACAAAAAAGAGCGTGATTGTCCCGTAATAGTAATTATCGCCGTATAAACGAAGCAAAGCGTCGTGCTTATAACTGTTACCGAAATTTCCCCCGCATAAAAGGTGAATCTCTTCTATCTTTATCCCGGGTTCAAGTGGTAGAGAAAATAAATTGTTGCCTTCGAGGTCGAGCCTTCCATAATCCTGCCAGCTGTCCGCGCCCCGCACAAGGAAATCAATGCCGTCATAGGTCGCGTATTTATCACTGAATTTGTTTGTCCCCGCCCCGGTTGCCTTAAAATAATCTCTTGTATTTTTTGTAAGAAAATAAAAATCCCCTTCGTTTTCCCAGGCCGTCGCGGCTTGAGCCGAGGTTGTGATACAAGACATGAAAAAAATAAATAAGAATATTTTTTTAATCATAGAAAATTTAAAAAGCTTTTATTTTTTTAATGCCTGGGGCATCACTTCTTCTTTTCCGGATTCCACGCCGTAACGGATGACCTTGCCTTCCAAGAAATAGACATAGGATACGTTTTGAGGCGTTGGAACCTGTTTATACATATATGTTTCTAAAAGTTTTCCATCTTGATCGATGATGGCACATGTTCGGGTTGGTCTTCCGCACTTGGCAACGATCTCCGCCTTGGTGGCGCCTAAATTAAGCTCGCAGGTGCCTGAAGAAGCCGACGCGCACCCGCTTATGGCAAGGGATAAAAAAATCAGGATGTTCAGTTTATTCATAGCTCTCCTTTTCGTTATAAGTTTTTAAAGGTTCACAAACAGGCTTAGAGATTTTTATAATCTTGTCTTGTCCTCTCATCTTGTAATTGGCCTTCAGATCCATCCAGCTGGAAAACTTATGTGCGGGCTCAAAATCAATGTTTATTTTGTATACTTTGCCTTTTGCGCAGGGACAGTCGCGCAAAACAAAAACTTCCGTACAGCCATTTTGTTGAGGCGAGGAAGGATAATCGATAGTACTGCCGCATCCTTCAAATTCAAATATTTTAACGACTTGGGCCCGTGTCATGCCGCGTCTCATGGATTTTGTTTTTTTTAAACAGGGGTTTTGCCTGGCCTCATGCCGGAGGGTCAGCGCCAGGAAGCTTAGGGCCAATAAAACTATCGGTAGCACTATTTTTAGTGGTTTTTTTAATTTCATACTGCCCTTTCTTAAAGAGGACCTCGAATATTTTATTACAAAATATCGATTTTTGCTTAATTTTTTGTATAACTTAAAAAAATATTTTTATAATTTTTATACTATTTTTGCCCGGATAAAAACCATGTATCCCAAAGGTTCATTGCCATAGCTTGGTTTACATTGTTTAGGGATAATATTTATATCCAATGACGTGCCGATGCCCAGCTTTATGTGTTTAATGGCCGGAAAATCGAAAATGTAACCAAGGGTTGCTTTATTAACAATAAAAGATTCTCCGTACAATGGGTCTCCTTCCGGGAAGAGTTCGTCTTTCTTCACGCGTTCCAGCCGGCTGAAGAGCGTGTGCGTCTCTTTAAAGCATACGGTTGATTCAATGAGCAGGCCATCAAGCGTTTTTCCCGGATGATTATTGTTTTGGCCCCAGGCGAGCGTTGTTTGCCAGTTTGAATTTTTAAAGGCTTTGTTGTAGATGATGGAAGCTGTTGTGCGTCTGACGGAAACATCAGGATGTAATTGTTCCGGGCTATCGATGTATCCAAAACTTACCTGCATGGCCCATTGATCTGTGGGATTAAAAGATAATCTCAGTGACCCTGAATCAAATTTACGCGTTTCTATATCCCATCGGTTTTGGTCCGGTTCCCTTCCGTTAAAAACCGAACCTTCGATTTTAATTTTTTTATAGATGTAGCCGACAGTGGCGACGCCAAACGTGATATGAGTTGAGTCCAGCCAATGATGGGTGATGGGTGCTGAAGGTATGCTCATGCCTGAAAAACGGTGCATGAATGTGGGTGGTCCCAGGGCAGGTTCACCGGGCAGGCCAATGTACGTGAATAGTGCGCTATTGTCAGACATGGGAAAGCTCATGGTTGTTGCGAGTTCCATGAAAAGATCGTGTGGGTGCTGGCGGTCTATGAGAGGTGATGATCCGTCAGACGTTTCTCCTGTCTGGAGCAAAAGAGGATAACCGTCTTTGCCCATCAGCGGGTCAAGAGAGAACATGGTGTGAAAACCGAGTTTTCCTTTTTTTAATTTTTTTTCAGCCATGAACATGAGCATGCTTTCACTGAATGTTTTTTCATCGCCTCGTTTGCCCCTCTGGTCGTCGTAGATCGCATCGACATACCCTTCAAGCATAAATGCCCAATTTTTTGACATCCAATGGTTGCCTTCCTCAGGGGTTGAATCAGGTTGCCAGCTTGTCCCTGAGGCTTCGCGGGTCATTTTGTATGGGCCTAGCAGGCCTTGCATATCTTGTGTGTTAAACATGTTCGGTATATCAATTTTATTCATGTCAGACCCCATATGCTCGTGCTGGGCCCAAAGGGATCCGGCGCAGAAAAGATAAAGAAGAAATGTTAAAGCTATTTTGATTTTTTGTGAAGATTCAGGCATCGGTTCGGGTAGTCTTAGTCCAATATTCCTGTTTTGCATGTTTGGCCGAATTTTATGGCGCTTGCACGTACAGTCCTCTGGTAGGTGTCATAATTGACATCAATCAGTCCGAACCTTGGAGTAAATCCTTTATCCCATTCGAAGTTATCCAATAAAGACCAGTAGAGATATCCTGATACGGGTACGCCCTGCTGGATGGCTGCGTGGATATTTTCTAAATGAGCATGTATGTATTCCCATCTTAAGGCGTCATCTGGCGTGCATATCCCATTCTCTGTAATGATAACAGGCAGGTTGTATTTTTTAAGTTTTAAAAGGATGTTTAGTAATCCTTCTGGATATATATCCCAGCCTAAAGAATTTTTTTTCACCGCGTGATGATTGTTTTGACAGGTATCCCAGATAAAATTCCCTACTCCCCATTGTTTTAATTCTACCAGTTGCCGCGAGTAATAGTTAAGTCCGATAAAGTCTAGCGTGTGATGATGGGCACATGTTTGAATAAATCCTAAGTTGAACCAGTTGTTCCTGAGTTTCGCTGCTAACTTATTTTTTAAAGTGTTAACGCACGGGACAAAGGCCTGGGTGAATTGGGAAAAGCCCACAGAGGGCCGGGGGATGTTTAATTCTTTGTAGATATCATGAATAAGCGCATAGGCTCTTACGTGCGCTTTGATGAGATTGTTCTGGACGTTTTTTCCTCTTAAGAACGATGTGCCTTGAGGAGGCCATACCCCGAAAATGTAGGCGTGTGAAATGAATACCGTTGGTTCGTTAATAGTGATCCAATAGCGTACATGAGGCGCCAGGGCCCGAACAACAAGATCGCAATAACGCAGAAAATATTTTACGGATTTTTTATTTTCCCATCCTCTCTGCTCGCTTAACCAGATGGGATTTGTGAAGTGGTGTAAGGTTACGAGAGGCTCGATCCCGCGATTTTTTAAAGAAAGAATAACGTCTTTATAGTGCTGGAGTTCTTTTTCAGAGAATTCTCCCTGTTTGGGTTCTATGCGGCTCCATTCAATTGAAAGACGGTGGGCGTTATGATTCAGGTTTTTTGCATGATCAAAGTCTTGTTCGTAAAATTTATAATGATTGCAGGCTTGCCCTGAAGGTTCTTTTCCGGCTTTTTTCTCCCAGCGCCACCAGTCAGAATGGATATTGTCTCCTTCAACCTGATAGGCTGATGTTGCGGCACCCCAGAGAAAATTTTGAGGAAATTTTAGCATGGATAAATTATATCATTGTCACAACTAAAAAAATATAATATTTTTATTGAGCTTTGCTTGACTTAAGCCGTAACTTTATGTAAATTAAGCATATATGCTTTCTTTAATAAAGCAGATCAAGAAAACTTATAAGATGGCCGGCCCCTTGGAGCGCAAGGTGGTTATGAGCAACGTGGCGTCTCTTTCATTGCTGCAGGCCATCACCTATTTTTTGCCGGCGATAATCCTGCCTTATCTTTTCAGGGTCTTGGGCGTTGAAAAATTCGGCTTGATCGCATTCGCGCAGGCCTTTGTGCAGTATTTCATGATCCTGACGGATTATGGCTTTAGCATTTCGGCCACTAAAGAAATATCGTTGTGCCGGCATGAGCATTCAAAAGTCTGCACGGCATTTTCTTCTGTCATGACAGTTAAGCTGGCCCTGGCCTTTATAAGCCTCGTCATCTTAAGCCTCCTTGTCTACGGAATCCCTAAATTCAGAAATGATTGGCTTGTGTATGCGTTTAGTTTCGGCGCGGTCATCGGCAATACGTTGTTTCCTGTCTGGTTCTTTCAGGGTACGGAAAAAATGAAGCATATCGCTGATTTAAATATTTTGGGGGGATTTATTTACGCGATTTTTATTTTTCTATTTGTAAAGGGTCCTCAGGATTATTTGATGGTCCCTCTTGTTAACTCGGTTGTATTTTTAATAACCGGGGTTTTGGGGCAGTATATTGTTTTTCGTCGTTTCCGCGTTACATTTAAATTGCCGGTGTATGAGAATTTAAGGCGTCAAATGAAGGCGGGATGGGATATTTTTATTTCTATCGCGGCGATCAATGCTTATACAACGACCCGTGTTTTCATCGTAGGACTTTTGACCAATAATACGGTGACGGGGTTTTATTCCATCGCTGAAAAAATCGCCGGAGTATGCCAGACATTTCCTTTGAGTTCTTTCTCTCAGGCGATTTTCCCGCGCTTGAGCAAAATATTTCATAGAAACAAGAGAAAGGCTTTTGAGATGATGCAAAGAATACAACACATCACCATCAATATTTCTTTGATATGCCTGCCTTTAATCTTTATTTTTTCGCATGTGATCATACGGATCGTATGCGGCGGGGATTATGGCGAGACAGTTTTGTCTTTAAGGCTTTTATTGATCTCTGTGTTTTGCGTCGCCGCGAATGCCTTCCGCGTTCAGTTTTTGCTGGTGTGCGGCAAGACGTATATCTATTCCAGGATTCATGTCTTTATGGCCATGGTAGGCTTGCCTTTGATTTTTCTTCTTACCTACGCGTTTTCGTACGCCGGGGCCGCGCTCGCGACGGTCGTCATTGAAGCAGGAATCTTTACCATTACCTATTTTACGGTCAGGAAAATCTCTTTTACTTGATTTGATTTTTAGAGGTTGTGCGGTTTTTAAGCAGCAAGAGACTTTTGAACACGTTAGACTTAAAGTCTGTATTAACGAAATTTTTCTCTAGATTTTTTATAATATCTTTCATAAGTTTTCTTTTAGACATTGATCCAAAACGACATTGATAGAGTTGTTCCGGAATACCCTTTTCCCTAGCAACGTGTTTGATTAAATCCTCCTCAATGAAGCAAAGGGGTCTGATGATCGTGATCAGCCCTTTAAAAAGCTCCTGGCGGGCTTTCATTCCAGAAATCTCTCCGTTATAAAATAAATTGAGCAATGCAGTTTCGACGATGTCATCTTTGTGGTGTCCAAAAGCTATCTTGTTGCAGGATAATTCGGCAGCTGTTTGAAAAAGAACCTTGCGTCTGTTCCAAGAGCACCAAAAACAGCCTGTCTTGCCTTTTTCATCCAGGACTTTAATATTTTTAAATTCATATCGGATGTGGTGGTTTTTGAAAATCTGAGCAAGCACTTCTTCGCTGACACACGCACCGCAATGAAAATCAGTTTTTACGTGGACGGCGATGATTTCGTATTTTATTTTGGATTTTTTTTGATCGTGACATAGATAGTCAAGCATCGTCAGGCTATCCTTGCCTCCTGAAACCGCTACTAAGATACGATCGCCCTCCTCAAGGAGTTTATGGTCACGGACAGCGTGTTCAATCTGTTTATCTAAGGCTAAAACATTTTTGCTTGTTTTTTTATTCATGTTATTTGTCGAACCGTGAGAAACGCTTTTTTAAAAATCATTTGTATCATATCACGATTCTCTTATTTTTTTATATTTTTCCTAAAGCGCTCTTGATATCTGCAATAATATCGTCAATATGTTCTAGCCCAATAGAAAGCCTTATGAAATCAGGCGTTACGCCGGTTGCTAACTGTTCTTGAGGTGATAGCTGTTGATGTGTAGTCGTTGCTGGGTGAATGGCCAGGCTTTTTGCATCGCCGACATTGGCAACGTGGGATATCAATTGAAGTGAATTGATAAAATTTTTTCCGGCTTCAAGTCCACCTTTTATTCCAAAACCCAAAATGGCTCCTGCTCCGTTAGGGAGATATTTCTTTGACCTAATTTTTTCAGGACTGTTGTCTAATCCTGGATAATTAATCCAGCTTACTTTAGTGTGTTTTTTCAAGTATTTGGCTGTTGCCAGGGCATTCTCTGAATGTCGCGGTAACCTTAAGTGAATCGTCTCAAGGCCTTGAAGAAAAAGAAACGAATTAAACGGAGAAAGGGCAGGGCCCAGATCTCTTAAAAGAGTTACGCGTGCTTTAACAATATAGGCGATATTGCCTAATGGTTTTAATGTTTCTACAAAATTAATTCCATGATAGCTTGGGTCGGGTTCGGCTATCAAAGGAAACTTGCCGTTCGTCCAGTCAAACTTTCCTGAATCAACGATAACGCCACCTAAAGACGTTCCATGCCCTCCGATAAACTTTGTGGCTGAATAAACAACAATATCAACGCCGTGATCTATGGGGCGCAGGAGATATGGAGAAACTGTATTATCAAGTACGAACGGGATACCGTTTTTATGTGCCACTCTGGAAATACCCTCTAAGTCCGCAACATCCAACTTAGGATTACCGATGGATTCAGCATAGATCGCTTTTGTCTTAGGCGTAATTGCCTTCTGAAAGGCATCAAGATCATTTGATTTTACAAACTTCACCTTTACGCCCAAACGCGGAAAGGTGTAATGAAATAAATTGTACGTTCCGCCATAGAGATTATCCGCGGAAACAATCTCGTCACCGGCTTGTGCAATATTAAGAAGCGATAAGGTAATTGCCGCCAGCCCGCTGGCAATAGCTAAGGCCCCGACTCCGCCATCCAAAGCCGCTACTCTTTTTTCAAATACTTCCGTTGTCGGATTCGTCAAGCGTGTGTAAATATTGCCGAACTCTTTTAATCCAAAAAGATTAGCGGCATGGTCCGTGTTTTTGAACTGATACGATGTTGTCTGATAGATAGGAACGGCGCGTGAACCTGTAGTCGGATCCGGTTCTTGCCCTGCATGTAATGCCAGTGTTTCAATTTTTAATTTTTTATCGATAGTAGTCATTTTTGTCCTTTCTTTTTATTTTGTTTTGAGTTTTTGCCATAAAAAATAAAAACCCGCTTAAAGCTAGCGGGTTTTTTGTGAAGTCCAGGTAAAATATTTTTTACATAGAAGCTCCCGCTATGCCGTAAAGACAGCACATGCACATGGAACAGACATTAAAATGGTTTTTTGTATTCATTATTAAAAATCCTCCTATATGCAATAAGCGGGTATCTGTTTGGCGATATCGATTTCTGCGACCAAATCTTGGAAAGTGACCTTGTCTATAATATCAGAAGTTGCCAAAAAAACATTTTGCCATATTTTTCTGAAAACGCATTTGTAAACATCGCGGCATCCGTTATATCCGTGCTTGACACACGCAATAGGGTCAATGGGGCCATCAATGAACCGGATTACTTCGCCTACGGTAATTTTGTCTGGAGGTTGTGATAAAAAATAACCCCCTATTTTTCCGCGTTTGCTTTTGACAAAACCGCCTTTTTTTAAATCCAGTAAAACTTGTTCTAAAAATTTGACAGGCGCATCAATACGTTTTGCCAAGTCGTTGATAGTGACAACGTCTTTATCATAATGAAGAGCTAGGTCTAGAACGGCTTTTAATGCGTAATCACCTTTATATGTAATTCTCATGTGAACCTTTCCTGTAATACTATTAAGTCTATCAACATAGTAGAGTATACAAGAAGATTATAATTTGTCAAGTTTTTGTTTTATTTGAATAGATTTAAATTGAGAGTTTGTTAATTAGATCAAGGGCGACTTTTTCGCCTGCCAGTAGCATTCCGCCAAAAACCGGCCCCATCCTTGGACCACCAAATACCGCATTAGCGCACATACCGCATGCATATAATCCGGGGCATATTTCTTTAGAGTTTTTCACAATGGTATCTTCTCCTACATCGGCCCACATGGATTGTTCGCCCATTGTTTTTCCTGTTTTTGTTTTAAGCCGGATGCCGGACTTTTTCTCAATAATACGGGCGATTTCTGCAGGGTGCCCTGTGGCGTCTACAACGACTTTAGCACGCATGGTGATGGGATCAACGTGGAGATGGGCCATCTCTACAGCAGTCCAATTTAGCACAAGCCCTGTGACTTTTTTATTGCGCACCATTACGTCTTCGGCGCTTATGAGGTTAAAAACTCTCAGGCCCGCCTTGACAGCTTTAGAACATATGGTTGAAACAGTCTCGATAGAGTCAGCCAGATGGTAGCCTTTTTGATAAGGCCTGCTTACGATGTCGAATTCATCTAAAATTCGCTTGGCTTTATCCTGGACTACGATTTCATTAAACATCATTCCACCACCCCACATCCCGCCGCCGACTGAAAGTTTTCTTTCAAAAAGCGCCACTTTTTTTCCGGCCTTAGCCAGGTAATAACCGCAAACCATGCCTGCTGGCCCAGCGCCGACAATGGCGACGTCAATATCGAGCGCGTGAATAAGTTTGTCTTTATAGGATTCTATTATTGCTTGTGAGATTATGATTTCATCTAATTTCATTTTTTCTCCTTTAGTTTCTGCTGTTAAGAAGTCGGTAAGGTTGCCAAGTGTGTCCCTTTCTGGGACAGTAGGGCGCCAGTGTGTTGCTTTCTGCTTCCACCTGGCGCTTGTAAGGAAGGGCGCCAGTGTGTTGCTTTCTGCAACAAAAAAAGCCCTTATGCCAATGGCATAAGGGCGAAATATCTTAACCTCCTCTCCCTTCGCTGGCATTATCCAGATTCCGACAAACTTTTGTTTGTCGAGATTTCGCCACTCAATTCTATGATGGCGAACAGGTTCAGTGGGTCATCCGCTATTTACGCGCCCGCTATTGATGCATCAGCGGGTCCGCCAAAGTTTTAATGGCGGAGAACTCTCAGGCCGCATTACGACCTCCCCGTTTTCTATTTATCTACTTAACTTTATCAGATTCCTTTTTTTTGTCAATAGGCTAAAAAGCTTTTATGCTTTTTGCCGATGGAGTTTTTTCCATCTTTCAACAAATAAGAAATAAACGCCGGGCCCAAAAGAAAAAATGATCAAAGCCATTCCGAATGCGATGCCCCAAAATGTCCCGAAACCAGCACAGCAATAGTTTCTATGGCGCGCGAGAATATGTGTAGGGACAGCTACCAGGAGTTCAAGGATGCTCGCACGGAATATGATGCGACAAAATTCCTCAATCATGTTCAAAGGTTCGAGATTTTTGCTTTTCCGGTAGAAAACCAGGGCCCAGAATATCCAAGTGGCCAGCAAGATAAAAAGCGTGATCCACCACCATTGAGTGGAGTTTTTAATGTAATCGCTCTGTTTGATTGTTTCTGCCAGGCATAAAACAAAACTGCCGGATAAAAGGCCCATCATAAACGCTGCAGCGATGACGGGTGATAATAAAATACGCTTGGTGATCGGCCTTTTTTCCTGAACATGTATAGGGACGCTTAAGAGCGCCGCTTGAGAAAGCAAGAGAGCGACAATCCCGGCCCAGTAAGGCCAGCTGGTGAAGACATCTTTTATTGCCAGGTCGATGATGCTTAAGCCAAAGAGAGCGACGAGAGTGGGTAAGGTAAAGGCGATAAGGATCCCAGCGTATAAAATAATTACGATCCAGGCCCATTTTTTCATTGCTTTCTCCTTAATTTTCTATATACCGGTTTTTATTTTTTTGTAAAATTACTGTGTTTTAGAGTACGGGTACTTCTTGAGTGCCGGCTTTTTATCCGATGATAAAAGCCGTCAGAACCAATAGCACAAAAAAACCCCAAAAAGCTAAAATGCTCGTCATGCGTATTGTTTCACGGCTTGGCAAAAGGCGTAATTCACCGTTTACAACTTTATTGTCGAACTTTAAATAGCATAGAATAAAAGCTACGATGATATAACATAAAAAAAATTCAAGGGCATTTTTTAATAGAGCCAACAGCAGAGATTCGAGTTTGTGCATTTACGCGAGGTATTTTAGAAAAGAATTTGTTTCGTTTAAAAACACGCGTGTTGATGTCAGCTTTAAATGATTATTTAAAGCTTTGGGTTTTTCATGTTTAATGAAAATAAAATATCCAATTGTTAAAAGGAGCAGGATCAGTCCAAGACGCAGCAGATATCCGATAATTTTAAAAATAAAAGAAAGAATGAGGAAAGCCGCCATCAGCCCTAAGCCTAAGAATGCCGTTGGGGAACCTCTATGATTGTAATAATAAATAATGGAAACGGCAAGGCCGGCTAAGTTCAGCAGGATATCAAATATATTCAGGACAGATGGTTTTTTGAATGCCGCCATTTTTATTTAGGGTAGCCGTATTTGGTGTAATCAATGTTCATTTCAATGAGGTCGTTTTTCATGAGCCCCTGAAAGCCGAAAGGCGTTTCCGCGAAAAAGGCATCGACCATGTCTTTTTCGGAAATTTGAGAATGATTAGAGGCCTGGGCAATGCTTTGAGCTTTTTCTCCCACCTTTTGTCTGGCCATGCCGCGTAAAACGACAGGCATTTTTTCGATCAAGCGCTCAAATTTTTCTTGAGTTGGCTTATCCCAGTCGAGAATTTTTTCCATATATCGCCTCCTAACACCGCGTAAGAAGATTTTAAATGCAAGGTTGTTATTAAAATTCTACTCTTGCGGCAGAGTTTAGTCAATTTAAAAACAGAAATCTGGATATTTAAAAGGGCTTTTCTCTTTAGCGATATTGGCGATAAACTGCGCCTTGAGCATCCCTTCTTCCCATTCTCCTTTTGGGGTCGAGTCCCAGACAATACCTCCTCCAATGCCCATTTCTGTGGAGTCTTTTTGTATCAAGAGTGTTCTTATGGGAACGTTGAAAAAAAGGTCTTTGTCGGGGGTGATGTATCCTATCGCTCCTGTATAGATCTTGCGTTCTTCATGCTCGAGTCCTCTGATAATTTTCATAGCGCTGATCTTAGGCGCTCCGGTCACCGATCCTGATGGGAATATCGACGCAAAAAGATTATAGAAAGACATATTGCGATCTATGTGCGACGTTACGGTTGAAGTCATCTGATAGAGTGTGCGATATTTAGCGATCTCAAAAAGTTTAGGGACAGAGATATTTTTTCCGATCCTGCCCAAATCATTTCTTAAGAGATCCGTTATCATCAGATTTTCAGCCTTGTTTTTTCTATCGTTTTGGAAATAAAAGTATTCCATTAGATCCGATAATGTATTTTGTCCACGCGGCCAGGTGCCCTTCATGGGTTTGGTTGTCACGTGGGTCCCTGTTTTTTTGATAAATAATTCAGGTGATAAAGAAATGATGTGAAATTTTTCGGTTCCAATAAAGCTGGGATAAGGCATGGGATGCGATCGCAGAAGATCCCAGAAAAGTGATTGCGGGTCGCCGCTAAAACTCATGAGTAATTTAACGCAGTAGGTGATTTGATAAACATTGCCCAGGGCGATTTGATCGAGGATTGTTTGTATATTTTCTCGATAGGCATCGGGTGTGATATTCAGCCGCAGATTTTTTAATTCGTAAGTCGCTTTTGATCTTTTAAACGACTGAATTTTTTTAGGGAATTCGTAAATTCCGAAATGCATGAGTGGGAAATCGTAGGATTTAGCGGAAGCGAGGTTTTCTTCAAAGCAATATCCGGCTTCGTAGGAGAAAAATCCGGCTGCGTAATACCCTTTTTTGACAGCCTCTTCTATTTTGTTAAAGCAGTCCCTGATTTTTGCGCCAGAATGGCAGGTCAGAATAGTTTTTGGATTATTAAAATAGAGCGGCTTTTTTTCGAATTGGATGAGTATGTCCATGATCCCCTTGTATTTTTAGCCTGGGTGCCCTTCGATGCAAGGAAGGGTTGAAGATCATGGCCATTATTAGATTAGAGTACCTTAGCTTCTATATCAATGAAGTCGTTGTAATCGGATGTGTTCTTAAGGATTTTACTTTCAAGCCAAAAACTGTAGAAGCGCATTAAATATGTCATAGCGAGGCCCGCGCACAGGGCCAGGCCTTGAACCACTTGTCCGCTTAAGAATAAGCCAAGGGCTGCGAAAGGAACGATAGAATAAAAAAGGAAGAATAAGAACAATGCCAGCCATCCTAAGTATCCGATAATGATCAGGAATGAATACATCCAAACACTGATCCCACAGATCAAGGAAAGGATCAAGGCTGTCCGGCTTAGCTGAGGACGCAAGTGCTGGATGAGAGAAAGTGGCAGAATGAGGCACAGAAAAATACCACATGAGATAACTGACAGAGCCGCAAAAAGCGGGAAAAGAAATTTTATGATAGCAGTAAACCCGTAGAAGAAAGCCGCAAGAGCTAAGACTATCGTGGCCAATCCTGTTAAGCCAAAGGTGTATTTACCGAAATCTTTTAAAATTGTTATTAGCATTGCTAGGTGTAGGATTATTTTTTTGGGGTGGCTTTAAAGTTTATTTTAAAAATGGTTTTTAAGGCTGTGCCTTTAGCCGGAACGTTGTCATTATTTCTTTCAACTTCTCTTCTCCTTTTTCATCACTGGCTGAAAGAAGAACAGTGAAAATTTGTTCGTTGGTATAAAAATTAATCAGTGAAATCCTCCCCTTGGAAGAATTAAAGTCTTGTGTTTGGGCAGGAATCCCATTGAAATCAATATCTTTTTTTTCTGAGGTAGGGTTCGCGGAAGATGACTCAAGCTCTTTTAGGATTTTTTGATTCATTGCTGTAAAAATGGCCTGAGCCTCTGGTTTTGACGTTAATATTTTCTGATCATGGTTGATTAAAATTGTACTTGTTTTACCAGGATTGGTGATGGCGATGTCTCCTTCCTGTTCATTCCAAGTCCAGCTTAAAGGTATGCTAAGCATGAATAGATTGCCGATTGAGGAATAGGTTGCTTCTGCGCCTGTCAAAGGTGCAGGGGGTGTTGTTACGTCTTCTTTTATTTCTTCCTGCGGTGGTGTATCTGTTTCAATTTTTTCCGGCGATTTAAACTTGTTAGCTAGAATTTTACCGGATTTATTTATTGGCCGCGTGTTCATTTCTGTTTTTGGCTGTTGCAAGTTCTTTCCTTCTTCGGTTGAGAGATAATCCTGCAGCATGATGATATTCTCAGTTCCTAATCCAGATGCATCAGTGACGATGCTGTATTTTATGTTATCGGGTAATTTGAAGGTATCGGCTGGCAGCACAGGGTTTATCTTGATGCCTATGGCTTCTTTGGCTATTGCAAATTCGACTTTGGAAGCATCTACAGGGGTTTCTTTCATCATGATACCGTTCCAAAAGTAGGCTGCGGATTTATCGTTGAAAAAGACTTTGCAGTCGCGTCCCAGTATTTTTCCTGAGCCCGTTTGCCTGTTTTCAAAGAGCTTGTGATGAAAAAATTCAGAAAGGATGTCACCGGCGACACTTAGCTTTAAGCCCTGAAGCGATGAAAGGTTGGCCATGTAAACAGTTTTTCCGTCATAGATGTCTTTGGTCTTTATGACAATGTCTTTGTCTAAAATGCTTAATGTGTAGGTGTAAACAGATGCAATTTTGTTTTGTTTTTTATCAATATATACAATCACCTGGCCGATGCCGATCTGAAGGCCCATTTTATACCCGGTGACGGAATAAGTAATAATGGCTGTATTGAATGTCCAGTCTTCAATGGTTTCTATTTTTTTAGGTTTCTTTTTTTTAAGATCAATCGGTGACCGAGCGGTTTTAGGGCTCTTATCTTTTTCGGCGCCAACGTTTGAAAAAGAAGTGATGTGATAGTAAGGGATTTTTTGAAGAGAATTATCAGCGGTTTCTAAAGGGTTCAAAGAGTCTGTTGAAGTCTGCGATATTTCGTCATTAAAAAAAGTGACTTCTTCCTCAGCTGTTTTTATCTTAAGGTATGATCCTCCTCTTTCAACGATCGTCCCTTTGACTTTTTCGCCGGATTTTAAGATGATTTCATCGGTAAAACCTGGACAGCTGAGGCTTATAAAAATAATAAATAATATTATGTTTCGAGAGATATGTTTTTTCACAGGATTATTTTATCTTAAAATGACAGAAAAAGAAAGAAAGCTTTCGAAGTGATGCATAATTTTTGCTACTTGTATTTTTCAAGAAGGCCGGATATGTCGATTTGTTCTGTATTTTCTTCGTTTAAGGGAGGTTTAGAATTTAAGCCGCTTCTGTCTTCATAGGAATCTTTGTCTGCTTTATAGATCAAGCCAATGGGGATTTTATCATGCCACTCTGCGGCTTTTTGATAGGCGGCGCATTTATCCGTGAAATTGTAAGTAGCATCGTCGTTAACCTTGTAGACGCGCTTTGCATACCATTCATAAGTATTCTTTTTATTAAAAGTTACGCACGGCTGCAGGACATCGATGAGCGAGAACCCTTTGTGCTTGATTCCCTCTGATATGAGCCAGGCCAGATGTTCACCGTTAGCCGAATAGCCTCGCGCCACGAAACCACAACCAAGCGCAATAGCCATTTCTAGAGGGGCCAGGGCCTCAAGGATGACTCCATTGGTCTGGATCTTGTTTTCAACTCCCTGATCCGTTGTTGGCGAGGCTTGTCCTTTGGTTAAGCCGTATATTTGATTATCGCAAACAATAACTGTTATGTCGACATTCCTGCGAATATTGTGGATAAGGTGGTTTCCTCCCTCTCCGTAACAATCACCGTCACCCGTCGTGACAATAACCGTTAAATTGCGATTGGCAATTTTAGCAGCTATAGCGACAGGAAGGGCTCTTCCATGAAGGCCATTAAAGACATTGGTTTTTATGTAATGAGGCAGTTTCGCCGCCTGGCCTATGCCGGAAACAAGAAGAATATCGTGAGGGTTTTTTCCCAAAGAAACTAAAGATTTTTTGAGCGCGGTCAGGATACCGAAATCGCCGCAACCAGGGCACCAGGCTATTTCATCGTTGGATAAAAAGTCTTTAAATTCTGTCATATGATGCGTCTCTCTTTTAAGGATTGGACAAGGATGTCAAGATTAAAAGGCCGTCCGTCGAACTTGAGGATTGAGCCGTTAACCTGAATGCCTGTTTCCCTGCGAATTAGTTTAGCGAGTTGTCCGCCAGCATTGTTTTCGACAGTAAAAATTTTCTTAGGGTTTTTAAGAATGGTAATCATTTTTTTTGCAGGAAAAGGCCAAACTTGAGGAAGATGGATAAAACCGATTTTTTCTTTTTTTAAAAATACGCAGGTGTCTTTTAAGGCTCCGTAGGTAGATCCAAAACCGATAAGGATGGTTCTGGCATTTTTTAGATTAAAAGTTACAGGATTTTCAATTTCCTTTGAAAGGAGCGCCATTTTTTTATAAAATCTTTTTTCGACCATTTTTATGCGGATTGAAGCGTCTTCCGTGATATGGCCTTCTTCGGTGTGCTCGTCACTATCGGCATAAATACAATCATTGATCCATGAAGGTATGGCTTGTGGTGAAATTCCAGATTTTGTAAATTGGTATCTTTTGTAATTTGTGATATTTTTTGAATCTTTTTTTGAAATTATAAAGCGTTTTATTTTTATTTTTTCTAAATTAAAAGTTTTATTATTGCTGTATGAATCGGCAAGATGTTGATCTGTCATGATGAGGACCGGCACCTGGTATTTTTCGCTTAATTGAAAAGATTTTTGGGTTAAGTAAAATGCTTCTTCATTGGAACCAGGGGCAAAAATAACTCTGGCGAATTCACCATGACCCGCATGGATAAGATAGTCTAAGTCTGCTTGTTCGGTCCTGGTTGGAAATCCTGTGGCTGGCGCCGGTCTCTGCGCATCTACGATAACAACAGGAGTTTCTGTCATCGCTGCCAGACTTAATCCTTCGACCATGAGCGCAAATCCACCGCCTGAAGTAGCACACATGGAGCGCACTCCATTAAAAGACGCTCCAATAATCATGTTGATCGCTGCCAGTTCGTCCTCTGCTTGTTCAACGACAATATTAAATTGTCGGGCGTAACGGCTCAGGTTTTCCATGATGGTTGTGGAAGGAGACATGGGATAAGCCGAATAGAATTTCAATCCGGCTTTAATCGCACCTAAAGCGACTGCTTCATGCCCGCTCATGAGCAGACCAGCGTCAGTTTTTTTCTTGATAACAGCGAAGCGGTTGGATTGAAAATTATTCTGCATAAAGTCAAAACTGGTTTTTGCGACCTGGATATTTTTTTCAATAACATCAGTTTGCTTATCGGAGAAAGTGTTTTTTAATTCAATAGCCACAGAATCAAAATCAAGCCGGGTCAGGCTGGCGATTATGCCACAGGCAGACGCAGAGACAAACATTTCGCTTCCGCCTTTCTCAGAGGCCATCGCGTAGAACGGGACATGGAAAAGTGCCGGGTTTGTTTCGGTGACCTTAAATTTTTCCTGATCGAAGATCATGAGGCCATCCTGAGCCATATTTTTTCTGTGTAATGAAACGCTTGATTTATCCAAAGCGATAACAATATCAGCATATTGGCGGCAAGAATGGATTGGCTTTACGGAGATACTTAACTCAAAGACGTTATTTCCTCCTCTTATCCGTGACATAATATTCTGGGAGGCAAAAATATTCAGCCCGGCTTTTTTAAAAATTCTGCATAAAACCAGGCCTATGGTTTGCATCCCTTGTCCGGCCTCACCTGCAATTTTTATCGTGATTACGGTTTTCATGTTTTTTTTAATGAAGTTTTTAAGAGCGGTCCGCAGCCGGCAATTTGAGGGGTTCTTGTAAAATTTCTTTCAAGAGGGCTTCGATAAAAGCCTCAACGAGATTCTTGTCATAATGAATATTGGAAAATTTTCTTAATTCAGCGATAGCTTCTTCTTTTGATCTGGCTTTTCTGTAGGACCTATCCGTTGTCATGGCATCGTAGGCATCTGCGATCGCTAAAATACGCGCCCCGATAGCGATTTCATCTCCTCTTAAGGCATCCGGATAGCCGGAACCGTCTAAGAATTCGTGATGATGACGGATCAGGTCGCACAAGTTGGTTAATGAACGGATAGGTTTCACGATGCTTTCCCCGATAACGGGATGTTTGCGCATCGTATTGATTTCTTCGTCATTTAGTTTTTCAGGTTTACGCAGAATGTCATCTTCTATGCCTATCTTTCCTACGTCATGTAATTCAGCGGCATCGGCGATTGTTGCAATGGTTTTTTCATCTAACCCAAGGTGTTTCGCGATAAGAACGGAATATTTAGATACCCGGTCTGAATGGCCGCGGCTGTAGGAGTCGCGGGCTTCGACCGCAAGCGCCAAAGCCGCAACGGTTTGTTTATAGGTTAATTCGGCATCTAAATGCAGGCGTTCATTAATGATGGCTACGGCTGTCTGGGAAGCGATATTCGTGAGCAGATATATGTCTTCCTGGGAAAAGTCATCATCTGCCACTCTGCCGGAAAACGTTAATGCGCCGATCGCTTTGTCCATGTATTTTAAGGGCACGCAGATGAATGGGTCACCGTTCAAATCCAGGCGTTGGATAATAATCGGCGTTATGTTTTTTATGACAAGGGCCTCTTCTGAATTGGATCGCGTAATCCTTTGGGCAGCTTCATTGCTGTATCCTTGCGAACACTGGATGCTAAGAGAGGAATTCTCTTCGTTAACCAGGATGATGGCGCCACGACGGGCATCGATCGCGCCTATCGTTGTGTCCAGGATAAGTTTTAAGAATATTTCCATATTGTTTTTTGTGATGTCCGACAGGCCTGTGCCTATCCTGTATAAAACTTCCTGGAGGGTTCTTTTGGATGTTTTTAAGCGTTCGATATTTTGTTCTAATTTTCTGGTGATCTCATTGAAAGACCGGGCCAATTCCACGATTTCTTTATCTCCGCTGTCTTTGATCCTTGTGCTCAGGTTTCCTTTTGAAATCTCTTCTGCTTTTTGACTGATGCTTATGAGAGAAGTGAATGTTTTATGGCCCCATAAAAAACACACGAGAGATGACATGGAAAACAGGGTGAAGAATATATCAAAAAAGTTTTTGTCGATAAGGATTTCGTAATCTTTTAAAAGTATTTTAGAGGAGATCTCGGAATTATGGATGACGAAGAACAGGATTGCCAAGGGTAATAAATACAGGCTGAAGAAAATGATGGTGAATTTACGCAATAACGATTCATGTTCAATACTCAGGTTCAAACTAATGGGGATATTGATTTTTTTCATTTTATTATTTAGTTGCGGTTAGGTCAGGCACGTAAGGGCCATTTTTAATGAAGGACGCTTAGGGAAATATTACACTCAGGGCAGGCTTTAGTCAACTTAAAAAGAAATGAAAACGCGGTTTTTTCTAAGGAATGCTTAACCTTTTAAAAAAGTCAACAATCCGATGATGATGTCTTTTGGGTGCGGCGGGCATCCGGGAATATGGCATGCAACCGGGAAAATGCCATTTACCGGGCTTTGGGTATAATAGGAATCTTTGAAGATCCCCCCATCCAGGGCGCAGTCGCCCAGTGTAATAATAAATTTTGGCTCGGGCATCGCCTCAAAAGTCTTTTTCAAAGCGACAGTCATATTTTTTGACACAGGGCCTGTGACTAAAAGCACGTCCGCATGGCGCGGGGATGCTACAAAGTTTATGCCGAATCTTTGCAGGTCATAAATCGGATTACAAGCGGAAATGATCTCTGATTCGCATGCCCCGCAGGAGCCTGTGTCAATCTCGCGGATCGACAGAGATTTTCCAAACTTTTTATGGATGAGGCTTTTTAATTCACGGCCCATGGTTTCAATCTCAACGGATATATTTTTATCCATGTGCCGGGTGACGACGCCTTTAAGAATTCTTGTCTTTATGATGTATCTCATGGTTTATAAGTCGTTTCCTGAATAAGACAGGTCAAAGCTTTTGTTGCATAAGGGAAAGTCAGGTATGATGTTCCCTAAGACCGCGTACGAGAGCGCTGGCCAGTTGTGGAAAGAAGGATCAACAATTTTACATCGTTCAATCAGCCCTTGGGCGTCTGTTTTAACCCAATACAGGACAGGGCCTCTCCATCCTTCGGCATAACCTAGGGCAGCTCCCTCTTTAAGCTCTGGTCTTGTTTGTGTTGGTTTATCATCAGAAATCTTTTTTATAAATTCACTGATCAGGCGGCAGGATTCATCAAATTCAGCTATTCTTATTCTCAGGCGTGCCAAAACGTCCCCGGATGTTTGAATCGCTATTTTAAACCCGGCCTCTTTATAAATTTTAGGATATGATTTTCTTAGGTCCATCATTATGCCGCACGCCCGTCCCGCCAGGCCTACCACACCGAGATCTTCAGCGGTCTTTTTCCTCAAAAACCCTGTGGTATCGACTCTGTCCATAAAAGAAACGCTTGAGAACAGGATTTTGACCAATTCAGCAAAGTCGTATTTTATCCGTTTAAGAGAATCTAAAATTAATATTTTTTTTGTTTCATTTATTTCAACGCTGCACTCACCTATCCCGTTAATATTCTTAAGATAGCGATTATGGGTAAGTTTTTCGTTAAGCTGAAGAAGTGATTCTTTGATGATAGAGGCATACGCGGACGGAAAACTGAATCCTACGTCGGTCGCGATGCCTGCGATGTCATTGACATGATTATAGAGCCGCTCGAGTTCCAGGAAAATGGCTTTTAAAGTAACGGTTTGTAAGGGCAGTAAAATACCTGCGATCTTTTCTGCGGCATGAGTGAAAGCCATGCTGTGCGCGAACGATGAATCGCCTGAGACGCACTCTGAAAGACGCAGTGCATCAAAACAGGATTTTCCTTCGAAAAGTTTTTCGATGCCACGATGGGTAAAGCCGAGCCGGGTTTCTAAATTTATGATCGGTTCTCCGGCTACACTAAAACGAAAGTGGCCCGGGCCTATGATGCCGGCGTGTACTGGCCCAACGGGGATCTCGAACACGCCTCTCCCTTCGACTTTATTAAATTTGTATTCACCCGTAGTAACGTCAGTGCTTTTTTTAAAATCTTTTCTTAAAGGAAAATTGCCTTTAGGCCAGACTTCATCGTGTAAATTTAAACTTCTTAAGTCAGGATGATTTTTAGGCTCAATACCGAACATTTCCCAAATTTCTCTTTCAAAAAGGATCGCTGAATGCATATTTTTAGCCAATGAGTCAAAATGAGGGTTTTCATCAGGGATGTCGGTGTTCACGATGATCCATTGGCCCGTTTTCGAATTTAAAAAGACGCAGCTGAGGAGAAAAGACCGGGATTTTGTCCTTTCGTCTGAGGCGAAAAGCATCATAACCGTGGACGGGACTATTTTATGCAAGGCAAGGCATGCTTCTTTAAAAAATGAAGGATTTATTTTAAGAGAGATCTCATCCGGATGCGCCTGGAGGCTTGAAAGTACGCTGAAGTCGGGGATCGTCTTTTTTATACCTGAAATAATTTCCTGGCAAAGCATAATAGGTCCTTTTGAAAAAGCAGGAAAACAACGGCGCCAAATGATATTTGAAAAAACAAAAACAAAAACGCCAATTTTCCGCTTAAGGGTTCACTTTGTTTTTTTAGTTCTTTGGGGAGGTTGCCAAAGAGCATCTTCCCGTAATTAAAGATGAAAGAACCGAAGATGATGCTTAAAAACAACAATAAAGTTGTCGCGATCCCGTATGATCCTTTTAAGAAGGCACCCAGGATGATCAATATCTCGCTGACAAAAATAGAAAAAGGCGGAAATCCTGTAAGGGCGAACATCCCTAAGAGTGTCATGATGCCAGTAAAGGGAAGCGTTTTAATGACCCCGCGCAGGGCTTTTATGTTGTGTTTTTTATAGGTGCTGACGATATTTCCTGCTCCGAAAAACATGAATGACTTAGTGACCGCGTGGTTGAAAACGTGTAATAAGGCACCAGCGATTGTCAGCGGCGTGCCTAAGCCGAAGCCTATGGAAATAATGCCCATGTGCTCGATAGAGCTATAGGCGAGCAGGCGTTTGAGGTCTTTCTGAACTAAGATGAAACCTCCTGAAATAACTAAAGAAATAATCCCAAAAAGGACCAAGAGATTCCCGAAATAGGAAAAGCCCACGCCGTTGATCACGATAAGACCGAACCTTAATATAGCATAGAGCGCTGTTTTTAATAATACTCCGGAAAGGAGCGCGCTGATAGGTGCGACAGCCTGGCTGTGCGCGTCGGGCAGCCATGTGTGCATAGGGGCCAGCCCTGCCTTTGTCCCATATCCAACGAGAATAAAAATAAAAGCAATTTTTAAGATATTTTTATCCATGCGTGAGGCATTTGCGATCATGTCTGTCCAGTTCAAGGTGTTGGTACCTTCAAGCAGTGAGTCAGCATAGGAAAATAGGATTGTTCCGAGAAGGGCGAAAATGATACCAACAGAACAAATGATGATGTATTTCCAGGCAGCTTCAACGGATTTTTTTGTATTGTAAAATCCGACCAGGAAAGCCGAGATGAGCGTGGTCATTTCTATGGCCACCCAGAGCATGCCGCAATTATTGACCGCGGGAACAAAAAACATTGAAGCGCAAAATAAATTGAAAAGGATGTAATAGGTTTTAGCTTTTTGTCTTGTGATGGTTCCCTTTTCTACGTCATTATCGATATATCCAATGGAATAAAGTGCTGCCGCGAAAACAACCACCGAGATGACAAAAATAAAGAACGCGCTTAAGGTATCAAGATAAATAAAATAAAAAAAAGCAACGGGTGCAGACGAGCAGACACTGTTTTTTAATAGAATGCCGCTTGCGATCAATACAGCCAGATATCCAACGCAATTTAAGATGCCGGCGGATTTATGATTTCTGATGAATGCCGTCAGCCCTGCCAATAAGATCGGAATTCCAAGGATGATGAATATCTGCATTTTGAGTTACCCTTTTAAGCGCGAAAGCTTATTAACATCGATATGTGTAAAGAATTTATTAATTCTATAGACGAAGAAACCCATGATTAAGACACTGACAAACACGTCGAAAAATATGGCTATTTCAACGAAGAACGGCATGCCTCCTGAAATCGTCGCGGCTAATAGAAATAAGCCATTTTCCATGACTAGGAGCCCGATGACCTGAGCCAGGGCTGTCATGCGGAAGATCATCAGGAATGTTCCTGTTAAGACGACAAAAAATGCGACCGCCAGCATGATCGGCCCTGTTCCATTGGGTGATGTGGACAGACGTCCGGCAAAAAGCCAGGATAAATAAGTAAGGCCCAGGGCCCATAAGAGCGACATCTGAGCGTTGATAAACAGACCAAGATCTTCACTGACTTTTGTTTTTTTGATAATGCGGTATAAAAAATGCGGGATAACGATAACTTTTAAAACAAACAATAAGAAAGCGACAATGTAGAGGTCTATCGTCTGTTCGCGTAGGGCGACTAAAAGTGTAGTCAGGAAAAGGCATAACGATTGATAGCGAAAGCTACGGATCAAAGCCGGTATCCTTTTGGCGATCACCATGAGATATGTTGAACCAACGATTCCAAATAAAACAATTTCCTGCATGTTAAACTCCTAAAACGGCACAAATAGCGCCTATAATGCTCAAGACAAGAGCGAATCCAAGAAAATCAACGACTCGAAACAGCCGCATTTTTGCCAACGAAATTTCAACGACAGCGACCGTTATCGCGATAAGGATCAGTCTTGTTAAATACCATAAAATCCAGAAAGATGTCTGTGATAAATTTAAAAATTCCGGTTTATTAATGGGAAAAACGATTTGAGCGATCAGGAAAAACCAGATCATCTGCTTGATATAAGAAGACATTTCAATGAGCGCTAAAGATCTTCCTGAGTATTCCAGGGTCATGGCTTCGTGCACCATGGTTAATTCAAGATGGGTTTCCTGGTTATCTACCGGCACACGGGATGTTTCAGCCAGGGTGATTAAAAAAAGCGCGCACGCAACGATTAAGGATGAGACAGATTGTCCATGCAGGCCGCTTGAGGCACTTATGTCTGTTGAGCCGAATTGTAAAAATAGCGCGAATACGGCCAGACAGACGACGGGTTCTACGAGGCTTGAGATAAACATTTCTCTGGAAGAACCCATTCCGGAAAAAGAACTGCCTGTATCCAGCGCGGCGAGGCTTAGAAAGAAACGGCCTAAAGAAAAGATAAAAATAAGGGCAATAAAATCACTCATGCCGCGCAAAGGGCTTGAGAGAATAAAAACAGGGATCAACAAAGCCGCGGTTAAGGATGAGGCCATGACAACAAACGGTGCTGTTTTAAATATCCAGGATGATGTTTCTGAAACGGTTTCGCCTTTAGAAAAAAGCTTTGCCAGATTGTGGTAGGGCTGCAAAACCCCAGGGCCCTTGCGCATCCTGAAATTATTTTTTATTTTGGTTATCAGGCCGCTAAAGAATGGCGCCAGCGCGATAAAAAGCAGTAATTGTAAAAAAATGAAAAGGATGGTCATGGTTTAAAAGTTATTCATAAACAGCATTAATAAAAGTAAGGTTACAAAAATATACGCAAGATACAGGTGAATGCTCCCCGGTTGAATACGTCTCATGGTCTTGGCTGTTTTAAACATCACGGCCAGGACGGGAAAGTAGATGTATTTTCTAAATACCGGCGTTGTGTGCGTTTCATAGGCAAAAGATTTAACATGGTAAAACGATTCTCTTATTTTCTGGGTTCTTCGGTATGGCAGAAGGAAAAAGCTGAAAGCAACTCTGAATGGTTTTGAAAAAGCTGTTGCTGTGTATTCATTGCGCGCGTCCAGCTTGTAATAACCGCAGTCCCATGTTTGTACTGTCACGATCTTCTCTTTTCGGCCATGTCGATAGATGATAAAACCCGCGAATCCGAAGATACCAAGCGCGAGCGCTAAGAAGGGTATCGAAACACTGTTGATTTTAATGATCTGCGGAGCAAGGACAAAATTATTTAAGGAGAAGCTCATGGCGCTTGAATCGACGCTTAAGGCAGAACCGGAAACGATTGCAAGCCATTTCATGATTGTCGCGGCACTCAAGCCAAAAATAACCGTAAGTATTGAGAGAAAAAGCATTCCATAGCGCATTGACTTGGAAGATTCTTTTGCGTCTTTAGCATAGCGGCTTCGTGGAAGCGCTAGAAAAGTGACGCCAAAGGCTTTTACGAAACAGGCTGCGGCTAAGCCGCTTGTTAAGGCAAGTAATGCAGCGCAAAGACCAAAGAAAAGTTTCATCCCTCCTGTCATGGTAAAAGCCCCCAGGAAGAATGCCTGCAGGGTTAACCATTCACTTACAAAACCATTGAGGGGCGGCAGGCCTGAAATAGCCATGGCGCCGATCAGAAAATAAAAAGCTGTGTGCGGCATTGTTTTTATCAGGCCTCCATATTTTTCGATGTCACGTGTTGTTGTGGCTTTGTAAACACTGCCTGCGCACAAAAACAGGAGTCCTTTAAAAATGGCGTGATTGATCGTGTGATAAAGCCCTGCGATCAACGAAAAAACGGCCAGATAGGGCCTATGGATGCTTGAAAAAAACATAGATAGGCCTACGCCTAATAAAATAATTCCTATGTTTTCTACGCTTGAATACGCGAGTAATTTTTTGATGTCATGCTCCATGAGGGCGTATATAATCCCTACCAGGCATGTTATAACGGCACATATTAATAGTGTTACGCCCCACCAGGGGGAATTTACGCCTAGAATGAATAAGATGAATCGGATTATTCCGTAAATGGCTGTTTTGATCATGACGCCTGACATGATGCTGGAAATGGAGCTTGGCGCCTGGGGATGTGCGTAAGGCAACCAAATGTGCAGAGGTACGATGCCGGCTTTTGTTCCAAAGCCGATCAGGAGAAATAGAAAAACCATATTTCTGGTAGTCTCAGGCATGGTTGAACACGCTGTTTTTAAAACTGAGAAATCAAAAGAAAGGGCGTGTTTGTACATAACGAAGAACGCGGCGATTAAAAACGCGGTTCCAACGTGCGTCATGGTGATGTAGATCATGCCCGCCTGAATCGATTTCTCGTGTTTTGTATCTAAAACAACCAAGAAATATGAAACCAGGGACATGATCTCCCATGCTATGAGAAAAACAATAATATGGCGGGCGGTTACGACAACGGCCATCGAGGCGACAAAAAATACCAACAGGCTCCAGGCCAGGTTTTTTTGAGCAGGAGTGAATTCACCTTTAAAGTAGCCAAGGGAATAGATCGCCGAAGGCAGAGAAACGACGCCTATGACAGTAAGAAAAAATAAAGAAAGCGGATCAAATAATAAAAATGTCGATATCATTTTTTAGAATATTGTTTTAGAAAAAGGCAGGGCTTATTATCTATTGATGATAATACCTAAAATGGGCTTTATGAATCCCGTCTTTATTCCTAACGGGGCGTGCCTAATTTCTTTATTTCATAAATATCTTGATAGTTGATAAGTATAGCCGTCTGTATCCTTTTGTCAATAAAATTCAATAAGTTATGATCGATCATTGTGAATTTTACCTTTTTTTAAGAAGGGTATCCTATTGTTTGGGTTAAAATGATCCTTTGGCTTGGCCGTAATTTCATTATTTTACCCAAGGTTAATTTATTGACTGCGCCCCGGACTACGGTTGCCAGGTTGTTTGAGGCGCAGAAAAGATAAACATTTTGAGAAACAAATCCTGTGTCGCAGGCTGAGTAAAATTCTTTTTCCCCGATTGTCAGGCTGCTCATTTTGTTATAGTCCGCAACATAGATCAAGTTGACAGGAGCATCCTTGACAAAACCCTGTACACCTGTGTAAACCCTGATATCCTGGTCAAGAATTGGCACAAGGGTGTTGCTTTTAGCGTCATAAAGGTAAAGTCCGTCAGCCTTTGCTACATAAATATCGATTTCCTGCATATTTTTTGTTGAGGGCGCCGTACGTTCTCCTGTGTCGGCTCGATTGACGCCATTAGCAGCCCAGAGTAGATTTGAGAGGATGTTTGAAGGGATGTCTCTGTAGCTGAATTCTCGGGTGCTTTTTCTTTCTGACAAAACCTGCATCAGGGGCTTTCCTCCTTCTGTCTGGGGGTCAGGAAGCTGAGTGGCCCTTGTGTCTTCAGCATAAACAGGCCCTAAGGCCATGGTTAGAGCGTAATAAATAGAAAGAAAAAAAATAGAACAAGCAAGATTTTTTTTCATGGGTTCCCCCTGTTTTAAAAGTATATGAATTTTAGTGAATGATTGCCAGAGTCTTTATTTTATCTCAAGAATAAACCCTTTGCCAACAGAATTGTCGGCAAAGGGTTTATTGAGTTCCAGGAAGGAAAAAAATCTGGAATTTAACTTCTATTTGTATTTAACATAAAGTTGATAATACGCGCGCTCACCCCTTCTCTTCTAAGCGCTTCGACTTCTTCAACGGATAGATTGAATACAGAGCGTGTCTTGGAGATTTTGTCAATGATGTTGTCATCGCTCACCCCCGCTTTGCTTAAGACGATGATATCCGAGATCCCAAGTTTTTCATTGTTATTTAAGATTTTTTCCTGCGGGTCTACTTTACGCACTTCATATGTTTCAATGACCGTCGTTCGAGGATAGACAGACCCGTAATAGTAACCGTAGGTATAATGTCCTCGATTATAATAGGGGCGGCCGTGGTCACGCCAGTATCTGTCGTCACGATTGTGACGGCCATGATTTGCGCCTCTGTCGTTATAACCGAAACTTATGCCAAAACTATCCGCTTTTGCCGTAGAAGTCATGGGTAGGAAGATGCTTAAGAAAAGTGCTGCAATGAGTGTAGGCTTCATTTTATTTCTCCTTTTAATCGAATCGCGGCTTTTGTTCATCATGATGTTTGTGCCTTTCTTTAGCTTTTTCATGGAAATTTTTATATTGTTCCGGAGTTAAGACTTTTTTAATATTTGTTATGGAGCTAACATGAAGATCATGAAGCTTTCCCTGATATTTTTTAACCTCTTTGCTTAAGCGCTCGATTTCTTTTGGGTTTGAATCAGGTTTTTCGAGTTCTTGCATGAGTCCGGTCATGGCATTCTTTAATCCTGAAAAAACCTCTTTTTTTTCAGCCTGGCTTTGTTTTTGGTATGCGCTGAGTTTTGTTTGTTGTTCGGTTGTTAGATTGAGTTCTTTTAAGATATCATCTTCTCTGCCTTCTCTGTGCCTGGGGCCCCTTGCCTCTTCGCGGCCTTGGATATCCGGATTTTGAGCCCAACAAGGCGTCCAGAAATTAAATAATAACAATGATATGCAACAGGCGTAGATTTTGAAAGTGTTTATCGTTTTTCTTTTCATATTGTCCTCTCCTTTTCAATTTTTTTCTCTCTGTTGTTTAGACAGACAAGAAGCGGCGAAAAGTTCCTTTTAGAGTAAAAATTTTTCAATATCCGTATGGAGGTTGATCGCGTCATTATTTTTTGTGCTTCCGTTCTCAGGAGTCAAGAAATCTATTTGTTCTTCAAGATACTCTTTGGCTAATTGACGGTTTTCTAAATTTATAAAAAAATTCGGGGATTTGATCAAGACAAGCCCGATCAAGAGAATAGCCAAGGATGTGGATAAGGTAAAGATAGACCGTGGCAATCGTAAAAGACGCGTAAAAACACCCAAGGGATTAAAAACAGGCTCCTTAGGCTGAGATTCTATGGCAGTTTTAATATTCAGCCATAAGCCTTCGGGCAGTTTTTGCGAAGGAACATTTTGAAAAGGTTCGACAATGGATTTTTTTACGTCGTTTAAATACTGGCGGCAGGCGGCGCAGTTTTCTAAGTGCTGTTTGACAACGGCTTCCTGAGGCTGACTTAATTCACCATCAATCAAGTCTGTTATGATTATATTTTTGATATTTTCACAATTCATGAGATACCTGCCTCGTTATTGTTGTTTTAAGTTCATTGAAATATTTTTATGAGACTTCATTATGTCTCTGGCCCTTTTAAGCCTGCTGCGGACGGTATTGATATTGATTTTTAATGAATCCGCGATCTCTTGATAGCTTAAGCCTTCGATGTTACGCAGGACAATACACGCCTTTTGGTCAGGGTTTAAACATTCAAGCAGGTCGTTTAAGAGTTTTTCCTGATCCGTATCAAAATCTATTTTTTGGTTAACTTGCAGTTTTTCTTCTATTTCAGGGTTTTTTATCGCGTCATCAAACGGAATGTTTTTGTTTCGTTCCTTATTTGATTTTTTTAAGTAATTGATCGATAGATTAACCGTAATCCGGTACAGCCAGGTCTTTAATGACGATTCAAAACGAAAACTTTTAAGTTTCTTAAACACAGTGATAAATACATCCTGGGAAATTTCCTGGGCATCTTCTCTTGAATGAAGCATGCGCCAAGCCACATTGTAGACAAAGGCTGATGTGTTTTTATATATTTCTTCAAAGGCCGAAATATCTCCTTGCGCGGCCTGGGATATTATTTCCTGTGATATGTCTCTCATGCTCGTTCTCTTTCAAAATTAGACATCGTGTTGTATTAAAAAGTTCCTTTGATGAGCTATTATTTGTAAGGGGTGCGTTTTAATTTCAAAACGCGTAAAAGCAGCATAAGAGAAAAAAGAGTTTTAAGTCTATCGTGCCAGTTTTTTACCCAAAGATTTTGCTTGAGCAAGTACTTCTTTTTTGTTTTTGAGGTCACCGGAAACACCCGCGTTAGGGATGAGGAGATGCGAAAATTTCATGCCGCTATAGGCTGCTGTTAGGGCAAAAGGTTTTTCGAGCGCGTTTAAACCTATGTTTTCAAAGGCGCTGGCTATAAGAACGAGGGTTTTTCCTTTTAAAACTGTTTTCATGGCACCTGTTGCGTTGTTCCACTTATAGAGTGAAAACATCCGGTCGACAATAACTTTTAGCTGGGCGCTGGCGGAAAAGAAATAAAGCGGCGTTGCCATGACGATGATGTCTGCTTTAGTCATTTTGGCAAGAATAGATTTCGCGTCATCGTTAATAACGCATTCGTATTTTTTGATCCTTTGGCAGATCCTGCAAGAAGTGCATCCTGAGGTTTTAAATTTTAAAAAAGCGGTTTCAATGACCTCTGTTTTGGCTCCGTGCGCGCGGGCGCCATCAATAAAACTACGTACGAGAAGTGAGGTATTACCGTTTTTTTTGGGGCTTGCCGAAAGGATCAGGATTTTTTTTGGCATAATTTATCTGCTTACTTTTTTCATAAGCCACGCCATATTTTTTCCAAGATTGCTCATGGTCAGAAATCCTTCCTCATCGCTTTCAACTTCGCCGATCTCGCGGCCGATACCGATGTTCCAGTAGCTGGAGCCGACGGTAAGCATCTGGTTGATGGTGAAGAAGTGGTTGATGGTGTCAAAGGCATGGATCGCGCCGGCCCGACGGACGCTCACCACGGCCGCGCCGACCTTGCGTTTCAAGAGATCACCATTGGCTTTGGCTACATACCCTGCTCTGTCAATCAGGGCTTTGGCCTGGGCTGAACAATCGGCAAAATATGTCGGTGAACCCAGGATGATGCCCTCGGATTCTTTCATCTTTTTTACACATTCATTAACGATATCGTTGTCGATGACGCAGCGTTCATTTTTGTTGACGAAACATTGGCCGCAGGCTGTACACCCCTGAATTTTTTCACCTGCCAATTGGATCAATTCTGTATTGATCCCTTCCTTGTTTAATTCTTCAAAAACACGGCGTATTAAAATAGCTGTATTGCCGTCCTTGCGCGCGCTTCCATTAATGGCGATGACTTTCATGGCTATCCTAAGAATAAATTGAGTTAATTTTTAATAATCTTAAATGAGTTGAAGCTTTTTTCGCTTTTTACTCCACTGTAAGAGATTGAGATCAGGCTCCACGTGTAAATTTGGCCGTTTATAAATTGGTCACTGGCTACATTATAAGATGTTTCGGTTGCTTCAAGTGTCTGTTTTGTCATAAGATTGTCGGCGACTCTATCATATCCTTTGTACAGCCTGAATTCATAACGGCCGATAGCGCCGAATTCCGGCCTCCACCTGAATTCAAGGAACTCTTTGCCTGTGATATCAGCGGTTTCATAGATTGGATACATGATGACAGGCGGCGGCGGTTCTCTTAAAGGGCCTGCGTCTGCGCCGAATCCACGGGCGTTGACTAAAGAAGGCAAGAATAAACACGAGGCCAAAATCAATGCATAAACATATAAAGGTTTTATTTTCATCGTACCTCCTTTTTAAGGCTGTTTATCGGTGGATGAAAGCCCCCTTCTAGATTAACGGTGGTATCTATGGTGTTTTCCTGAATGAGGGCGTTTAAAGGACTTAAAATTTTTGTGCGGGTTGGGATGGTGTTGAGGAGCAAAATTAGAAAATTGTTCCGAAGGAACCTGGGGATGTTTGGAAATAGGAAGCGTGCCGCGGATGAGTTTCTCTATGTCGCTCACATCTCTTTTCTGGTCAGGCGTTGCAAAAGAGATGGCGTGGCCTTTGTGTCCTGCCCTTCCTGTGCGCCCGATGCGATGAACATAGTTTTGGGCGTCTTCAGGAAGATCGTAATTAAGCACCAATTCGATGCCAATGACATCGATGCCGCGGGCCGCTATGTCTGTTGCTACCAGGACTTTGTATTTTCCTGATTTAAAACCTTCAAGCGCCTCACGGCGCTGGTTGAGCGAACGATCGGAATGCATTTCAATGGCGCGGTGCCCCATATCTCTGATGGATTTTGAAATTTTTCGGGCATTATGTTTTGTGCGTGAAAATAATAAAATTGAACCATGATATTGGGACAAAATTTTACTTAAGAGCTGAAGTTTGTTGTCACGTTTAACGATAAACAATTCCTGGGTAACGCGTTCGGCGATCGTTCCCGAAGGAGCAATTTCGACACTCAAAGGAAGTTTCATGTGCTGGGCCGCCATCTGCATTATTTCCTTGGGGATGGTGGCTGAAAAAAGCATTGTCTGGCGGTCTTTGGGTACGAAACGCAGGATCTGTTGTATTTGAGGCGCAAAACCCATATCCAACATGCGGTCGGCTTCGTCAAGGACGAGCATCGCCGTATCATCGAGGACGACATTCCAGCGTTTCATGTGATCCAGGAGGCGGCCCGGTGTTGCAATGATGATGCGCGGGTTTCTCCGAAGGGCGTTGACTTGATCCTGCATGGAAGCCCCACCAATAAGGCAGGCCGTTTTGATGTTGAAGGCTCGTGCCAGGTTTGCGAAGGCTTCGTTTATCTGAATAGCTAATTCTCGCGTTGGGGCCAGGACCAGGCCTATGCCTTTAACCTGCATCAGGCGTTGTACCATGGGTATGGCGAAAGAATGTGTTTTGCCGGTGCCTGTTTGAGCAATACCTATAATATCTTTTCCTTCAATAGCCAAAGGAATGGTTTTTGATTGAATAGGCGTTGGAATTTTAAATTTTATTTCTTCTAAAATGGATAGGATTTTCGGCGCAATACCCATTCCGTAAAAACTCGGTTGATCGTGTTTTTGGGCTGTAACATTATTTTCAATATTAGATTTATTTGGCATGAGCGGATTATTCGCCTTTCAGGTTAGCAGCAATTTTTTCGAAGATTTTTTTGTTTGCGTTAAATAATTTTTCATCGGTGGAACATGAGACAGTAAATAACTTGTAGCCTTTTATAAAGCTGTACTTAACAACCTTTTGTTTAATTTTTTGAGTGGTTCTCAAGGAAATCTGCTTTACGAGTTTTTTGCCGTCAATTTCAACGACATTGGGAAGTTCGATTACCTTAACATTGTATTGTGGTCTCTTGAGGCCCTCTTTCAGCACTTCAACTAATTTTTCTCCTGAAGCGTCTTTTAAATTCTTTGGAATATATTGGATGATGATCATAACAAGAGGGTCTATGTTATTTTTATCCGTGCTGGGGCTGAATACGCAGACATAATTGAAAGTTTTGTCTTTTGTTTCCGGAGGAGTAAGCTCTTTGAAAATAGCGTAATTCTGCGTCTTGTCGTAAACTATCCAGTCTTTAGGGTGCCAGGCGATGATCCCTGCTTTTTCATTGACATAATATTCTGTTGACGAGGCAGTCTCATTTATTTCCGCTTGGGCCTTTGTTGTTTCGTTTGCTTTTGATGGCTCGGGTTTTGTCCAGCTGGTTGTTTCTATATCGTCATAGAAATAGGTCAGGATAACACCTGAGACGTCCATCTTTACATAGGAGTTGGTTTTTTCAACCAATTTCCCTTCGATGGTCTCTCCTGTTTTAAGTTTTAAGCTTGCGCCAAAGACAGGAGAAGCGCACAAGGTGCCGAAAGACAAAAGAATTAGACCAATAATTGATTTGTTTGTCATGTTTTAATTATACCTTGTAATTTTAAAAAAAGTAAGAAATTAATTAAAAACAAAAAATAAACCTCAAAAATGGTTTTTTGTGTTTGTTTTTTACGGGAGTCTCTTAAAAAGAAGGCTGTCTTCTAAAGTCCAAGAAGCCTTGAAGCGTTTAAGGATAGAAGTTCTTCTAAGGCTTTATCGGTCAATTTCAGCCTCTTGATGAAATCGAGGTCTTTTTTTTGATCGATAAGGGGAAAGTCGGTCCCAAAAAGAAGTTTGTCGCTTGGATGGTGCGAAAGATAGTGTTTTATCTTATCAATCGGCAAGTGATCAAAGAAAAAAGCGGTATCCAGGTAGATGTTTTTGCCTAAGATGGTGCGCTCCACCTCATCCCATAATTGGAAGCCTCCAAAATGAGCCGCTATAATTTTTAAATGCGGAAATTTATTCAACAGGTTTAACATTCTATCCGGCCCTGAGCGAATAAGTTTTGTGCCAGAAAGTTCTTTGCCGCAGTGGAATAAAACAGGGATTTTTAAGTCCTGCATTTTTTCATAAATCCCAAGAGCTTTCTCTTCGTCGATGTAAAAATTCTGAAATTCAGGTTGCATTTTTACGCCATCACCAAATTTTTTTATTCTTTCCAGTTCTTCACTCCATTTTTCATCGTCAGGGTGCAGGGCGCAGAAAATTTTGATTCTTTTGGAGCGTATACTAAAAAGCCAATCATTGATCGAGCGTACTTGTTCAGGTCTCGATGCAACGCTGCAAATGACGCTTATGTCAATATTGTTTTTGTCCATGAACTCAAGCAGCGTCTTTAATGTTGGGGAACCGACAAATTTAACTTTAAAAGCGGTTTCGAGCGTTTCGCGGGCCTTGTCCGCTATTTTTTCGGGCCAGGCGTGAGTGTGGACATCAATAATCATAAAAGTTCAGAGAGATCTTTGTCTTCAAGAATCCTGAAGCCGGATTTTTTAAGGCTGATCTTTATTTTTTTCCTGTCTTTAAGATTAACATCCAGGCAGCATATCCCCTGTTTCTCGGAGGCCATGACATAGCCATGGGCCTGGCTGATATTGATCTTATTTTTAAAAAGCAGTTCTGTGAGTTTATATAAATTCCCGGATTTATCTTTAGCGCAAACGACCAGGACTTCTTTTAAGGCGCAGGCATAGCCTTTATCAGCTAAGCTAAGATACGCCTGTTCGGGTTTATCGATCAATATCTCCATGAGCCCAAAATCGCCTCTATCCTGGATCGTAAAAGCGATAACATTGATTTTTTGGTCGGCAAGTATTTTGGCGATAGAGCTTAAGCGTCCGGGTCGATTTTCCATGAAAATGTTTAACTGTCTTGCCATAAGCATCCCCCTTATAATTTAGGTCTTTCGTCAAAAACTCTTTTGGCCTTGCCTTCCCAGACCGGCAACGCTCCCGGTTCATGTAATTCTACACTAGGATGGATCACGATGCAGGCACGAAGTTCATCTTTGATGGTCTCTTTCAATATGTCGATTTCTTTTAAATCTCCTTTGAACATTTTTGAATAGATCTCGACTTTAATGATGAGTTTGTCAAGCGCACCGTCTTTTTTTAAGAAAATTTGATAATTATTTCCAACTTGTGGGATGCGCATCAGGACTTCTTCAATTTGTGAGGGAAACACATTGACTCCGTTGACGATGAGCATGTCATCCGTGCGCCCGGTGATACGTGATAAACGGCGGTGTGTCCTGTGGCACTTGCATAAACCTTTATGGATGAACGCCAGGTCACGGGTACGGTATCTAAGAATGGGCGTTGCCTTTCTTCTTAGGGTCGTCAGGACGATCTCTCCTTCTTTTCCTTCAGGTAGATCTTTTCCTGTTTTAGGATCAATGATCTCTAAGATATAGGCATCTTCCCAGGTATGCATGCCGCATTTATAGACGCACTCAAAGGCGACGCCAGGGCCGTTCATCTCGCTTAAGCCGTAAGAATTGTAGGCATCAATATGAAAAAGTTTTTCTATTTTCTTGCGCGTATTTTCAGAATAAGGCTCTGCCCCCAAATAGGCTTTTTTGAGCTTTAGATCTTTTAGGCTGAATCCCATCTCTTCGAGTTTTGAGCCTATATGAAGCATATAGCTGGGAGTTGCGTGCACTACGGTCGTGGAAAAGTCTTTCATCAGCTGTAATTGTCGTTTTGTGTTGCCCGGCCCTGCAGGGATAACGGTCGCGCCTACTTTTTCAGCGCCATAGTGCAGCCCGAGACCACCCGTAAATAATCCATAGGTCATCATATTTTGGAAAACGTCTTTATGCGTCACGCCAGTGGCCAAAATGCAACGAGCCACAAGATCCGACCAACTGTTGAGATCGTTTTTGGTGTGATAGATGACAGTAGGGATTCCTGTGGTTCCGCTTGACGTGTGTAGGCGTACGACGTCATCCTGGCTGACGGCTAAAAGACCATAGGGATAACATTCTCTTAAATCATCTTTTGTGGTGAAGGGGATTTTTTCAATATCTTTTAAGCTTTTGATATCATTCGCGGATGTTATGCCGCATTTCCTAAGCCTGTTTTTATAAAAATCAGTTTTTAAGGCCTGTTGAACGGTTTCTTTGAGAAGCTTTAGTTGCAGTTTCTTTAAAGCAGCCCTATCAATTATTTCTATTTTTTTATCCCAATAGTTAATGGCCATGATTATAGATTGGCGATTTCAGCTTTTCCAATGACTTTTATTTTATTCTTTTTCAGGATTTCTATGGCGCGATCGGTATCTTCGAATCGAAATACGAGGATGGCGTTATCAGAGGCTTTTTCAATAAAGCCATACATGTATTCGATATTAATGCTATTTTCAGAGAGAATTTTTAAAATACCGGCTAATCCTCCCGGCTTGTCCGTGATTTCAAGCGCGACAATATCCGTGAGATTGGCTACGAGCCCGTTACTTTTTAGGATTTTTACGGCTTCCTCAGGTTTGTCAACGACGATCCTTAATATTCCGAATTCATCGGTTTCGCCTATTGAAAGCGCGCGGATATTAATCTTGTTTTTTCCCAATAAAGAGCAGACTTCATAAAGGCGTCCTTTGCGATTTTCTAAAAAAACTGAAATTTGCGTGATTTTCATGAGGCAACTCCTTTATTTAAATAGCAGTTTAAACAGTCCTTTTATCAATGACCCTTTTGGCTTTTCCTTCGCTGCGTTCTATGGTTTTTGGCTCGACGAGCTTTACCTTGACGAAAACACCTAAAACGGACTCCATTTCTTTTTTGATTTTTTCTTCCAGGGCCCTTAATTTTTTTATTTCATCGGAGAATATTTTTTCTTCGACTTCAACCACGACTTCAAGTTCGTCTAATTCCCCTGCTTTTCGGTCTACGACCAGTTGATAGTGCGGCTGGGTGCCTTCAATATTTAAGAGCACATGCTCGATCTGAGAAGGAAAAACATTAATGCCGCGCACGATGATCATGTCGTCTGTGCGTCCCTTTATCTTGCTTATCCGAGGCGATGTGCGGCCGCAACTGCAGGTTTCGGTAGTGATGCTGACAATGTCCCTGGTCCTGTATCTTAAAAGAGGTATCCCTTGTTTGGTCAGGGTCGTGATAACAAGCTCTCCGTCTTCACCATTTTTTGCAGCCTTGCCGGTTTTTTGATTGATGACCTCAGGGTAAAATACATCGGAGAAAATATGCAGGCCCATTTTTTTGTCGCATTCGTGAGCGACGCCAGGACCCGTGATTTCGGACAATCCGTAGACATCCGTTGCCTGCATATCCCAGGTTTCTTCGATTTCAACCCGCATGGACTCGCTCCAGGGTTCAGCGCCAAAGCTTCCGATCTCCCAGCTGCTTTTTTTGGGGTCTAGGCCAATCTCGCGCGCTTCATCAGCCATATAGAGGCAATAGCTGGGCGTGCATGCCAAAATTTTAGGTTTAAAATCATTCATAAGCTTGAGTTGACGCTTAGTCTGTCCTGAGGAACAAGGAAGAATCGTGAGGCCCATAGTCATGGAGCCATAGTGAAATCCAAGCCCTCCTGTAAAAAGACCATATCCATAGGCTATTTGAATCATATCTCCAGGCTTGGCGCCTGCGCACCCTAAGGCCCGCGCCATGACCTCACCCCAAAGCTTAATGTCTTCCTTGGTGTATCCGACAACCGTGGGATTTCCAGTTGTGCCGCTGGAAACATGAATTTCGGCGATCTTTTTTAAAGGGCTTGAGAATAATTTAAAAGGATAGCTGTCCCTTAAGTCTTCTTTAGTTGTAAAAGGTAATTTTTCAAGGTCGTCTATGGATTTTATATCTTTTGGAGTGACCCCTTTGGACTGGATTTTTTTCTTGAAGATCTCGCTATTTTTATACACGTAGTCGACAGTTTTTTTTAAACGCTCCGACTGAATATTTTTTAGATCGCGTTGGTTTGCGCATTCGATTTTTTTATTCCAGATCATAGGAAACCTCTCTCGCTATTTTGTTTAAGGATTATTTTTTCTTCCTAAATAAAATATTTTTTTATTTTCTTCCAGAAATTTAGAAGGAAACACGACTTCCATGGCTTTTAGCCAGCTTGAGTCTTTGATCGGCAGTTTTTTGGATAAGGCCCCAAGCAAATAAGTGTTGATAAAACGCCTGTCCGGGACAATTTTTTTACCAACTTCTAAAATTTTTAAGAAATCCAGTCCGCCTTTTTTTAGAAAGCTTTTCTGTCTTTTGTGTTCATCGGCATGGAATGAGACCAAAAAGTCAGCCTGATTTTTCGGGATGAGCGGTGAAAAAACAATTTTACCGAATCTTAGGTGCGATTCGACTGAGCCTCCGCGCTGCGCCATTCCGTGGATTTCTGATTTTTTGACGTGATAGCCGTCATAGAGCGCTGCCCAGCCGCAAACCTCGGATGCTTTTAAGACTCCCTGGCCGCCGATCCCGGCGAAAAGTATGTTAAAGGTTTTTTGATTAGACATGAGGCGTTATGGCGTTAAAGGCGCATACATCGGCGCACAGGTTGCAGCCGACGCAGGTGCTTAGGTTGATTGTGATAAATCCATCTTCTGTTTTTATAATGGCCGGACAGTTGATCGTTGTGCACAGGTAGCATTTTTTGCATTTTTCTTTTTCGAATTTTGGTGGATCATTTTTTTCTCTTACGTTTAAGCGGCACAGGGATCGCGCGATCAAGACTGTTAAGACGGGTGCGTTTACACTTTCCTTGATCAGCATTTCACAGGCCTTGATGTTGAACGGGTCCATGACAACGACTTGATCGGCGCCGCACGCACGACAGATGTCTTCCAGCTTTAATTGGGTCGTTTTTTCATTTTTAATAGTTGCACCGGTTCCCGGATGGGGCTGATTGCCAGTCATGGCAGTTGTTCCGTTATCAAGGATAATGATCAGACCCTTTGTTTTATTGTAACTTAAATTGATCAAGGCGGGGATGCCGCCATGAATAAAAGTTGAGTCTCCGATGACACCGACAACATCTTTATGCAAAGATTTTTTAAAACCTTCAAAAAAACTGATGCTGGCCCCCATGCATAAACACGTATGCAGGCTTCCTAAGGGGGCAAGTGCTCCCAGCGTGTAGCAGCCAATGTCGCCGGTAACAGTCAGTTTTAATTTTTTTAAGAGCCAGAATATCGAGCGATGCATGCAACCCGGGCACATGACAGGTTTGCGGCTTGTATGGGGTTCTTCTTTCTTTTTTTTACCGGAAACAATCTCAGGTATTAATTCCGGCCTTAATTCCCCTGTCCTGAACGTCGCGTCTTTGGTTTTGAATTTTATGTTAAGCATCCTTAAATTTTCTTCGATAAAAGGCTCAAGTTCTTCCAGGCAGTAGATGCTTTTTATTTGCTCTGCGAATTTTCGTACTTTATCTTTCGGGAAAGGATAGCTCATTCCCAGTTTTAAGAATGAGCTTTCGGGGTACATTTCTTTAGCGTATAAATAAGAGACGCCGCTGGTAATAAAACCTAAACTTTTATTTTTTATCTCAATTTGATTTAAAGAGGTTTTATTGGAGAACGTTTCAAGTTTGATCAGTTTTTTTTCAAGGATCAGATGTCTTTGCATGGCATTGCGCGGGACCATGACATATTTTGGGATATCGGTCTTGTATTCTTTTTGAGAGACCTCTTCGCGTCTCCCTAAAATAATATTTTCTTTTGTATGCGCGATGCGTGTTGTGATGCGAACCAAAACAGGCGTATCGTATTTTTCACTTATTTCAAAAGCTATTTTTATGAATTTATATGACTCTCGGGGCGATGTTGGTTCGATGAGCGGGATCTTTGCCATTTGTGCGATCCGGCGATTATCTTGTTCATTTTGCGAGGAGTGGATTCCGGGATCATCGGCAGAGACAACGACAAAGCCGGCATTAACACCTGTGTAAGCAGAGGTCATAAGGGCATCCATAGCCACATTTAAGCCAACATGTTTTGCGGCAAATAAAGAACGTTGGCCGGAAATGGCAGCGCTTAAAGCGACCTCATAGGCGACCTTTTCATTGATAGACCATTGAGCGTCTACTTCAGGAAACTGGGAAAGATATTCCAGGATTTCAGAAGCGGGTGTTCCGGGATAAGAAGCGGCAACTCTAAGCCCTGCTTCATAGGCTCCTTGAGCTAAGGCTTCGTCTCCAGAAAGAAAAAACATCCTTGGGGATGGATTGATTGGCATAAATTCAATGAGGTTGTCCTAAAAAAAGATTTCTCTTCTTTAAGAGGACAGATGTTTTAAAATTTGATCAGGACTTCAGCTCTTACAAACATGCCCGGATCATGGTCTTTATAGAAATTCCCTGGAATAAAATATTCTCCTAAGATATATGTTGTTATATTTTTATTTATTGCGTAGTCCCAGCGTAATTGAGGCAGGTGCCCTCTTTCTTTTCCTGTCCCTGAGCAGACGGCATTGGCAGCGACTTGAGCGTTTGCCCTTAAATAGTTATACCACAGGCTGATTTTTGATTTTGTGGTAGGCTTGAAAGAAAATTCGGTTCTGTAAACCTGAAGGTTCGTCCAATAACCGGCGATGCTGTTGCCGGTATCGCTGGCAATCGTATTGACAAAAAACTCAGATATCCATGGGTAACGCGAGAATAATGGATCCCAGGCTTCATCTTTATCGGTACCAGCTTTGTCTCCGGACAGGTAGATAAAACCTGCGCTCGCTCTGGGCGTCCATCTCGGGCCTTTAAATTCACGGTCAAGAAAAGCGTATCCACCGGTGGCCAGCCTGTCATTGTCACCGTACTTACCGAATTGTTCTGCGATCTGAACGCGTAATGTCCACGGAGAAAAATCATATTTCGCGAATGAACCAAAAGTATTGATAATGCCTCTTTTGGCCTGAAGGCCTATGCCGCCGTCATCGTCCTCTCTTTTATAGATATAGTAATTTTCTAAAAGAAGATTTTTTATTGTTTTTGTTTTCCAATCCAGGACAAAGCCCTGTTCATCTGTCGTATTTAATACCTGCTGGGTTTTACCTAACAGCGGGTTGGTCGCTGAGGGAAGCCTCAAGCGGTTGATGACAGGTAAAAATTCATCGGTGCGAGGGTCATTGAGGTAGACAAAGTCGATGGTGTTTTCGTTATTGGCGCGCCAGCTTGCCTTGGCTGCGTTAAAATAAAAGGTCCTTGAGCCATCCTGAGGTGTACCATCCATGATCAAGAAACCTTCACCGTACGTCCCTAAGAAATCTTGGCGGCCGATGCGTACATCGATAGGTGCGCCGAAGGTATTTTTAAAATCCGCGTAGAGGTTATCAAACACGATTTCATTGATATCGAAATGATAGCCTTTTTTGGTTGCTGATTTATCCGGTACCGCGCCTGAGGTTCCTGCAAAATAGGTGTAGGCTTTAAATTCATTCGTGAGTTTTGCGTGCAGGGCGATATTTTCATTGAAATCCACCTGACCCCAAAGAGAAGATTTTACGCGAAAGAAATTACGGTTGTCTTTCTGGTCGTTATCGACATCCTTCCAGTTTTTCCAATATTCTTCTCTTAATCGAAACGCAGATCCCCATTTGGTTTTTATTTCCGCCGAAGCTGTCGATGAAAAAAAGCATAGCGCGCATAAGAGGCCGCCTATGAACCTTAAATCCCGCATTCTTTTCATTAAACTCCTCCTTAAATTAGGCCAGGTGCTTAAAACAATTCTCAACATGTGCATGTGGTAATTTTTTTGTCGTAAGGCTACTAGATACCGCGACAAGTAACGAGAGCGGCAGTATGACAACGATCGCGTCAATAACAGTCCAGGGGGCTGTGGCCAGCGTTGGTTTATTGAAGATCAATTTACATACGCCTAAGGCTTCAGATTCTTTCTGGTGGATAAACAGGTACCATAGGATCGTACCAATAAAACCAGTTCCCATGCTCGCGATAGCGCCTGTTTTAGTCATGCCTTTCCAAAAAAGTGTTCCTATGTATGTCGGTAAGAAGGTATTAGCGCACAATCCGAAAAATATGGCTGTGGCTATGGCGATAACGCTGCCCGGAAGCTGGTATCCCAAAATTACAGTGATGATAACTCCGATAAGAATTCCGATCCGGGTTGCGATGATCGTATAATTAGAGTGTTTGCTCTTAAAAATGATCTTTTCAAAAATATCCCGGCCTACAGCTGTTCCCATGGTGTGAAATTGCGAGCTGGACGTAGACATGGCCGCCGATAGCAGTGTTAACATGAAGATATAGACGAACCATTTTGGAAAGGCGCTGTTGATGTACATGGGGATGATCTTGTCGATATTTCCGCCGGCAACAACAGATGCAATTTTACCAAATGCAGGGTGATTGAAGAAATAGACATTAGACAGGGCTCCGACCACAAAAGCCACGCCTGTCATGGCGAGAATAAAGATACCTCCCACCACTACCGCGCGATTGATCTCTTTATTGCTTTTAACTGTCATGAATCGGACTGCTAATTGAGGTTGTGTCAGAACGCCGATGCCGACTCCCATGACAATGGTTGAAATCAGGTTCCACCATAAAGCAGAGCCTGCTTTAGGCATACTCGTCCAGCCCATGTGGCCCGAAGCCACCAATTTTTCAGGAACCTGAGCGGTCATGGCTCCTAAAGCCTGATGCGCTGAAACAATGCCTCCTAAATGGGAATAAGTGAAAACAAGCAAAATGCACATCCCGACAAACATAATGGCTCCCTGAAGGGCATCTGTATACATAACGCCTTTAAGGCCGCCGAACATGACATAACCGCAGATAATGACTGTATAGATCAGTAAAGCGACATTGTAGTTAAGGCTTGTGACAAAGGTTGTTTCGATGAAGCGCGCGGCGCCGATAAGGACAGCGGCTGCGTAGAGGGGCATGAATATAAAGATAATGATACCGGCAAACCCCTGTATAAATTTTGAATTAAAACGCTTTCCTAATAATTCAGGGAAAGTGTGCGCATCCAGGGTGTGGCCCATTTTTCTTGTTCTTTTACCGAATACGATAAATGCGATGATGATACCAGCAAAGATGTTTAAAAATGTTAACCATAAAAGGCCCATGCCGAACATCGCGGCAGCTCCACCGAATCCGACAATAGCGGATGTAGAGATAAAAGTGGCTCCGTAAGACAGGGCCATGACAACCGGATGTGTGGCGCGGCCTGCCACCAGATAATCAAGGGTATTTTTGGTTTTCCGGTAACCGTAATACCCAAGGAACCCTATCATGAAAAGATAAACAACAACTGTGATCGTTAAGGCAAAAACATTATCCACACCTGCCTCCTGTTTTATAGGTTATCTTCCATTATTTTTTCGTCCTCAACCCACTTCTTATCTTCTACATGGACAGGTTCATCGCCCTTGTTCCAATTGACGAGACCATAGATGACGCAAAAAAGAGTACAGAGAATGCATAATAAATAAGCAGACCAAACGCCCGGATCCTCTATTCCTAGTACTGTCATCGTATTCACCTCCCTAGTTTTGGAACGGAACTTAAGATATTGCAACATATTACCATTTCTTAAATAATGGCGCAATAAAAAACAGGGATTTTGGTTTTTTTATCCAAAAATCTAAAATCCAGTAATATCATCGCCAGATATCCTGATTATTAACAGGAATATTTTCCGGGGCTGATTTTTTAAAAAAATTATCAGTTTTGAATGCCTATGGGTTTAAGGATATACCAAAAGACCCCAAAATATTTTGGCCTGAAAAGAACCCTGCTTTTCATGATTTCTTCGAATAATCTTATTTTTTGATTTTGGCAGAGAATGCCACGCTCGGGGCATTCAAATGCCCATGGGGTAAACAATATCCCTCCCACCTCGTGCCTTTTCAATAAGTCCTGATAAACCGCCAGGGCATCTTTTACGTAGAACACATAATAAGGTTCATATTTTAAGTCGGTGTAGGCCGCCACCCTGGGATCAGATGTCAGCAAAATGCCTCTTGTGGGATGTTTGTCGAAATATTTATAGTAATCTTCAACGATATTGGAGGTTGGAAGCCAGATTTTTAATTCGGGGTAGCAATTTTCTTTGACGATATGGATTCTCGCGCTCATAAAAATAATCAAGAAGATGAGAGAGAAAATCGGCACCTGATGGGATCTTATTAATCTGTTTTTTCTGAAATATAAAAATATTGCTTCCAGTCCATGGGATGAAAGAATGGCGATAAACGGCAGGATGACCAGGAAATAACGATCTTCTTTGTGCGGGATAACGGAGTAATAAGCTAAATATATGCCAACGCAAAGAAGGAAAGAATTTTTAGAAAAACGATCGACGGATTTGTTTTTGATAAGAGAAAATAATCCAAAGAAAGCAAAAATCAATATCCATTGGTTGGCGATCGCGTTTAAGAGATAGTAAGCGTAATTGTCCAAGCCATTGCGGCGCACAAGGGTCCAATCCATGGCCCGGGCGGCTGACAGGAAAGGTCTAAAGACGGCTTCATAAATACTGGAGGTTTCTTTGTGATGCAGGACGAAATTAAAGATAAGAGTTGGCGCAAGTACGATGAAGGCCGTGCTTAAAAGATTGAAAAGATTCTTTAGGGCCGTTTTTACGTTTCTGTTTGAACATCCATCATAAATAAGCGACACAGAGAAAATAATCAAAAGAATGCCTTGAGGAAATCGTGTTAAGAAGGCAAGCCCTGCCCAGGCGCCGGCACGTTTGAACGATCTATTGATGAACGCGTAGAATGCCAGTACGGTGCAAAGGGTTGATGGGATTTCAGTGTAGATGTGCGTTGAGTAAAAAATAAAAAGTGGAGACGTTGCCAGGATAGCGCTTGGAACGAAATCATTCTTGTATTTAAAGAGTTTGCTTGAGAGCCTGCATGTTAGAATCACCAGGATTGAGGCGCATAGGACTACGAAGAGCTCGCCGCAAAAAATGGGGGAACATTTTAATTTCCAAAAAAAACCGAGGATAAGCGGAAGGACAAGCGGCCGGATAGATTCAAAAAGGCCTGAGTGTCCACATGAAAACAGGAATTTTCCTATGCCGATGTAAACGGCTTCGTCCCATTCCAGGATGCGTTGGTGCGACACCCAGATTTGAGCGCACGCGAAAGAAGCAAAACAGATAATCGTTAAATAAAGATAAAAGCTCGAATTAAAGGATTTTAAGCTATTGTCAGGTTTTTTTTCAGGCACTGAGAAATGCGTCTCCAAAAATTATTTGGCGTTAAGGACAAAGAATATCTTAAGCATGTTTTTTCTTGAAGAAATTGATCTTAATCCAGTTCCAGTTGAGAACGACATGCGTCATCGCCAAAAGAATCATGAGCATCCCATTGATCGCGTGAATCCTGGCAATAACTCCCATATAGGGAACTCTTAATTCAAAAAGGAAATAGAGACTGGTTATGGCTTGCAATAAAAAGGAACCAAATAAAATGGGATTGATGATTTTGTGAATTTTATTTATGTTCATCTCTCTCCTCTTTGTTTAAAAGAGTTTTAAAAAAATTTGTGAAGGCTAAAAGAAAGGCCATCTAAATTTTTTGTTCGATGATATATAAGACCCCTCCTGCCACTTCTGATTGCGGCAAAAGATGTTTTCTGGCAGTGACAAAAACGCTCGTTTTTTTATTTTCGTTTTCTTTGATCTTTATATTGATTTGTGCGCCATTAACTTCACCGTCTATTGTTTTCTTATCTTTGATTTCTTTCGTGACTTTACCTAAGTATCTTAATGCTTCAAGGCTTGCTTCGTAGGCATGATCGGTATTTGAGGTAAATTCGGCGATTGCGTGGTCTTTGGCGATAAAAGTCGCGGCTAGGGCAACAGGGAGAATGGCTGATCCTGCAAGCATGGCGACTCCGTAGATCTGTGCGCCTTTTATACCGGCTGCTTTCATAGGTTCTGAGATGATAAGGGCTGCCAGCTGTTGAGCGCTTGTGATATTTTTGTATTGTTTATGTATGCCTACATCATAGACAAGAATGATTGGATGTTCTTTTTTAGAAGAATAATCAAAGGAGATTATTCTTCCGATGCCAAGTTTTAAGTCGTCGATTTGAATCGGCATCTGTGCGGCAGGTTTTTTTTCTTCTTTTGTGTCCTCTTTCTGAGCCACTTTCAACGCGTCTACATTGAGTTGTCCTTCCTTGTTCTTTTCAAGGAGCATCTCTTTCAATTCGATTTCAACTATCGGCAGATGGAGCCTTTTCTTTAAGAACGCTGATAAATCATAAGAGACGCGGATCTTTGGAAGATCAATCAATTTATTCTTAGAAAACCCTTTAGGGTTGAACATTTTAAAATTTTCAATTACAACGGTTTGGCTTAAAAAGCCTAAATGAAATTTTCCGATCGATGTTGGGGCACCCGTTATCTTTTCCGCCGATAAAATTATTGTGGATTTAATAATTTGGTCTTTTAAAAGTACGAGACCAACCAGGACGCACGCGACGAGTATCAAAATAATGAATATTTTTTTCATGGTCCCTCCATTTTCAAAAAGAAGAAGTTAATAAAAATTAAGAATATTCTTCGATCCGGCGGATATCGTCATTGAAATAAGTGATTGTCGCTCCGGCGACATCTATCTGAATGGCATTGTTGATATAGCCTATCAATTTGCCTTCCACGATTGTTCCATCTTTAAGAAAAATTTTAGTTGATGCTATTTTTTTTGTGCTTTCTTCTTTCTTGCCAGGGGCAACTTGTTTTTTTGCGATATTATTTTCTTTTGGCGTTGTTTCGGTTGAGACTTGCGGTTTTTCTGCGTTTGGTGCTGCGCCGCCCGCCTTGCTTAAAAGATCGCCGGATTTTGAAAGAATATCCGCGCTGGCAGAATAGAGCTTATCAGCAGTGCTGTTTGCGTTTTTTTCCTGCGTTGCGGTTGCTGATGCAACCCCACTGACTAATGTGCTGTATTCAAGTGTCGATTGAGCCTCGATGTTGTTTATTGCAAAAGGCAGGCTTGCTAAAGATACAAGAATTGCAAAGCCGGTTGTTTTTTTCATGAGGTTTGTCGGCATATCGATTTTTAGTTTTTTATTTTTTTTACAAGTTCTGCGACACGTTTGCCAAGTTTGAATGCATTCAGAGAGGTTTTTGCGTCAGGTGCGCCGCAGCAGGAAACGCCGTAATGGCCTGTTGCGTCCAGGGGGTCTCCGATAACAATCATGCCGTTGATCAGCATGGCCTGTAAGATTGACAATAACGTTGTTTCTTTTCCTCCGGATACATCTCCTGAAGTTGCGAAGGCCGCCCCGATTTTGTCGCTCATTTTACTGCGCAGGGTAACAAATTTGTCAAAGATATCCTTGAGGCCTGCGGCCATGGAGCCAAAATATACAGGAGAACCGGCAATAATGGCATCAGAGGACAGGAAATCGTCTTTTGTTACGCTTGCAGTATCCTTAAGTAAACATGCCATGTCTTTAACATCATTAACGCCCTTTTCAATTTCTTCGGCAAGTTTTTTTGTATTGCCTGATTTGGAATAATATAAAATCAATATCTTCATGGGAGCTCCTTAAAAAACATAATTTTTGAGTTAAGCTTTTTTTAAACCCGGAATATTTACATATTCGGAACAAGCATTCCCTTTATAAGTTGCGCCTTGGCCTGTATCATGTATTGCATTGTCGGGAATATAACGGCGTCTTTTCCGAAAATTGTCGCGCTTATTCCGATCAAAAGGACAAGGAATGCAGAGATCATGAGTAAGGCCGCAACGAAAAGGCCGAATTTCTTAAGTTTTTGGCATTCAGTTTTTCCGGCTGAGAATAGAACAAAAAAACAGATGGTTAGAAGTAAGCTCGCAGGGATGAGTGTATAAAGACCGCAGATTCGCATTTCCATTTTAAGCCTCCTTTTTTAAACAAAAAAAGTAATCCCCTTTTTGAAAGTAAGGAAATTACTTATTTTGTTTTTTGGTTCTTAAGCTACGTTTCAATCATCCCTCGTTTTGTTGTGGAATGACATGGGTAAACCTGCTGAGCTATCTTATCTCTATTGCTGTCGATTTGTCAATTAAATTAGAATTCAGGAAGGCTATACCCGGCAATCGCATTTTTTTCTTTTTAAGATCCGAATTTGTTCCTTAAGCTCATTGATAAAAATATTTTGCTTGCTTTTCCCTTTGGCTAGTTTTTTATTAAGTGGGGATTGGTGGCGATACCCCCTGGCCTTCATTTCTAGGACGAGTTTTTGATGCCTCTGATATAGGGCGGAAAGTTTGCCTTTCCATCTTATGGTTTCCGGGTGATGTGTGTATCCCTTTTTATTCAGAGAAAGAATGTTCCAAATGGCATGAAGTTCCCGGTGCTCACCTAAAAGATGATTTCGGCACAATCGAGAAGGCTTGATATCCCAGATGCGCATAGGGGAAATATATTTTTATGTGTTTAGATCAGCGGCTGAACTTAAAAATATCCCGCTGTTTTTTTTCTAATTCTTGATCTTGCTGGAGTTGACGGTATTGATCACTGGAGATTTGTTTGGATTGATTGTAACCAGCGGCAAGGCCTTCCTGGTATTCTTTTTCCTGAGAAAGGACCTTTTGCCAGTTTTGCGAATAGGCGTCGTAAGTGGCATGACTCCAGTCATAAGATGTGTTTGAGGCGCGGTATTCGTTAGCTTTTGTATAGGTAAAATAGATCAATAGAAGGATGAAAAAGGTAAGGGGCACGATGTAAGAAAGCGCCATAATCCAGGCAGGAAGTTCGACGGGTTCGTTTTTTCTGTTCATGTTTTGTTTCTTTTAGCCTATTTTTAAAAAACTGATCTAAGTAGGCAGTGCAATTTTTTGTCAGCAAATATATACTATATCAATAAGGCGTTAAAATCAAACCTAAATAAAGATAACGATCGATAGAGGCGTTAAAGGAATGCTGTTTTTTAAATAATTGTTATGTTTTTTTCTTTCTTCTTAAGGCTTTCACCATTCTTTCTTTCGCTTGTTGAGGCGTCTTGCCTTCTGTCAGATTATTCAGACATATCGCCGCATATCCTTTTCTATTGGTGATTTTAAAAATTTTAATTTTCATGCTCATCGTCCCTCCTTTGTGGGTTTTCTCAAACATTTTTAATCATGGATACTTTTTTCAATTATAGCAAAGCATGAGGCGAAAACCAATACACTGTTTTTTTAAGGTGAAATAAGCCTGCGGATATGCCACTTAAGGGCTTGGTGAGAAAAGGCGATTTCGTAGGTTCCTGTTTTTGTTTGAACGCTAAAAACATGAAATGTTTCTTTTCCGTGTGAGTCTTTCCAGAAAAAATTTATTTTTTCGATATCAAGAATTCTGTCCTTCCATTGAAAAGATTTTGGCACAATGAGGCCGTTATGGATAAGGCTCGAAACTCTAATGGATTGCTCTGAGTTTGAATTTTGCGCTTGGGGTAGAGTCCTGTCCCAGCGCGCGTGAGGGTTAAACATGGGTTTATTATACCACACATTTGTGTGGATGGTAATAGCCCGATTTTCTTATGTGTTTTTAAAAATAGCCCGCGGGATGGAATGGTGACAGGGAAAGTTTTTAAGAAAGCGAAGTCTTTTCAGAGTTTTTTGATTTAACTTTGCAGAGGTAATCTTCTAAAAAAAATTTTTCTTCAGGAAGCATGCCGCAAAACTGTAGTCCTATTTGATATCTATCTGAATAGGATATTCTTTGTGACCATACAATCTGAACAATTCCATTCAGCTTCTTCCTGATTTCAGGCAGATCAAGTTTAAACGAAAATTGAGTATGTGGAGCAAAGTATCCGTCAACGTTCATTCTTAATCCTGAAGTGCTTATGTCACGAGTCAGGCTCTCCCCTTTGGTTCTCAGTCCATAGAATTGCTCAAAAGAGACCGGTAGATTGACTTTTAGGCGCTCTGATTGTCTTCGTTCAGGTGTACTTATAGGATTATTCATTATTTAAACTCCAAAAGCATACTTTCTCAATAGAATAATTATGCATTTTTTATGCCAGTTTATAATCAAATAGTTTAATTTATGTAGATACATTATATCTCATTACAATATAATATTTTATGTAAAATAAGAAGTTGTTTAAGATCGTCGATTCAAGACTTGATTCTTGTGGAAGTGTGTTAATAAATAGACATTTTTATCAAAAAGGAGATTCTTGTTAAACTGGTGCCCGGAAAAGAAGCTTAAGGGATGCGTTTTAGCTTGTTGAAGCAGTAAAAGCAGCTATTAAAATCAATATCACTGATCTTATCTTTTGATTCATAATCATCGATTCGCATGCAGTTGAAACGGTGAATGGCTTCGGATATTTTTTTTAAGCCCTCGGCAAAGCTTGAGTCTTTTAATGAAGCAATGGCGGGCATTGTATTGGAAGATACGCTTTGATAGTTTGCAAAGTCACAGCATTGAATTAAATTACCGTTTGTGTCTATAGTGATATCTTTCATGCTCAGGCTATCGCAGGGCTGTATGTTGCTGTTGACGCGTATGGCCCCTGAAAAAAAGACAGGAAATTTGATCATTTGTGATAATGCCTTTAAGGATAAAAACAGCTCCTGTCTTAATTCAGCGCTTAGGGTAAGGCTGTTTTCTTCGGATCTCGGGCAAGGAAGTGTCGTGGCTACCTGGAGCAGCTGAGCACCTTTCTTTTTCGCAAAAAGAGCGATATCGAAAAGCTCGCCATAATTCCGTGGAGTTATGACAGTTAAAATATTAAACGGAATCTTGTGGCGCTTACAAAAAGAAAAGTCATCATTTAATTTTTTGAACGAGCCGTCTTTGCGCATGAAATCATTGTCTTCTTCATGCGAGCTCTCAAGGCTGAACCCCAAGGATTTTAAATTATCTTTTTTTTCAACAAAAAAATCGGCGAAATCCGAAAAGACGAAGCCATTGGTTATAACAGTAAATGTGTAGTTAAGCTTTGTAGCGGCATTTACCAATTCTCTAAAGTGGGGATAAAGCAAAGGCTCCCCTCCGCTGATTCCGATGGTTTTGAAATTGAATTTTTTTGCTTCCTGGAGTACCTTCTGGGCGATTTCAAACGGAAGGTCATTGGTGTTATTTGAATCTCTCAAACAATGCTTGCAGGTAAAATTGCATCTGTTGGTTACGATAAAAACAAGGCGTTGAGGGAACGATATCTCGTTAAAGCCTCTATCCTCTTTAGCGGTTTTTAAAAATTTTTCCAGGCTTTTTTTAAAAATCGATTGTCCCAGTGATGGTTTTGGCATAGTTATTTTTTAAAAAAGAATTAAAAAAAAGCACCGGTCGAAAATCGTCCGGTGCTTTTTTATTTCTTGCCCTATTATTCTATTCAACGGGAATTACTATTTTTGTGCCGACTTTTAGTTTTTTTGGATTCTTGATTTTATCTTTGTTGAATTCATAGAGATATTTCCAGCGATGGCCGCCGCCCATCTCTTTTTCAGCTATCTTCCATAACGAATCATTGGGTTTGACTATATAATTTTTTGTCGAAACCTTAACTTCAGATTCTATTGTTTCTTTTTGCTCTTCGACGATCTTTTCTTCAGAGATTTGAGGCGCGTTTGGTGTCGCAGCCGAAACAGACGTTTCCTGGGATGTGCCCTGATAAGGCATCATAACCTCTTCAACTTCAGCGATCATGAACTGAGCGTTGCGGTCTTTTTGCATCCCTTCCAGATCTGTTACATGTCCAACGGCGTCAAGCTTACCGCGGCTGATTATTCTGATCCGCTCTTCGGCAATATCATGATCGATCATGAATGCCCTGACCGCTTCAGCACGCCTGCGGCCTAATTTTTCGTTATAAACTTCAGAGCCGCGCATATCGCAGTTGCCTGTGACAAGGATGTCGGCCTGTTTATTGCGATTCAGTGTTTTGACCGCCTCATTTAAGATGCTTGCGGCATCCTCGCGGATGAGAGCTTTATTATAATCAAAATACACTTTAACATTTTTTATGATGTTTTTAATAACAAGCGACGGTCTTAATTCCTGCGGCTTGGGTGGAGGTAATTCATCGGATTTGTAATCAAAGATGATTTTATTTACATAAATATAACCACGGTTTCCCCATAAAGGTCCTTGGTTTCCGGGCTGTGTTGGCCACCACCAGTACCCACTTCTGACTTCGTCTTTAACCGGAGATGGTTTTGCATCTGTTGGCCACCAATTAAATTTCTGCTGCAGAGCGTCAATCTCTGCCTTATGTTTGACATCTTTATCAACAGCCCAAGCAGATGATTGAACGGTAAAGATGAATAGCATTGAACAAGCCAGACGTGTTAAGAATTTTGTTCTCATACCAGTCAATCTCCTCTATTTTAGAATATTAACGCAGATAATCTTTAAGTTTGTTCCAAGTCTTCTTTCCAACTTTTCCATCTGCTTTTAAATCATTGGCTCTCTGGAATTCTTCAATGGCACTTCTTGTTTTCGAACCGATCTTGCCATCAACGGCGCCATTATAATAGCCGGCATTTTTTAGAGCGTTTTGAATGTCTTTTTTGCTGGGTGTTTCAGGGACATACTTTTCCTGCTGCATTCCAGTGGTCACAACAGCTGATTCTGATTTCATGTCCGGAGCGACTCTGTTTTCCAGGGCACCAAGGCGTGTTTCGAGATCAGATACGCGCTTTGTTGTCGCGCAACCGGCTAGCAATAAACAAAAAGGCAATAACAACAAAAGTCTTTTATTCATAAAACCTTCCTCCTTTTTGATACGTTAAAAGTGTTAGATGAGTTTAGTTATAGTTTTAAGCTGAATAGGGAATAATTATATCAAACGCCACTATGATGTCAAGGAAGAATTGGCGTTTTAGGCTTTGTAAAAGAAAATTTGAAAGTGGGAATTTTACGGGTGTTGAGGCCTGAAGTTTTTTATCTGTCCGAAGAAAGTTGGGCCAGATTTCTTTCAATGAAATCCAGAAGCTTTTGTTGTACCGGGGCCGCGATATTATAGAATTCTATTCCCATGCCAGGATGAAAAGGATGCTGGATTTGCTTGTCAGAAAGCCAAACGACTCGGGCGTCGAGTTCGATATCGTCCTGTTTGGGCGGCAATTTCAATTTTAAGATAACTTCATCACCAAGCTGAAATTGGTCGCAGCCGTAAACATAGGCCCCGATGCCGCTCAGGTTCAAAAGCTCACCTTTTAGACAGACCGGTTTTTTGGAAGATATTGGTTTTAACTCGATCCTCATTTCTATGGGAAGCCGTTTGAAGCGTCGTCGTAGTTGCATTTTTTTTATTTTTTCAATGATCGTATCTTCCTTGAAAGCATTGATCGCCTGTTCTTCCGTAGCGTATGTATCAATGATCCTGTCTAGCCCAGCGACAGAGAAAACGCCTTTTAAGTGGACAGGGATATGCACAAATTTCATGCGTCCTTTATTATTCAGGACCTCTTTATAAGCAATAACAAGAACGGAGATGCCCATATAATCAATACCTTCAATAGATTCGAAATTACACAGGATATCGTTGTAACCATCGTGCACGCATTGGCCGACAATCTCAATAAAATTGGCCGCATCAACATCTATGCGGCCAGTTAAATCCAGAATGACGATATTTTTTTTCATTCGCGCTTTAATTTCCATAGAAACGCTTTCTTCCCTCCGTAATTATGGGTTTTAAAAAAAAGATCAAAAAGTCTTATTGAAGATCTTTGTGAGTCCTGATGGCGGCTTTGATGATGCGTCCAAGGTCCTCAAAGCTGCCGGATTTCGGGAAGAATCCGGAAACGCCCAGCTTTACTGCTTCGTTCATTTTTTCTTCTTTTGGATAGCCTGTAACCATAATAACAGGAAGCGTTGCGTTGAAACTTCTGATTTCTTTTAAAACTTCCATGCCATCCATGTCAGGCATAAAGATATCAAGGAATACTATGTCAGGTGTCGATTTTTTTATTGCTTCGATAGCTTCAGGGCCTGAGTAACAGACTTGAACGCGATGTTCTTTTGTCTCAAGCCAATACGTGATTGCTTCTAAAAATTCCGCTTCGTTATCGACCAGAAGAATATTCAACGGTTTATCCATATCCCCTCTTTTTGTGTATTCATATCTTTTTTAGATATGAACTGATGATTTTTATTAATGAATTCTGACACCCCTATTCTATAATAATTTTAGCCTAAAACAAGCATTTTTTACCAATTTCTAAGCTGATGTTTTTAAGACAAAGCTTTCTTTTTGCGTATCCCAGATAAATACGCTGTTTGAGGAGGCAGGATTTTTTTCATCAATAGCGCCGATGGTGATGGTTACCGGATCTTCTTGGCTATCTATGCGGATTTGAGATGAACTTGTTTCGTTGAACAGCAGGCGGTATCCACCTTCCCGGTATTGATAGATGGATAGATCCGTAGAGTTCGCGCCACAGGGATTAAAGACGGCGATGGCCGGCGGTTTTCCTTGCGTTAAGCTAAAAATCTCGATTCTACCCAATTGATCCATGCCGTTGAAGGTTTTGACAAGCTTGTAATCGTCGCGCGATCCTTTGTCGTAAATTTGATAAAAAGAATGATTTTCAATGGGCAGTATCTGTTCATTATGTTTTTTTACTTTTTCGGCTTCTCCGTCGCTTTTAAGTTCATTGCTGGTATAGGGGTAATAGGTGCCCACAAAACTTATTAACACCTCTTTCTCGTTGTCATCGTCAAGGTTGACTTCAAGATATATTTCTTTATCTTTCCATGTCCTGTTGTATTTTAGGAGGGTGCCGTCATATTCTATTTGATCTGGAGGTGTCACTTTATTGCCTGTCATGTTCTCAGAGGCGCTGGCTGAGCAGGCAAAGCATGAAAGAAATATAAGAAGAACGGAGATAAAAATATGCATAGGTCTTTAAGCCCCTTTTTTTAGCGTCAATAATTTTTGGATCATGATTTCTTTTTCTTTAAGTTCGCGTTCAATGGTTTCAAACTCGGTTCGGGAAACCCACTCGCCTTCGGTTTTATTCTCTGCGTGTTCTTCAACAATGCGTTTTTGATCGCGAATTATTTTACTTGTTGCTTCGATATCTTTGGTCAGGATTTCAATTTTTGTCTGTGCTTTTCGTTCAGCATCCTCTGCCTCGATAATCCTTTTTTTTAAAATTTCATTCTCTTGTTTTGCCTGAATGAGTTCAGAGGCATGCTTTCGTTTTTCGGTTATTTCTTTCTCAAGGATTTCTTCTTTTTTTGTCAGCTCATCTTTGAAAAGGGCGAAATCTTTTTTAAACTTGTCGTATTGCCCTGAGTCAAACGTGTTTGCTGATTTTTCTTTAAGAAGAGTTTTCTCTTTTTCTTTTGTCAGCGAAATTTCCTGTTTGAGTGCTTCTTTTTCAAGTTCGAGCGTCTTGATTTTTTCCTCAAGATTTGCGATTGTTTTCTTGGCCTGGATTGAATCATCTGCGTGTTTGATAGATGTGGGGATTTGAATTTTAGGATTGGTTTTTCCCTGCGGCTCCAGGAAAACAAAATAGATGAGCGCGCCTACGATTCCTACAAAAATCAAACCCGCAAAAACAATAGAAAATTCCATAGGAATTATTTTACTGTAAAATCCCTTCTTTTACAAATTTTTATATCAAATGCGGTACTTCGTGTTAAAATAAATCACAAAATACGAAACAAGAAAAAAGGAGCCGCAGTGCTAAAAGATTACAAGAATCAGGCGCTCGTCGGGATATGGGGTGGAATATTTTTTTCAGGCTTTGGCTATTTGCTGACGTCGGCGTCTTCAGTCCTCTATGTTAACTTTGGTTATCTTATTTTAACGGGTGGATATGTTCTGTTTGTTTTGGGATGTTTTATGTATTCAAGAGGAAAAGGTTATTCCTGGATCGTTGGGATGCTGGGGTTCTTAGGGCCAGTAGGCCTGTTGTTGTTGTATTGCTTGAAAGACCACAGTAAAAGAATTTTAGCCAAACAGGCTAAAGAGGCTCAAAAATTTTAGAATTTTTTTAATACCGCAACAACTCTTCCCATAATGGTAAAGGGTTTGTGAATGTCAGGATACGCATTATTAGCCGCAGCAAGAAAAAATTCATCTTTTTGTTTTTTTAAGATTTTAATTGTTGCTTCGTGATCAATGAGGGCTGCGACAATGTCTCCCTCCTGGGCCAGGAGTTGCTTTTTGACGATAGCCACATCATTTTCAAAAATGCCTCGGCCGATCATGCTGTCTCCCTTGATCTTTAAGGCGAACATTTGTTTGTTCTGGCTGGGGAGAAGTTCGTCAAGATAAACAAATTCATCGATTTCTTCCAAAGCGATGTCTGGTTTTCCTGCAGTAATGCGACCTAGTATAGGAATGCGAAAAATGAGCGGTCGTGAGAGCTCGATGCTTCTGGAGCGGTGCGCAGTGCGTTTCAGGTAGCCTTTTTTTGCCAGGCTTGACAGGTAATCACGAGTTGTTCCCGTTGATTTAAAGCCAAAGCGTTGTCCAATTTCGCGCAAAGTCGGCGGCCTTCCATCTTCCGTGATCTTATTTTGCAGGAACTTTAAGAGCGCGGCCTGTTTGGTTGTTAAGTCCTGAATGATTTTCATGAAAATTATTTTTTAGAGCGCAGGGACTTTGAGATTTTTTGCAGTTCTGATGTTATTTTCAGGATTTCCTTGTGCTTGAGCTGATCGGAAGTTAAGAAGGGAAATATTTTTTTCCCGAGTTCGTGATAAAGCTCTTCCCTTTTGGCTTTAAAGATTATGATTTCTGCGCTTTTTTTGAAGTTTTTAGAAGCAGTTAAGATCGTTGCTTCGCTTTTTTTCAAAAGCTTGGAAACGTCCTTGTTGATTTTGGTCATATTTTTTTGAGCTTTAGGCCAGATTCTTTTTATTTCAGCATGGAATGTATTTGCCAGACTTTTCATAGAATCTCCTTTTTTTTGCGACTGGGGTTAAAATTTAACGACATAGCCGACCTTGGCCCCTTCTTTGTCTTGCAGGTTAAGGGTTCTAAAATCCGGTCGATTGCCGCGAACGCTGACGGGGTACTGCCTTTGTAGGATCTTATCGAATTCAAAGTTCTTTTTGATGGAAGAATACGCTTCAGCAACCCTAAGAATAGGCTTTTCGCTAACGGCTAAATTAACGATTTGCGTCGGCAGGTTATTATATAAAAAAACCGCCGTTTGTTCCGAGAGTGAGTGATAAATGACATTCAAAAGCAGGTATTCTCCAATAACAACGAGCGTCGCCATTTGGAGGATTTTCTTGAATCCTGTTTTAAAGAATGTCTTAATCCTGAATTTTTTATAATTTTTGCTTCTGATTTCAGCCATAGCGTATTTTAATAGATTTTAAAATGATTTCATAAGTATTATTAATCGATCGTCTTTTGATGTCAATATTTTTTGCGACCTTAACAGGTGTGTCAGGTGAAAACTATCCGAAGTGTTCAATGACGCGCCCTGCGCTGGCGAGGACAAAAAATATCGTTTAAATTTTCGCCTTATTGATCAGCTGTCGATAATAATCAATGCATTGAGAACAGGCCGCGTGCTCATCCTTCCATTCAGGGTGGTCTTTCTTGATCAGGCTCAAGAGGTACTCTTCTGCTTTGACATGGGTTAGGGCAGACTGCGTGTCAACGACGCGGTTGCAAATCCGGCAAACATAGTTCTCTTTTTTTTGTTTGGAATAGCAACGTTGACATAGCGTCGGATCTTCTTTTGACGCAAAAACTCTTAATATTTTTCCAACGATTTTGGCCATCGCTCCTTCCAGCGGAACGCGACATTTTCGGCATCTTTTCATAAGAGAATCTCCTTTTTAAATTAAGATTTAATAGCAGCGTGGTAAAGAAAGATAACGCCTGCTACGAGTCCAAAGACAATGTGTTCGAGGCCGAAGATCATAGAGGCTTCTTCAGAAGTCCCCAGGATTGTTTTTAAAAAAAAGTCGGCTCGCACGAATAGAACGAATAATAAAAACATGACCACAAGAAAAGATAATATCTTTTCAAAATTCCATCTATGAAGAAAGAGCGCGTACAAAAGAATAAGCGAGAGAAAAACGGTGGACATGTTAACATCTTTCAGGAAGTTCTTTAATAAATCAACGGTCAAAACAAGTTGTTGATTTATCTCAAGGATTATTCCGTCCATTTTTTTTCCTCGTGGTTATTAAGAGAATGCCATCGATCAGCAGCCAAAGAGCTGAATAAATAAGTATTTTATCGATATGAAATTTAACTTCACCGTGTGATCGCTTGTAAAGCGGACTCGTCTGTTCTGTAATAAGAAAATTCTTTTCGTCAATATGAGTTATTTTATATCGCGGAGTAAAATAAACGATCAATCCAATCCCCACTACCCCTAAAAATATTAAAATTTTTTGTTTAGTGTTCAAGAAGTCCTCTCCTTTCTGTTTATATAAGTCTATCTAAAATAACGAGATGTGTCAACAAATTGATTCAATAAAACCCTTTTTTAGGCTTCAATGGATTTAGAAAAAATTCTTTTAACCAGCATTGTCGCAAAGGATCCGCGCGGCAGCGTAAATTTTAAAAGGGCCTTTGTTTTATTTTCATAACGGTCGTCCTTATGGAATTCATGGCTGAATTCTTTAGGGATGACGATTGATCGTCGCTGAAAACTCTTAAAATAGGCTTGGCGTATTTTTGTTAAATTAAACATGGGAAGCTTTAACTGATGCAACTGTAAGATTTCATCTGTTGTCGTTTTTAACCGTTCATCTTTCGTTTCGATCTTTGAAGCTACTGTCGGGATCTCTAAATGAGTTAAAAACTGATGGTTTGTTCCATCCAGGCACGTATAAAAAATATAGTCGCCAAGATTCCCTGGATAGACACGTAAAGGCTTAAGCGAGGCATCGTTAAGGACTTTTTTTAGAACTTCATTCCATAGAAAGGCCTGAAAAGCTGAAAAAAATAGAGCGAGTTCATCGTGGGGGATTCTTTTTAAAATTAATAAAAAACTTTTTGGTTGCGAAATGAGCTGGCTGAACGCTTCTTTTTCGAATAGCCCTGAAGCTTTTTTTAAACACGCCGGCCACTCTCCCCAATGGTCAAAATAGAATTTTTTCTTTTCTCTACATTCTTTTCTGTCATCGCTGTTAAAACGAGTCAGGTAAATTTTCAGGGCCCCATTATAGTGATTTTTCAGGATTTTTTCTGCCAAAAAACCCTGGACGGTGTCATAGGAGCCGAATCTCTGGTCGTCGTAAAAGTTAGGATATCCCCATTGATTGATCAAGGGTATTTCGGATTCGATTTTTTTAGCTTCTTCGCTGCTTAAATCTCTCACAACAATCGAAAATCTGTTGCCTTGGATCAAATCCGGGCCCATGGGGCGGCTTAAGAACCCTAAAAATGTTAAGGAATAATTATCGTGTTTAAGCTCCAAGGGATGGCGCCGGCATTCGATGGTGATGTATTGCCGAGATAAACTATGCCGATCTTTACGGCCGCCGTAGGAGATTGAAGAAAACGGTACATGCAATTCATCGGATATTTTTTTAATACATTCAATCGTGTTCTCATTGGTCTTTTGAAGTTGATAAAGCCCAAAATTGCCCTTTTTTAAAACAGGGGTATCCAGGATTTCTTCAACAGTAAAGTCTTGGGGGCAGGATTTAATTTTCATAGGAAAATATAAAGGCACGCCGTAAGGGACAGCGCGACAAGGATCGCGCCCATGATTTTCGTATTTCGTATTTCTTTTTGCAAATCAATAGGTTCCAAGCGCCAATTGATTTTTGCGTAAAAGGCTTGTTGGAATCGGATCACTTTAAGAGGATTTTTGATACAGAGATAGCCGCTGGCGAGCGAAATACAGGAAAGCAGGACCGTCAAAAAAGATAAGTTCGCTCCACTTAACAGCACTGTTTTCATTTTAAACGTTCCTCTTGATATGAGTACCGCTGAGCCTTTTTAAACCGCCGGATTCCTGAATCCAACCGTTATTCAGTCCGTATTTTTTTAACAAGTCCTGCGCGGTTTCGTATTCTTCAAGGCTGATCTCTCTGTCTAAGGGCGGATGTTGAGCAGCTTCAAAACAGGGATGATATTGGCTCATGAGGCTGATAAATGTATCTTTAGATATTTCTTTGGCGATAAAAGAAAATATAACTTCACTGCCTGCGATATTTTGCGGTAAAACGAGGTGCCTGATGATAATGCCACGAGTTATCAAGTCGCAATCATCAAACGAGGCTGTCCCGACCTGCTTAAACATTTCTTTTACGGCCTCAAAATTATTTTGCGGGTAATCGTCCGCCTGTGAGTATCGCGCGGCGCACGATGAATTTGCGTAACGCATGTCAGGCAGGTAAATATCGACAATTCCATCTAAGAGGCGTAATATTTCCACGCGCTCGTAGCCGGACGTATTGTATAAAAAAGGGATATTGAGCCCATTTTCAATGGCCAAAAGGAGTGCTTCTAAAATTTGAGGCATTACATGAGTTGGTGTAATGACATTGATATTATGGCATCCCTCGTTTTGCAATTCTATCATGTAATTTGCCAGTTCTTTGGATGATACCTCTCTTCCTTCTTCAAGCTGGCTGAACTGAAAGTTTTGGCAATAGACGCATTTAAGCGTGCAACGCGAAAAAAACATAGCCCCTGATCCACGGCTGCCTGAAATAGGAGGTTCTTCGCCGAAATGAGCAAAGTAACTGCAGAGAATGGCATGTTCGCCTGTGCGGCAGAACCCGCGCTCACCTTTCAGACGATTGACACCGCATTTTCTCGGGCACAGGTCGCAGGAGCTTAAATGGGATTTGGCTTCGGCAACAATCTTATGTAATTTTTTTGTTTTAAACGCAGTGAGGTAGCCTGGAGGAACCATAGTGGGATTCTATTGTCTGGTAGTAGTTCTGTCGTAAATTGTTAAAGATTTCAATATATTCGTTTGTACGGTAGTCAGGATATGTAAAAATCGTCGGTTTAAAACTTCCGTTTTGAAAAATGAGCGTTATTTCTTCATAGATCCCGCGCCCCATGTAAATACGATGAGCAAAACTCTTCGTTGTGGCTAAAACAAGTTTTGAAAGGCTGATGTAGCCCGGGTCGAGATTGATGGTTCTTTTATCATTTTTAAATGCGAATTTTTTTTCAAGCGCATTTGTGTAGAGTTTTATGGCAATGAGCTCTTCGGGAGCTATCAGGCGTTTGAAACTAAAAAATTGCCTTTTTAACCCCTTGCCCATTTCATTCTCGTAGTAATTTGTTTGGTTGAAATCAAGGAGCGCACTTTTAAAATCCAGGGGCCCGAATTTTTTTGATAACACGGCACAGGTTTTTTCAAAACAGGCTGTTTTTTGAGAAATGGCGCCTACGAATAATTTTACGGGGTTTGGTTTTGTGGGGACTCCCATAAAACAATGAGGTTAAGTTTTAGGGGTGCTCTTTTGAAGGATGGCGGCATGATTTTTAACATAATTATCAATAAGTTTCATGTCGCTCTTTGAAATCTGGTTGAAATAAATGGCGATGTTGTATTGATTCTGCTCAACGCCATTTGGACATCGTTCTATGCGGACCACGGTACCTTCACATACGATCGGTTTAGCCGTTTTTGAGTTTTTTGATCGCGGGATAAGCAGGGTGATTTTTAACTTTGTCAAAAGCGGCAGATATGTGTCAACCTGGCAGTACGCACCGATACAACTGACATTTTTTGTCTCCGTGACAAAATCAACGTCTTTTTCTTTAAACTTGATCGCTATATTCGTCGCGATGCGTGCAGCTCTGCGGCGATCAACTTCTGACTGACTATTTTTCTGATTTTTTATTTGCATTTTTGAAACATTTCAGGTTGCACCAAAATTTCCCATTTCTGTAATAACGTTTGATACGCTTGAGCGGTTTGTTGCATTTTGCGCAATTGACTTTTTTTGATACTTTTTCTGCCACGAGAATTCCTCCTTGGATGTTGATTTACTAATAAAAAATGAGAGCATTTTTAGGCAAGTTTTTCGCTTACCGTAATATACTCATTGAGCCAGCTTCTAAATACAGGATTAAGTTCAGAAAATTGCAATCCTGCCTGATATTGGTCCGAGTATGAGATGCGATGGCTCCAGACGATCTTCGCAATGGCTTCCAGGACCTTGTTTACTTCAGGAAATTTCAGTTTGATTAAAAAAGATGAATTAGGAGGACAGAAGTCTTCCATATTCATTCTCAATCCGGTAGAGGAAATGTCTTTGGTTGAAGTTTCCCCAAAAAACTTCACGCTCCCAAGTCGCTCAAATGTGACCGGTAGGTTGACTTTTAACCTTTTAGAATCTCTTCTTTCAGGTATCTCCATGGGATTTATTTTGTTTATAAATTATCACACAACTCTATAGATGTCAATAATTTTTAATGCTTTACAAAGTATCTTCGTATGTTATAATTCATATCAAGTAAGGAAAAAATATGGAAAATCCCACTGATCCTCTTGAGATAAAACCTGAGAACGAGCTTCCGGCCACTCCTTTAGAAAAACCCAAGAATTTTTCTTTGCCAAAGCTGGTTTTTATTTTCGCAGTTATTGGATTTTTTCTGGCCGCGATGGTATTTGCGCTTTTTACGAAAAAAACGGACAAAAAAAATATTGAACTGAAAAATAACAAGATCAATCTTTTGTCAAATATTACTGCTGTACCGCAACAGAATGCTTCAAATATGACCGTTGTGCCTCAAACAACCGAGAGTGTTCCGGAGCGCGTTGTGCCAACCCTAACCTTAACAGGGATACTTTTCAGTGAAGACGGGAGTGCTGCTTTGATCAATGGCCGCATCGTGCCTTTGGGCGGCCTTGTGGATGGCGCCCGCGTAGAAAAAATATTCCCCCATCGTGTTGAATTGAGCTACGACAATCAGACCATAACGCTGCGTTCTCAATAAATAATTCTTCCTTTTTTCGATTAGCGAGCCGATGTAATAACAAAGGAACTAATGTGTGAGGGCGTTTTGAATGCAAGGACGCGGGATGTTTTCGACAATTTTTGTCTTTCCTATTCGTTCCAAGAGTACGAATCTATTCAGTCCATCCTTAAATTTCTTATCATGAGCCATTGTTTTTAAAACAGCCTTAAGGTTCAAATCCTTATTTTCAGTGGGCAGGCCGATTTTGTTTAAAAGAGTTATTAACCGCAGCGTATCGCGCGTTTTTAAGAGTCCCAATTGGTTGGCAATTTTACATGCGTAAACCATTCCTAAAGAAACTCCCTGGCCGTGTGAAATCTTAAAGTTTGATACGGCTTCAAAGGCGTGCCCCAACGTGTGGCCAAAATTCAGAACAATGCGTACCCCCAGCTTGTCAAATTCATCTCTTGAGACGATCTGTGCTTTTATGGACGCGCAGCGAATGATCATGGGAATAACAAATGAAGGTTGAAGCGCCAGGATCTTTGAGGTATTTTTTTCAAGAAAAGAAAATAATTTTAAGTCTTTGATGGCGCCGTATTTAACAGCTTCGGCAAGGCCTGCACGTATTTGTTCATGCGGCAGGCTTTTTAAAAGACGGCAATCGGAAACAACAAAACGTGGTTGATAAAAAGCGCCTACGAGGTTTTTTCCGATATGTGTATCGACAGCGGTTTTTCCGCCGATCGATGAATCGATCTGGGCCAGCAGGGTCGTAGGTATTTGAATATAAGGAATCCCTCTTTTGTATATCGCTGCAATAAAACCTGTTAAGTCCCCTACCACCCCTCCGCCAAGGGCTACAAGAAAAATATTTTTCCCCTTATCAAACCGCGTGATCTTTTCTATTAAATTTAAGGCAAGTTCCGCATTTTTGCTTTTTTCCGAGTCAGGGATCGTCAAAACAAGCGCGCGCACCCCTGCTTTTTTTAATTGATTTAATATTTTTGTCCCGTGGATTCTTTTGATCGGCTGAGTTGTCACGAGAACAGCTGCAGAACCAATATTAGATTTTTTTATAAAGGATGCCAGGTGATTAATTGTATTTTCGCCGACAAAAATATCATAAGATCGGCAGGATAGATGAACGCGGATTTTTTTAATCATAAGTGTGTCAGAATTTTAAGTATTTGTGTTGTCGCCGGCCAAACGATGCGATCAAGGAGTCCTATATATACTAACGCAAAAACAATAAGAAATCCATAGCGTTCAAGGGCCGCATAGCGCAGGGCGAGTTCCCTGGGCAGGAGGCCCAAGAGGACGCGCGAGCCATCCAGCGGCGGGATCGGGATAAGATTGAAAACTCCCAAGACGACGGAAATAACCATAAAGGACTGAAGGAAAGCTGAAATAATTTCTTGATTAAAGAAAACATATTTAATTAAAACGCTCGATACGATGGCTGAGAGAAAATTGGCCAGAGGCCCTGCCAGGCCCACCAGCATCATGTCGCGCCTGGGGTTTTTTAAAGAAGCAAAGTTTATGGGTACGGGCTTTGCCCATCCTAAGAGAACGGGCGCATGCATGAGGATAAGAAAAAGCGGTAAAAGAATGGTCCCAAAAGGGTCGACATGCGCTAAAGGATTAAGCGTCAGGCGGCCGGAACGACGGGCCGTTGAATCTCCGCATTTATTTGCGACAAAGGCATGGGAGAATTCATGAATGACGACTGCGGCAAAAAAAATACATAAGGATAAAAGAATATCCATATTTTGTCCGTTGTGACAAAAATGATTTTTTTAAGCGCCCTTAAAGAAGAAATTATTTCTTGGGGGTAGCTTTGGCTTTTTGATCTGCTTGAGAGGCGCCAGCCGCCGGTGTCCCAGTGGCTGTTGCACCTTCTTCAGCTGGTTTATCAGCAGCTTTTTCTTTTTTGATCTTGATCCTGATGGCCTTGATCTTCGGAAGACCGAAAATTTTGGCATCATCCTTCCAAGTTCCTTTCGACATCATGTGTTTGATGCGTTCGGATCTTTTCAAGACCGATTTCTGCTGTTTACCTTTAGCCGCAGCTCCTAATGATGGATGGATAGACATAGTTTAGATTTTTTTGATAAAACAGTCTGCGTACGTTTTTTTTAATTCCCTTAAAGTACTCTGTGCTTCTTCTTTCTTCGAAAAATTTCCGGCTAAAACCATAACGTATTTACCTGATGCTTTAGTAAAAGACGTTATCCCTTTTTTCAGCAATGACTCTGACATTATCTTAGCGGCTTTCTCAGATTGAACCGATGCAACCTGGATTGTGTATCCGCCTGTTGGAGCTGCCGGAGCTATTTCTTTCTGGGCGCTTGTTGTTGTAAGGGCGACAGCCGCATTGACTACTACGGGACTTTCTTTTGAAACAGACGTGGCCTGTATCCGTGCTATGTTTGACGGCGTTGTTTTTCCTTCAACGGTATTCACTGCTAGAGGAGCAACCGGTGTTTCACTGGCAATAGCAGTTAGTGCTTTCTCGCTCGTCCCTGCGTTGTTTTTAGCGATCAGCTTGCCTTTTTCCACGCCTAAGGCGAAACTTGCGATCAACAACATCATGGCGCAGATAAAAATGATAATAACGCTTTGATAAGAAAACACGACATTGATCGGTGTTGCGTCGTGAGGCGCTTCGCTGCGTACCCCTGAGAGGTAAGAATAATTGAACTTATCTTCTTTGGGGAATACTTCAAATTCAATCTGTTGTTGATTTTTATTAGGCATGTTCATATCGCACTATTATAATTTTTAACGAGTTAAATGCAAGTATTTTTTTAATTTTTTATTAAGAAAAATCTTCATGAGGCATTTGACGATCGCCGGATCAAATTGTGTTTCACTGTATTTTTTGATTTCTTCTAAGGCCGCTTCCGCAGACATTCTCTCTTTGTAAGGGCGTCCGTAAACCATGGCATCGAAAGCGTCCGCGACAGCCATGATGCGGGCTCCCATGGGGATCTTTTTTTCTTTTAAATGTGACGGGTAGCCTGTCCCGTCATATTTTTCATGATGATGAAGGATGAGCGGTACTACAGGTTTTAAAATTTGAAGATGTTTAATGATTTCAGCGCCTTTAATGGGATGGCGTTTGATAATGTCGTATTCTTCACCGGTTAATTGAGACGATTTGGTCAGGATTTCCACGGGAATATTTATTTTTCCGGCATCGTGAAGCATGCTGGCATAACGCAGCGTTTCGACGTCCTTTCGGTCCAGATGCATTTCTTCGGCTAATGTCATGACCAGACGGGAAAAATAAGGAGTATGTGTGTAGGCGGGAGGCATTTTTGAATCAAGGACTGTCACCAGCGATTTAATGGTCCCAACAACTAATTTTTGCTGCTCATTGTAGAGTTGAAGATTTTTAATGGCCATAACGATTTGGCCGGCTAAGGTCATCAGAGTTTCGTGGTCTAGAGAGTCGAATTCTCCTTCTTTTAGTGCTGTCTTTTTTTTCTTTGAAATAATAATAAAGCCAATGACATCATCGCTGATAAGAGGCGCCGTAAGCAGGTAATCTTTTTTGATCGTTGAACTGCTTAAAACAATGCGGCGTTCGAGTTTATTCTTGAGCGGGCACTTTTTTGTATTGATAATGCGCTTGTTCTTAAGGATGGTGCATTTAAAAGTTGTTTGTTTTTTTGTATTGTCTAAGAGGCCGATCGTGCAGGCGTCCGCCTTAAATATCTGTGAGAGCAGTTTAGCCAAACGGGGAACGAGGTCTGTTGCATCGTGGGCGGTATTGATAAGCCTATAGATGGAATGAAGCGCTGAAATCAGCGATTTATACTTTCTTGTGAGGATTGAATAGCTTTTCGTGCTCATCGATGGCGAACCTGTCTGTCATGCTGGCGATATAATCACAAACAACGACATATTTGTTGGTTTTATCTGAAATTTTATTTTGAAATTCTTTGGGCAACATGGTTGTGTTTTCAATATAGGCTTTAAAAAGTTCTTTGATGATGCGTTGAGCTTTTTCCGACATGCGGTTGACGCGATAGTGATGATAAAGTTCTTCAGATAAGAGCAATCGCAGCGGAATTCTCTGATTTTTTAAAGAAACACTGAAATCTATAACACGGCTTTCCATGCGACGTACATCGCTGACATCTTTGATGCCGTACGCTTTTAACCTTTTTTGAGATTCTTCGATCGCGTCGGTAACGAACAAAGAAATCAAGCGCCGAATGATCTGATAGCGTCTCTTAGGATTCGTCAGCGTTGGATATTGTTCTTCTATGTGCTTCTTTGCTTCTTGCCAAAGTTCAATTTTTCCTAAAGATTCCTCAGGAAGGAGTCCTGAGGTTAGTCCATCATCAATATCATGATTATCATAGGCTATTTCGTCAGCGATGTCAACTATTTGCGCTTCTAGCGTCGGTTTATTCAAAGGTTCGAGTTCCGCCGGTATCTTAGCTTTGTCGTATTCTGTCTGATGTTTAACGATACCTTCGCGTGTTTCCCAGGTGAGATTTAATCCGGGAAAATCCGGATATCGTTCTTCGAGCTCATCGACAATCCGCAGCGTATGGAGATTGTGCTCAAAGCCTCCGTGTTCACGCATGAGTTTATTCAGCATTTCTTCAGCGGCATGCCCAAACGGCGTGTGCCCTAAGTCATGCGCTAATGCGAGAGATTCGGTCAATTCTTCATTAAGGTGCAAAGCTTTGGCAATGGTCCTTGCGATTTGGGAAACTTCCAGAGAATGCGTGAGCCGTGTCCTGTAATCATCGCCTTCATGATTGACGAACACCTGGGTTTTATATTCTAATCTGCGGAAAGCGACGCTATGAATGATGCGGTCACGGTCTCTTTGGTAAGGACTTCGATAAGCATGTTCTTCTTCCGGAAATCTGCGCCCCTTTGAATTTTTTGATTTCATGGCATACGGGGCCAACAGGATGTCTTCTACTTCGTAATAAGTTTTTATCATAGGTAGCTTTAAAGAGCTTTTTTTAATTCGCTATGCAGGGCTTTTAAAGATTGGGAAATCACCCTTGTTGCAGAACATGTGGCCATAAAATTACTGTCTCCGTTCCATCGCGGCACGATGTGGATGTGGAGGTGTTTGTCAAAACCCGCACCGCCCACACGTCCAATATTTGTGCCAATATTGTAACCATGGGGTTTTAAGGTTTGATCGAGCAGTCGTTTTGCCCTTATGACAGCAGCCATGAGATCGGCCAGTTCACGCGCATTTAATAATTCGATTGAAGAAACGTGTTTTTTGGGAGCAACCATCAAGTTGCCCCTGTTTTAAGAATAAAGATTAAACATGACCAAACAACAACTT
>Ga0074195_1000186_pt1 | contig 149093 bp, 114 predicted proteins | sample EPASupsiteHSE623_FD_64525 | JGI IMG/M metagenome (GOLD analysis project Ga0074195, IMG submission 64525) | Bioremediated contaminated groundwater from EPA Superfund site, New Mexico - Sample HSE6-23 | ecosystem: Environmental > Aquatic > Deep subsurface > Groundwater > Contaminated ...
GCTCTTGGGTACCTGCCCGCCAAGGCCGACGCGGGGGTCCGGGGGCATCCTCCCCCCGGCGGGGCGCAGGGGCAGCGCCCCGCCGGGTCCAGGGCATGGACAGCACGGCGGGTTGGCTATAGGAGGGCGGCATGGGCAAGCATGCAAAACGCGTATTGTTGGCTGGGGCCGTCCTGGTCTGGGCGCTGACCGTTGCAACGGCCGGATTGGCGGGACAGGCCCCGTCCGCGGCGTACACCGATCCGGGCTGGAAGCCGCTTCTGGACAGGCTTGTCGCCGACGGCCTGGACCGGGCCTCGCTGGAGCGGGTGTTTGCCGGCGGCGTCGAGTTCGAGCCGTCGATCATGGCCCGGAAAGTCGACGCCATGGTCAAAAAGAAATTCGAACCTGCGCCGCCGCCCAGCCACAAGACCCTGCAGCAAAGCAATTACCGGCATTTCCTGACGCCGGCGGTGATCGATTCGGCCGTACGCTTCGTCAGGGAGAACAGGCCGGCTTTCGAGACGGCCACCCGGGAATACGGACCGCCGCCGGAACTCATCGCCGCCTTTTTGCTGGTGGAGACCAAACTCGGCGCCTACCTCGGCGACAGGGACGCCCTGAGCGTCCTGGCCAGTCTGGCCCGGTCGTCGCAACTCGACGGCATCAAACCGTATATGAAGACCCTGCGCGGCGATCCGGACCGGGCCGACTATGCCGCCTGGGCCGCCGCCGACCGGGCCGAATGGGCCTATCGGGAACTGGCCGCCCTCCTGCGCTACGCCGCCGCCAACCGCCAGAATCCCAAGTCCATCCCCGGCTCCATCTACGGCGCCATCGGCATGTGCCAGTTCATGCCCAGCAACGCCCAGCGGTTCGGCGTGGACGGCGACAAAAACGGCAGCCTGGACCTCTTCGCCCCGGCCGACGCCATTGCCAGCATCGCCTGCTACCTGCGCGGCCACGGCTGGAAACCCAATATGACCGAGGCCCAGACCAAAGCCGTGGTCTACGCCTATAACCACAGCGACCTCTACGTCCTCGGCGTCATGACCGTTGCCGACCGCATCAGGGCGAAGTTATAGGGGAAAACAAGGGAAGAGAAAAAGAATCGGGGCGCTGCCCCGCGCTCTGCCGGGTGCAGGGCCGCGCCCTGCCTCAGTCCGGGGCCGCGTCCCGGAACAGCGCGCTTATCGGGGGTTGGGGACGGTGAAGAACAGGGGATTGGGCTGGCGGGCCTGGGCCAGGAAGCTGCCCTCGAAATAGCCCTGGTTGAAGCCCTCGCGGTAGCCGGGGCCGTAGGAACTGCGCCGGGACAGGCCGATGCGGGGGGAAGAGGAGGTAAAGCGGCCTTTGGCCTCGGAGAGCATGGCGCGGCGCTTGTGTTCGAGCGTGGAGATACGCTCCCAGACTTCCTGGCTGCGGCTGCCGACGGGGGCGTTTCTGTCCTGGCTTGCCCGGCCGATGCCGCCGACAAAGATATAGGCCACCACGCCGATGATGCAGAGGATCAACAGGAGATATCGCACGATGTCCGCTCCAGAAAGGGGACGTCGCCTGCACCATGCCGGTTACGTCCGCCCTGCCGATCTTTTCGGCGTGCGCCACGGTGTTCTTTACCCCGGAAATTCCAGGCAACCTCCTTTGGCTCCACCGGAATGCGGTTCAGGAGCGGGCGGCGGGGATGCCATGTTTCTTGAGCAGGGCGTAGAGGCGTGACCGGGACAGGCCCGAGACGTCGAGCATGCGGCCGATGTCGCCGGAATGGCGTCCGGCCAGGGCGCGCAGGTATTCGGCTTCCCGGCCGTCGCGAAATTCCCGGAAACGCGGCAGGGCGGCGCAGGACAGCCCCGGAAACGACGGGCCCTGGCCCTCGGCCTCGTCAGCGCCGCCGTAGCGCCCCGAAACCCGGTTGCGGGCAGCGCGAACCCGGATGTGCAACGGCAGATGCACGGGCAAAAGGACATCCTCGGCGGCGGCCAGGGCCAGGACGCCTTCCATGGTGTTCTTGAGTTCCCGCACGTTGCCGGGCCAGGAATAGGCCAGGAGCGCCCGGGAGAACTCCTCGGAAAAGGCCCGTGGCGTCGCGCCCGGGCGGGCGGCGGCCTCGTTGGCGAAGTGGGCGGCGAAGTCCAGGATGTCGCCGGGGTGGCCGGCCAGGGGCGGCAGTTCGATGTCCACGCCCTGCAACCGGAACAGCAGATCCTCGCGGAACAGCCCTTCCCGGGACATGGCTTCCAGGTCCTGGTTGGTGGCGGCCACGAGGCGGAAATGGCAGGGCAGCTCTTCCAGGCCGCCGACAAAACGCACCCGGCGTTCCTGGAGCACGCGCAAAAAGGCCTTTTGCACCGAAAGCGGCATCTCGCCCACTTCGTCAAGAAACAGCGTGCCGCCATGGGCGCGCAGCAAAAGCCCTTCCCGACGCCGGTCCGCGCCGGTGTAGACGCCTTTTTCCGAACCGAAAAGCACGCTTTCGACGATGGTGGCCGGCAGGGCCGCGCAATCCACCACCACGAACGGGCCGTCGCGGCGCGGGCTGTTGTCGTGGATGGCCTGGGCGAAGAGTTCCTTGCCCGACCCCGTGGCCCCGGTCAGCAGCACATTGACCTCGCTGGCGGCGGCCTTGGCCGCCTGTTCCAGACACAGGGCCCGTTTGGGGTTGCCGCCGACGATGCCGCTGAAGGCAAAGGGGGCGGCCGTGCGCTCCGAGACCCGCCCCCGGCGGCGGTGCTCCATGGCGCTGACCAGGGGGGCGGTCATGGTTTTGACCGAAGGCGGCTTCTCGATATAGTCCCAGGCCCCTTGCCGCATGGCCCGTTCGGCCCCGTCAGGATCGCCCCAGCCGGTGATGACGATGACCTCGGGGCTCGACGGGACCCGGCGGATGTCGCCGATGGCGTCAAGGCCGTTGCCGTCGGGCATGCGCACGTCGAGAAAGACCACGTCCACGTCGTTGTCGCCGGCCCGGCGCACCCCTTCGGACAAGGTTGCCGCCATGGCCGGCGTATGCCCGAGCCGGGTCACCACCCGGGCCAGGGCGTCGCGTATGGTCTGGTCGTCGTCGATGATGAGCACGTTGCCCAAGGGGCGCCTCCGTCTGCCGCGCCGGCGCTGCCGGCTGGCGTGGCCTTTTGCATGAACATCGCGCCGGCTCCTGTCAAGGGCGGCCGGTCGGCGGGAAAGAACGCCGGGGCGCAAGGGCGCGGCGCGTTTTCACCATTAAAAAAATGACAGAATTGCAACGGAATCGCCGCAACGGCGTCATTCTCCAATTGACAATGACGCGCATCTGTTCCACTTTTTTGGGATAGGCGTCACTTCAACCCCATCCCCAGCCCGCCGGGCGCCGGCTCCCGCCGGCGGCGCGAAACCGGGATGGGCTCTCCCCCCGCGAGCCCCCATGACCGTGCAAGCAATGACGTTCGGCTGCCTCATGGAAGAAGCCATGGCCCAACGCTCCCGGTGCGCCCTGGCCCTGCCGGAAATCGTCACAGGCATAAAGGAACTGGATTGTTCCATCCTCGAGTCCACGGACAAGGGGCTCCTGCTGGAAAGCGCCGGCAAGGCGGCTGTCGGAACGCACTGGATCGGCCAGCCGGTCAAGGGCTATCTCCGCATCGTCCTGCACCGGGAAACGGCGGAGGAACTGTTTTACACCTTCGACAGCCGCATCAACGCCGCCTCGGCCAATCCCGGCGGCCGGGCCAAGCTGGGCCTGTGCCAGCCGGAAACCTTCAGCCTTGGCCAGCGGCGCAAAAGCCTGCGGGTGGAGCCTGAGCCCGAACGCGTCCAAAACGCCTTTTTCTGGCGCTACGACCGCGAGGCGGGCTTTGCCATCGATGCGCCGGCCCTGCGCAGCAACGACTTTCAAAACGGCGCGGCCCGGCTGGCCGACATCTCCGCCGGCGGCCTGCGCCTCGTCCTCCAGCTCGGCCTGGCCAGGTCGCGCGGCATGGATGCGGCCAAAGGGCAACGGATCGTCATCCATCTGGATCTGGACGAACCCCGCCTGCCCGGGGACCATGGCTTCTGGATGGTGGCCAAAGTCTGCCATGCCGTCGAGAACAAGTACCAAAAAACCTATGCCATGGGCCTGGAATTCCTGGCAAACGGCACCCTCGACCCCAAACTCGGCAAGATCCGCTGGCAGCCCGTGCAGGACAACGTCATCACCCCGCTGGCCGACATCTTCTACCTGTGGCACCTCGACCGGCACCGGGAGATGGCGGACTGAGCCGCGCCGGCGGCTTCCGGCCACGCCCCGGCCGGCCGGCTTCCAGCCGCGGCGTCTGCCCCGGGCCGGCAGGAACCGGCCTCAGGCTGCGGGCGCGCCCGCTTCCGCGTCGGACGAACGGCGGCGCAGGTCGGCCATGGACATGCCGCTTGCCGCCAGGGACCACAGGCCGGCGGCCGTGAGCGGCAGGTATTGCAGCAGATGCATGGCCAGGGCCACGGCAAACGCCCGGTCCTTGTCCACGCCGAACCAGCCCAGGGCCAGCACCATCGAGGCCTCGAACACGCCCATGCCCCCCGGCGCGCCGGGCAGGGCAAAACCCAGGGTGGCCACGGCAAAGACCGTCAGCACCAGCACCGGATCGGCCGGCAGCCCGGCCATGAGGCAAAGCCCCACGCCGTACACCGACAGATAGCCCAGCCAGCAGGCCGCCGTCCAAAGCGACAAACCGCCCAGGAAGGCCGCCCGCAGATTGCCTTCCAAAAGCCCGAACATCTCCCCGGCCAAAAGCCGCACCTTCCCGCCCGGCACGAAACGCAGCAGCCCGTGGGCCAGCTCGGGCGAGGCGCTTAAAAACGCCAGGAAACACCAGCCGCAGCCGACCACCCCGAGCAGCGGATACAGGATGAGCCCCTGGCCGAGCAGGGCCGCCACGGCCGCGCCCAGGGCCAGCAAGGCGTTGAGGTCGAAAAACCGCTCCCAGAACACCGCTTCCAACGCCCGGCCCAGGGATATCGAGGCCTCCCGGCGCAGGTACAGGGCCTTGGCCATCTCCCCCAGCCGGGCCGGCAGGACGTTGTTGAGCGCCAGCCCCATCAGACAGGCCCGAAGGCCCGTGGCGGCGCCGACCCGGCCGGCGACCAGGAAACGCAGGCGCAGCCCCGGCGCCACGGCACTGCCCAGGGCCATGACGACATACACCAGGACGTATTCCAGCCGAAACGAGGCCAGCGCATCCACAAGGCGCGAAAAATCCACCCCCCACACGGCATAGGCCAGGGCGGCCGCGGCAATGCCGGTACGCGCCAAAAAGGACAGCATTTTCTTCATCCAACCACCCTCGCATCGGATTTTCCGGCAACGCGCCGGGGCCTTGTGCGACGCACGCGCGCCCGGGCATCAGGCCCGATCCCGCGGACACGCCCCAGGACCGGCACGCAAAAGGCCACAGGGACGCCTCCCCATGGCCTTTTCCCGGATCTCCCGCAAGGGAAGAATCATTTTCCGGGCAATGAGGCGTAATAGGCCGCCAGATCGGCCATGGCCCCGTCGGACTGTTTTTTCATGATGGCGATCATGGCCTTGTTCCCGCCCTTGCCGTCCTTGTAGGCCTGCATTTTCTCCAGCAGCACGGCCGCGTCCTTGCCGTCAAGGTCGCCCTTGCTCTTGTGGCAGGCGCAGCCCCTGGCCAGTTCCCCGCCCCTGGCCGCGTCGCCGGCAGCCAGGGCCGCGGCCGCCCAACAGAAAACCAGAACGACGAAAAACATGCCGATACGTTTCATGATGCCTCCTTGGCAGGATTGCGTTTCCAGGGCCCACAACGGGCAGGGATATGGCCGTTTATACCCCGCGCCGAAAAAAAGGCAATCCATCCGGGGACGTGGACTTGCTTTTCACAAATTTTTGTTGCAATTCCCCCGACCCAAGGTAGGTTCACATTTCGACGACACCCCCTTTTGCCAAGGACATTCCCATGCCGCGCATCGTCCCCGCCCTGCTGGCCATTGTGCTGCTTTCCGCCTGCGCCCCGGCCGCTTCCGACAAAGCCGTGAAGCAGGCCATCCAGGAGCATCCCGAGGTGGTGCTCGACGCCCTGGGCCAGCGCAAGGCCGATCTGTTCGCCCTGGTCATGGCAGGCCAGCACGACTTCCAGGACAGCCAGCGGCAGGCCCGGCAGGAAGAGGAATTCAAAAAACCGCTCCAGCCGGCCATGGACCCGGCCCGGGCCCTGCGCGGCCCGGCCGACGCCGCCGTCACCGTGGTCGTCTATTCCGATTTTCTGTGTCCCTACTGCGCCCGGGGCGCGGAAACGCTCAAGGAATTCATGGCCCGCCATCCGGACTCGGTGCGGGTGCTGTTCAAACACTACGCCACGGACGAACTGTCCCGGCAGGCGGCCCTGGTCTACGAGGGGCTGGCCGCCCAGGACCCCAGGCTGGCGTTTGCCTTCCACGACGCGGTCTTTGCCGCCCAGCAGGAGATCGAACAGGCCGGCGAACCGGCCCTGTACGCCCTGGCGGTCAAGCTCGGGGCCGGCGTGCCCCGGCTCAAGCGCGATCTCAAGGACCCGGCCCTGGCCAAACGCATTGACGACGACGTGGCCGAGGCCCGGTCGTTTGGCATCGACGGCACGCCCACGTTTTTGATCGACGGCGTCTCCGTGCGCGGCGCCGCCCCGCTTGGCGAATTTGAAGACGTGCTGCGCCGGGTGGCCCGCCCCGGCGGCCAGGAAGCCCCGTGCGCGGCCTGCGACAAGAAACCGTGAGCCCTGCCAACGACGTCCAACAAGGCGGAACCGCCATGCCCGGACACCTCCGATGCGCCGCCGTCCGGCTGTTCGCAGTCCTGGCGACGGCGGCCCTGGCGCTTGCGCTGGCCCGGGCCCCGGCCCTGGCCCAGGAACAGCCGGCGGCCCCGGCCGGCATCGACGAGGCGACCCTGGTCGCCATGCTCGACAGCGTCATCAAGTATTACGACGAGACGCGGCCGGCCGAAGGGCAGATTCTGGGCCTGCTGCCGCGCTACGAAAAGGACAAGGACAGCGTCGAATACAAGAAGCTGCGGTTCCTTTTCGACACGCACCAAAAAGTCACCACCAGCCTCAACAATCTGGTGGACATCCTCTATCTTTCGCTCAAGCACGGCGATTTTGCCGCCGGCGACCTCAACGACTATCTCTATAACCGCAGCAGGAACATCATCACCTTCCTCAACAACATGGTCTATTTCCTGACGGCCAGGAACCAGCAATTGGAACTCGATTCCGGCACGGACGTGCAAAAGCTCTACGAGTCCTATCTGGTGCGCCTGACCACCCTGCTCTACGAACTCAACAAGCAGTTCGCCCAGTTCCACAAGCATTGAGTGGAAACGGGTCCCTGCCGCGCCGGGGACCCGGGCCGCACCGCGTTTCCCCGGTTCCCCTTTTCTCTCTCCCGCCTCGGACAACAGGCCGGACTTTGCGCCAGCCGGGCTACGGCGCGGCCGGGGCAAGGCCCCGCCCGGCCAGCCCGGCCAGCACGCGGTCGAGTTCGCCAAAAAGCGACGCGGCCAGCGGCGGCAGGGCTTCGGTCCGGCCGGCCCGGGCGGCCATTTCCAGTTCCCGGGCCAGATCTGCGGCCGGCGTGGCCCCGATGACGCCGGCATTGCCCTTGATGGAATGGGCGGCCAGGGCGATCTGCGGGGCGTCGCCCGCGGCCAGGGCCCGGCGCAGGCAGACGGCGTCGCCCGGCATATCCCGCAGAAAAATAGCGGCCAGCCGGTCGTACAGGGCGGCATCGCCGCTGAGATTTTCCAGGGCCTCGTCGCGGCCGGCGTCAAACGCCGGGGCCGGGGCGGACGCCGGGGCCGGGGCGGACGCCGGGGCCGGGGCCGGCCTGACGCCGTCAGGCGCGGCCGGCGGCGGGCCGGCCGGCGCATCGCCCGCGGCCGCCCGGGCCAGGGCGGCCAGAAGGCGGTCGAGGCTGACGGGCTTGGCCAGATAGTCGGTGGCCCCGCTTTCCAGAATGCGATCGCGGTCGCGGACGTCGCCGTAGGCCGTCAGGGCCACGATGGGCACATGCGGGTCGACGCCGGGCACGGCCCCCTCCCGGATGGCCCGGGTGGCGGTCAGGCCGTCCATGCCGGGCATCTGGATGTCCATGAGCACCAGATCGAAGCGGCGCAGGGCCAGGGCGGCAAGCGCCTCGTCGCCGTTTACGGCCCGGGTGATGCGGTGCCCCCTGGGCAGCAGGAAGGCCTGGACCATTTCGGCGGCCAGATCGGAATCCTCGGCCAGCAGGATGTCCAGAGGGGGAGGCTCCCCTGGCGGCGGGGCCGGCGGCGGCGGCGCTTCGGGCGGCCCGGGGCGCAGGGCCGGATCGACCGGGGCAAAGGGGATGGCGAAGGAAAACTCGCTGCCCGCGCCGGGCTCGCTTTTGAGCCGGATGCGCCCGCCCATGAGCCCGACCAGCCGGCGGCAGATGGCCAGGCCAAGGCCGGTGCCGCCGTACCGGCGGCCAATGGAGGCGTCGGCCTGACGAAAACTCTGAAAGATGGTCCGGCACTTGTCCGGTTCGATGCCGATGCCGGTGTCGCGCACGGCAAAAACCAGCCGCACCGTTTTCCCGCCCGCGGCGTCCGGGTGTCCCGCCGCCCGGCGCACGGACACCTCCACCCGGCCTGTCGGCGTGAACTTCAGGGCGTTGGACACCAGATTGCCCAGGATCTGGCCCAGCCGTCCGGCATCGCCGCACAGCAGCCCGGGCACGTCCGGCGCGATGTCCCCGACCAGCCCGACCCCGTTTCGCCGGGCGGTGACCGCGTGCCCCTCCAGCACCAGATCCAGCATCCGGCGCGGCTCGAAGGGCTGTTCGTCCAGTTCCAGGCGTCCGGCCTCCACCCGCGACAGGTCGAGCAGGTCGCCGAGGATGGCCCGCAGGGCCGTGCCGGCCTCGCGGATCATTTCCAGGGCCCGGGTGCTGTCGATGTGTTCGCGGCTGTCCGGGCGCAGGGCCATGTCGGCCATGCCGAGGATGACGTTTAGGGGCGTGCGGATCTCATGGCTCATGTTGGCCAGAAAGACGGACTTGGCCCGGGAGGCCTCGACGGCCTTTTTCCGGGCGGCCTTGAGTTTGGCGGCCGTGCGCTCGTGGCCGGCGATCTCCCGGGTCAGGCGGTCGTTGGTTTCGGCCAGGGCGGCGTTGGCCTGGCGCAGGCTGGCGGTCCGGCTGGCGATGAGGGTTTCCTGGTCGCGGATCAGATCGGCCAGGGTCTCCTGGGCGACCTTCTGGGCCGTGATGTCGGAGAGCAGGGCGAGCGAGGCGGAGGTGCCGTCCCATTCGATGCGGGTCGTGGCGGCGTTGACCCAGCGCACGGCCCCGCTGGCGGTCACGATGCGAAAGACATGGCTGTCCGGGGCGCTCTGGCCGGCCGTCCGCCGCCGATGCACGGCCAGGACCACCTCCCGGTCGTCAGGATGCAGGAAATCCGTAAACGCCCTGGACAGCAGGACCGCGGCGGAATGCCCGGTCAGACGCTCCATGAACGGGTTGACGTAGACCAGACGGCCGCCCGCGGCAATGACCACGCCCTCCTGGGCGAGTTCGAGGATGGCGGCAAGCTGGCGTTCCCGCCGGGCGGACAGGGAGTCCGGGGATTCGTCCATGCTGGCCAGCATGGACGAGTCCCCGGACGGTTGTCAAGGCGGCCCGCTTCAGGAGGCCGGGCGGGCCAGGGCCTCGGCGATGGCGGCGTAGACGGTCTCGCGCCAGACGCTGGCGGCGGCCGCGTCCAGATGGACGCCGTCCACCGTGAACGGGCCGGGATGGTCGGCAAGGCGCCTGGCCAGCACGGCATTGACGTCGGCCACCACCACGCCCAGGCGCGCCCCGATCTCCCGGATGCGGACATTGTAGAGCGCGAGGCTGGCCGGATCGAAATGGCCGGCGCCGACCTTGGTCGTTTCCAGCGGCGTCAGGGTGGCCAGGACCAGCCGGCGGCCGCTGGCCAGAACCAGCCGGGCCAGGGCCTCGTAGCCGGCGGCAAAGTCGTCGGGTCTGGCCACGGTCCCGCCGAAGGCGTCGTTGGCCCCCATGGCGATCACGACCAACGGCCCCTTGGACCCGGCCAGGACCTTTTCCAGAAAGGGTTTGGAATCCAGAACCTTGGAGCCGGAAATACCGGAGTTGAGCAGATTGTGGCCGGCGGTCGCCGGGTAGTACATCTGCTCGACAATGCTGTCGCCAAAAACGACGAGCAGGTTTTCGTCCTGGGAGGCCAGCTGGGTGAGGATGATGCCGCCGCGGGTGCGGCCGTACAGCCCGCCCAGATCATGCATGACGCTGTTTATGAGATCGACGTTGCCGGATATTTCCCGCAACTGCCCTTCCACGACATTCCAGCCGCGTTTGTAATACAGGGCCAGGACCGACAGCAGGACAATGCAGCCGCCGAGCAACAGCAGGGTGAGCCTGTCTTTTTTCACGAATCCACGTCCAGGAGAGAGGGTTGGGCTCTTATCGCCGGAAGGGGCTGCGATTACCAGCTTCCCCGTGCAACGTAAACCGTGCCCCCGCGTCTGCCCGGGGCCGGGGCGGAAAATCGTCGGCCCCCACGCCCCGCCGCTCAAACGGCTGGGGACGGCGGGCCGCCAGCCGCCCCCAGCCCCCGGCCGCCGCGACCAGCCCGGACCGCGCAGAAAAAAGGCCCCCTCCTGGCGGAGAGGGCCTTTCGCTTCCCGTAAGACAACCCTTAGCCGAGAATGTTGACGCCGCTCTCGCCGGTGCGGATGCGGCGGGCGTCGGCAATGTCCATGACAAAGATCATGCCGTCGCCTTCCTTGCCGGTCTGGGCGCCGGCGGAAACGGCGTCCATGACGTCCGCGACCTTGCCGTCGGCCACGCCCACTTCCAGGCGGACCTTTTTGAGCAGATTCACTTCGATGACCACGCCGCGGTACTGTTCGGTGAAGCCCTTCTGGCGGCCGCAGCCGGCGATGTTGGTGACGGACATGCCGTGAATGCCCTTGGCGTAGAGGGCCTGCTTGACGGCGTTGAGCTGTTCGGGCCGAAAGTAGGCAATGACGAGTTTCATAGTCGTTCTCCCTGCGCGTGGGGCGTTACTCGGTGATGAAGATCTGGAAGCCGCTGTAGGCCTCGGAGCCGTGCTCGGTGATGTCGAGGCCCTTGAGTTCCTCTTCCTCGGTGACGCGGATGCCGGTGGTGATCTTCAGCAGGAGGAAGGAGATGTAGCCGGCGCCGAAGGCCCAGAGAAAGACCGCGCCCACGCCGATGGCCTGGGAGATGAACTGGGCAAGGCCCCCGCCGTAAAGCAGGCCGGCCACGCCGCCGAAATCGGGGCTGGCGAACAGGCCGACCATGAGGGTGCCGAACGAGCCGCACACGCCGTGGACGGAGATGGCGCCGACCGGATCGTCGATCTTGAGCACCTTGTCCACGAATTCCACAGACAGGACCACCAGGATGCCGGCGCAAAGGCCGATGATGATGGCGCCCATGGGCGAGACGTTGGCGCAACCGGCCGTGATGGCCACCAGACCGGCCAGCACGCCGTTGAGCGACATGGAGACGTCGGGCTTGCCGTAGCGCATCCAGGTGGTGAGCATGGCGGTCAGGGCGGCGGCGCAGCCGGCCAGATTGGTGGTGACGGCGATCAGGCCGATGTTGCCGGTGGCGGTGGTGGTGGAGCCGGGGTTGAAGCCGAACCAGCCGAACCAGAGGATGAAGACGCCCAGGGCCACCAGGGGCAGGTTGTGGCCGGGAATGGCCCGGGACATGCCGTCCGGGGCATACTTGCCAAGGCGCGGCCCGATCAGCATGGCCCCGGCCAGGGAGATCCAGCCGCCCACCGAGTGGACCACCGTGGAGCCGGCGAAATCGATCATGGGCGCATCGAGCTTGGACAGCCAGCCGCCGCCCCAGATCCAGTGGCCGGAGACGGGATAGATCAGCGCCGTGACCACGAAGCTCAGGATGAGGTAGGCCACGAACCTGGTGCGCTCGGCAATGGCCCCGGAAACGATGGTCACGGCCGTGGCGGCGAACACGCACTGGAAAAACCAGTAGGTGTAGGCCCACAGGCCCTCAGGGGTGGCGGGCGTCGCCTCGGACAGGCCGAAATTGGAAAAGCCGACGAAGCCGCCGACGTCGCTGCCGAACATCAGGGCGTAGCCGACCAGGAAAAAGGCGATGGAACCGGCGGCAAAGTCGAACATGTTCTTCATGAGGATGTTGCCGGCGTTCTTGGCCCGGGTCAGCCCGGTTTCGACCATGGCAAATCCGGCCTGCATGAACATGACGAGCACGGCGGCCAAAAGCGTCCACACGGTGTTGCCGTTTAAGATGGACAGGAATTCCGGCTTGGCGGCCTCTTCCTGGGCCAGGGCCAGCGCGGGCAGGGCCAGGACGGCCAGAGCCGGCAGAACCGTGAGTGCAGTCAAACTTCTTGTGCGTGCCATAAACCCCCCTTCCGTAAAACGTCTGTTGATTTTTTCGGCGTTTCCGCCGCGAACGCCTTTCCCTGTGGCAGACGGCAGCGGTCGCTCTCCTCGACGGCGCCGGCTTGCATCGGGCACTTTGCAATTCGGAGGCCAAATCTCAACATGCTGTTTTCAATAATCTATTCAGAACCGGGCCGCCCCTTCCTACAAAAATGTCCGCCAAAAGAAATACCCTGCTACAAAAATGAAATAGAGAGGGAAAATTAGCGACAGGCTGATTTTTTTCAAAAACAGAGGTTACCTTGCATAGCGCGTCACGCTTTGCAAGATCAAAATGACATTTTTGGGATTTTCGAGAAGAGACAGGGCGGCCAGACGCCCCGAACGGCAGGCAGGCGGCAGACCGGGACCGCCCGACGCGGTCCCGGCCTCGGACGGATGCTACAAAATCGGCAGATAGCGGTCGATCTCCCACTCCGTCACCTGGGTGCGGTAGGCATCCCATTCGGTCTTTTTGTTCTCGACCAGGGCGGCGTGCAGGTGGTCGCCAAGCACCTCGCGCAGCAGCTCGCTTTTCTCCAGGTGGTCCACAGCCTCGCGCAGGCTTCCCGGCAGGGCGGAAATGCCGTTGGCGGCCATCTCCTCGTCCGTCATCTTGAAGATGTTCTCCTCGATGGGGTCGGCCAGGGCGTAGCCCTCCTCCACGCCCTTGAGCCCCGCCCCCAGCATGGCCGCAAAGCACAGGTAGAGGTTGCAGGCCGGATCGGGGCTGCGCAGCTCGATGCGGGTGGCGGCCTCCTTGCCGGGCTTGTACATGGGCACCCGCACCAGGGCGGAACGGTTGCGCCGCGCCCAGGCGATGTAGACCGGGGCCTCGTAGCCCGGCACCAGCCGCTTGTAGGAGTTGACCCACTGGTTGGTGACCAGGGTCAGTTCCGGGGCGTGGCGCAGCAGACCGGCAATGAACCCCTTGGCCTCGCCGGACAGGTGGTAGGGATCGGAGGCGTCGTAAAAGGCGTTTTTCGAACCGCGAAACAACGACTGGTGGCAGTGCATGCCCGAGCCGTTCTCGCCAAAAAGCGGTTTGGGCATGAACGTGGCGTAACAGCCGTGCTTGCGGGCCACCTCCTTGACCACCACCCGGTAGGTCTGGGCGTAGTCGGCCATGACCAGCGCCTCCTGATAGCGCAGGTCGATCTCGTGCTGGCTCGGGGCCACCTCGTGATGGCTGTACTCCACGGCCACGCCCATGGACTCCAGGGCGAAATTGATGTCGCGGCGCACGTCGTTGGCCAGATCCCGGGGCGGGGCGTCGAAATAGCCGCCGTGGTCGAGAATCTTCGGCTCGGACGAGTTGGCAAAAAGGAAAAACTCCAACTCCGGGCCGACATAGTAGGTATAGCCGAGATCGGCCGCCTTTTTGAGCATCCGCTTGAGCACGTAGCGGGAGTCGGCGGCAAAGGGGGTGCCGTCGGGATTTTTCACGTCGCAAAAAAGCCGGGCCACCGGCCGGTCCGACGGCCGCCAGGCCACGAGCTGGAAGGTGGCCGGATCGGGAAAGGCCACCATGTCCGACTCCTGGATCTTGGTAAATCCCGTGATCGAGGAACCGTCGAAGCCCATGCCTTCCTCAAAGGCGTTCTCCAGCTCCCGCGGGGTGATCTGGAAACTCTTGAGCACCCCCAGCACGTCGATGAACCAGAATTGGATGAAGGAGACGTTGTAGTCCTTCACGGCCTTGAGCACGTCGTCGGCATTTTTGCAGTTGAAAACCGCCATGCGACCATTCCTCCGTTTGGGGGTTCGAAACGCCCGGCCCAGGCAGCGCGGGACTGCCGGCGGCACGGGCCTGCGCCAGAGCGTCGGGGCCGCAGGGAACGGCGGCCGGGCGCGTCACTCCGGATCGAGCAGGTCCTGATTGTTTTTGAGATAGCTCACGGCGCGCCAGAAAAAAAACATGTTGAACACGTCGTAATACATGACGAAATACACCGCTTTGTTGAACATGAACCGAAACAGGTCCGTGGCGAGATCCGCCGCCATCCCCAGGGCGAAATACAGGGAAAGGCAGACATAGACCGCCACCGGCAGGATATTGGCTGTCAGGCATCGGTAATAAAACGGATAATTCCTGACAATGGAAAAACTGGCGTCGCCGTACAGCGAACTGTACACGAACGGGAAGATGAGCAAATAAAAAACCATGCTCAAGACGCTGCTAAACGGCGCATTATACCAGAGATTCTTGTAGCAGTAATACACGCCGGCCAGGAATATGCAACATACTGGCGAAATCGTAAAAAACAGCCGCCAGGCCACCAGCAGATATTCCTTGAACCGGTCTATCTCATTATAAATGAAATAGTACACGAGGCAAAACAAGGCATAAATCGTTATCCTCGCGAACCACAGCCCCACGAGTTCCACAACCTTGCCCTGGTCAACGACCACCGCCTCGCGAAGGCCTATGGAATACAGCGGAAAGACCGCGGGCAGCACGCCGTAATCCAAAAGGAGAACGACAAAGCCAAAAACCACGAACGACAATGCGCCCGTGACCCGGTCTCCCCCGCTCTCCTCGCGCGGCAGATTGCTGGCGACACGGTCCATGTGCGGCCATCCTTGAAAAATATGGCTGGCCAGCGCCATCCGGCGACACGGCGTCGCCCGGCGCGGCCAAGGCCGTTTGCAGGCCCGTTCCCGCCGCGAGCCTTCCCCTCGCTACGCCCCGGGGCGTTGGCCGAAACGTCGTCCCTCCCGCCCCGCGACCCGCGGCCGGGCCGCTCCCGCCGCCGCGCGGCGGAAACCGGAAAAATCCCCGCCTGTCCGCCCCGGCAACAGCCGCAATCCCGGCAAAAAGGCGGCAACGGCACACCCCCGGCCGGTCGGACGCTTCAGAACGGAAAAGGTGTCGCCAAAGCGCACCCTGTCCCTGTGCCTATCGGCTTTTTCCCCCTCGATCAATGGGTTGGACGCAAAAAAAGGCGTTCCATCCCGTTTGGCAAACGGCCGGGAACAGGCCTCCGGACTTGCATCCCGCGTGATTTGGGAGCAACCACCCCCCATGGAAAAAACGACGGTCCTTCCCGACCCCGCCGACGCCGGCGACGCCTTCGCCCGGCTGCAGGCCCTGGTGGCCCGAAGCGGCCTGCCCCATGCCGTGCATGCCCACGCCCCCACGCGCACCGTCGAGGAGGCCGGGCACAACCTGTCCTTCGACGTCGCGCGCATCGTCAAGACCGTGGCCTTTGCCCGCCGGGACGGGGGAATCGTGCTGGCGGCGCTGCGGGGGACGCGGCGCGTGGCCTATCCGGCCCTGGCCGCCCTGCTGGGGATCACGCGCCGGGACCTGTCGCCGCTGTCGCCGCAGGACGTGCTGAAACGCCTTGGCGTCGCGCCGGGGAGCGTGTCGCCGCTGTCGGCCCGGGGCGAGGCGGTCCTTTGCATCGATGCCGACGTGCTGGCCATCGCGCCGACCCTCTACTGCGGCCTGGGCCGGCCGGACCGGACCCTGGAGATCGCGCCGGCCGACCTCGTCCGCCTCGCCGGCGGCCGGGTGGGGGAATTTTCCCGGTAGACGCCTGCCGGCCATCCCGGCTATCCGGGACGGCGCGTGGACCGCCATGCAGAACCAGACGACGATCGACAGGCAGGCAGCATGGGATTATTGCGACTTCTCTTGGCCCTATCCGTGGTTATCGGACATTCGGACCATTCCTTCGGCCTGCCTGGCCTGAACAACACCCTGGCCGTCCGCTCGTTTTACCTGATCTCCGGATTCTACATGGCGCTTGTCCTGGACGGAAAATACAGGGACAAGCCGTACTATGTCTTCATCCGCAGCCGCTATATGCGGCTTTACCCAGCCTACCTCACCGTGCTCGCGCTATCGATTCTCTATGGCATAACCACATATTTCATACGCGGGACAAGCGAATGGCCGCTGCACAGCTGGACAAACACCGTCACGGAACTCAGCGACAGCAGCATCATTTTCTATACGCTGTCAAATGTCTTCATGATCGGCCAGGACATTCTCGGCTATTGCAGCGTTGCCGACAATGGGCACCTATTCTTTGACTATCTCGGGAAACACGCCAACGCCGTTTTCAGCGGCTACATGATCGTGCCCCAGGCCTGGACCCTTGGCATAGAGTTCACGTTCTACCTCATTGCCCCTTTTCTCATTGTTCGTTCGACCTCGTTGATTCTCCTCGTCATCTTTGCCAGTTTCGCGCTAAAACACCTTGTCCTCCCCTTCCTCGGCATAGCGCCGGACGGCTTCGGCTACCGCTTCTTCCCCTTTGAAGTCATATACTTTTGTTTCGGCGGCTTGGCGTTCAAGCTCTACAAGCACTATTGCACAAAACCGCTCAGCCAGAAGCAGCATTACGGCATCGCCCTGCTGCTCGCCATTCCCTTTCTTTCCTTCTCCTGGGACATCCCCGACTGGGTCCGATACGCCGCCATAGCCCTCTGCATTCCCTCGCTGTTCATGGCGACGAAAGCAAACCGCATCGACCGCCTGATCGGCGAACTGTCGTACCCCGTTTACATAAGTCACATTCTGATTTTCTACGCCCTGGCCCAATACACGAAGATCGGCAACGAGCTGCCCGGGGTCGTCATCACCCTGCTGCTCTCCGCCGCCATCCACGCCGGCGTCGAACGGTTTGCCGACGCCAGAAGGAAGACGCTTTTCGCAGCTCCGGCCTCCCGCCTCCCTTCGGCCAAAGGAGGTCTCGCCGGCCTTGCCGTCATCCTCCTGACGCTTTGCGTCCCATTCGCCGTACAACACTATCTCAATGCCAGACATGCCGCAGCGAGCGCCAGGATCGAGAACTACAATTTCCTGCGGGAAAGTCCGGAAAAGGTCACGCTCATCGGATTTGACCCCCCGGAGACCAACGGCGAAAGCTCCTGGCGATGGGGCCTGGGCGAAAAATCCGAGATTCTCTTCTCCTTGCCCCATAAGACCAATTTCAATCTGACTTTCCAGTTCTTCTCACTGCTTGCCGATCAGACGGTATCTGTCTACTTCAACGGTATGTTTTTGGAAAAATTTCAATTAAAAAAGGATGATGTCCTCTACAGGACGTTCCCGCTGCCGGCCCGGAAATCCGACAACGTCATCCGCTTTGTGTATGAGACGTGGAACGGGAAAGAACAATTACAGATCGCGAATGACACGCGGCCTCTTGCCGCCTGCTTCAATATCCTGGGCATTGCCTTTTAACCACCGCCTGCGCTGCGCCGCACCAGAAAAAAAGGGCGGCGGGTTTCCCCGCCGCCCCGGACGACCAGGGCCGGCGAACCCTAGAAGTCCTTTTTGAGGAAGCGGGGCAATATGTTTTTGACGGCGGCCAGGGCCATCTTGCGGCGCAGCTTGCCGAGCTGTTCCTGAAGCGGGATCTCCTTGGGGCAGACGTCCTCGCAGGCGAGAAGCCCCATGCAGCCGAAGATGCCTTCGTCGGTGCCGACGATGTCGAAATAGTCCTTCTCGGTGCGCTCGTCGCGCGGGTCGAGGATGAACCGGGCCAGCCGATTGAGCGCCACCGCGCCCAGAAAATCCTCGCGCATCAGCGCCGTGCCGCAGGCCGCCACGCAGCAGCCGCATTCGATGCAGCGGTCAAGCTCGTAGATCTGCTCGGCCAGCCCGTTGTCCATGCGCTCTTCCTGGGCCTTGGGATCGAACACCTTGTCGGTGTGCACCCAGGATTCCACCTTCTGGTACATGCCGCGAAACCAGGCGCCGGAATCCACGGACAGGTCGCCCACCAGCTTGAAAACAGGCAGCGGCATGAGCGTGATCTCGTCGGGCAGATCCCTGGTCTTGGAGTGGCAGGCCAGCCCCGGGCGGCCGTTAATGACCATGGCGCAGGCCCCGCAGATGCCGGCCCGGCAGCAGAAGTCGAACATCAGCGTGGGATCAAGTTCTTCCCTGATCCGATTGAGCGCAATAAAAAGGGTCATGGATTCGGTTTCGTCGAGTTCGAACCGGTCCATATGCGGCCGCGACTGTTCGTCGGCCGGGTTGTAGCGGAATATATTGAAGGTCAGTTTTCTGGCCATATGCCTTGTCTCCTTGTCTCCGATTCGGAAGCCTACGCAATTGTGACGCACAGATTCCTTGTGCCGCCGCCCCCTTCACCCCCGCCTATCCAGGGGGTCCGGGGGGGATGATCCCCCCCGGCCGCCGGAGGCCTCTTCACACTCTTCCCGACCTCTATTTCCCCTGGTTTTCCATGGGGATGATCTTGCCGCCGCCGTAGCCGCGGTCGCCGGGGGGCATCTCGAAGATTCTGGTGGCCGGTTCGTAGTCCAGGGTGGGCAGATCGGCCCCTTCGGTCCAGGTGGCCAGGGTGCGGGTGAGCCAGTCGCGGTCGTTGCGTTCGGGGTAGTCCTCGCGGGTGTGCGCGCCGCGCGATTCGGTGCGCTTGAGCGCGCCGTAGGCCACGCACAGGGCCAGTTTGACCATGCCTTCGATCTTGAGCGCCATGGCCAGCTCGGGGTTTGCCCCCTTGCCGTTGCTGCGAAGGCCGACCTTGCGGGCGCGGGCCAGGATCTCCTGGAGATCGGCCACGGACGTTTCCAGATCCGCGCCGTTGCGGAAGATGCCCGCGCCCCGCATCAGCGCGTCGTGCATGGCGTTTTTGACGGCGTAGGGGTTTTCCCGGCCGTTTGCGCAATTGATCAGCCCGTCGATGCGGGCCTGTTCCCGGGCCATGGCGTCGCGCACGGCCGACGTGGAGATGAGGCTGTCCGCGCCTTTGAGGAATTCCACGATCTTGCCGCCGACGATCATGCCGGCCACCACGGTTTCGGCCAGGGAGTTGCCGCCGAGGCGGTTGAAGCCGTGCATGTCCCAGCAGGCGGCCTCGCCGGCGGAGAACAGGCCCTTCAGGCCGTAGGCCGCGCCGTCGCGGTTGGTGCGCACGCCGCCCATGGAATAGTGCTGGGTGGGGCGCACGGGAATGAGCTGGTGGACCGGATCGACGCCCAGAAACGACTGGCAGATCTCGTCGACCTCGCGCAGCTTGGTGCGGATGTGGTGCTCGCCGAGGTGCCGGATGTCGAGCCAGAGATGGTCGCCGTAGGCGGATTTGACGCCAAGGCCCTTGCGCATATGCTCGGTCATGCGCCGGCTGACCACGTCGCGGGAGGCCAGTTCGGCCTTTTCCGGCTCGTAGTCGGGCATGAAGCGGTATTCGTTTTTATCGAGCAGGATGCCGCCGTCGCCGCGGCAGCCTTCGGTGACCAGGATGTCGGTCGGCACGATGCCGGTCGGGTGGAACTGCACGGCCTCCATGTTGCCAAGGGGCACCACGCCGGTGGCCAGGGCCGCCGCCTGTCCGCCGCCGTCGCAGATGACGGCGTTGGTGGTCTCGCGGTAGATGCGGCCGAAACCGCCGGTGGCGATCATGGTGGCCTTGGCCAGATAGGCGGTCAGCCGGCCGGTTTTGAGGCAGCGCACCACAGCGCCCATGCAGGTGGTCCCGTCGTGGATGAGCGCAATGGCCTCGACCTTGTCGACGACCGTGACGCCCATCTGGGCGGCCCGGTTGTCCAGGGTGAAGAGCACGCAGTGCCCGGTGCCGTCGGACGTGTAGCAGGTGCGCCACTTGGCCGTGCCGCCGAAGTTGCGCGAGTGGATAAGCCCCTCGTTCTCGGGCTTTTCAAAGGCGGTAAAAGGCTTGCCGCCCTTGTAATAGGTCTGCTCGCCCGGGACGACGCGGTTCCAGGGCACGCCCCAAAAGGCCATCTGGCGCATGGCGACGGGCGCGCCCTCGCAGAACATGCGGGCCACTTCCTGGTCGCAGCCCCAGTCGGAGCCCTTGACCGTGTCGGCGAAATGCACGTCCGGGCTGTCGCCCTCGCCCATGGCCGAGTTGCCAAGCGCGGCCTGCATGCCGCCCTGGGCGGCCGAGGAATGGGAGCGGCGGGCCGGAACGACGGACAGGCAGATGGCGGAAAAACCGGCCCCGGCAGCCTCGATGGCGGCGCGCTCGCCAGCCAGGCCCGCGCCGATGCACAGCAGGTCGGATTGTACGATCCTCATGGCGTATGTCCTTATTTGAGCGGCAGGAAGTAGTAACGCAGCAGCGAGAGCACGCCGATGCCGATAAAGATACAGGTCAGCATGTTTTCCTTCTTCTTGAGCGCAAACCGGCCGGGGCGGCTCAAAAAGCCCCACTTGGCCAGGATGCGGTAGAAGCCGATGCCGACGTGCAGTTCCACCATGGGCAGCAGGACAAGGTAGAAGACGAACCAGAAGCCGGTCTGGATGCGGGCGGCGGATTTTTCGGCGGAAATGGGCAGATCGGTCAGCACCACCCACAGGTGGATGCTGCCCATGACCAGGATGCCCATGGCCGTGACGGCCTGGACCAGCCACATCCAGGTGTCGGGATGGCGCAGGCGTCTGGCGTTGGACCACATGACGCGCTGTTCCCGGGTGCGGAAGGGAATCTTGCGGGCGGCGATGACGAAGTGGACCAAAAGCGCCAGGAAGATGAGCGGCCCGCCGACCTGGGCCATGTAGGTGACCTCGAAAAACCAGGCCAGACCGTTCATCGCTTTGGGGCTTATCAGAACGCTCGACACCAGGATCAGATGGCACCACATGAAAAGGACCAGCGCGGCCCCGGTGAGCATCTGCACCCAGTCGAAGTAGGCCGAAAGTCTGCCCACGGGCAGGCTTTCGTGGGTTGCCGTGGTTGGTACGGACATGCTGTTCTCCCGTCCTTTTAGCGTTTGTCGATGACCGGAACCGGAACCGGCCCGGCGGATTCTTCCCGGATGGCCCCGTCGCCGGCGTCGCCGCAGTCCTCGCCGGACAAGGCGAGTTCAAGCCGGCCCGCATCCAGGGCGCGTTCCCATTTGGCCACGACAATGGCGGCAATGCCGTTGCCGATGAGATTGGTGATGGCCCGGGCCTCGGACATGAAACGGTCCACGCCGAGAAGCAGGGTCAGCGAGGCCACGGGGATGGCGCCCAGGGTCTGCAGGGTGGCGGCCAGGGTGATGAAGCCGCCGCCGGTGACCGCTGCCGCGCCCTTGGAGGTCAGAAGCAGGATGCCCAGCAGCGAAAGCTGGTCGCCGAAGTCCAGGGGGGTGTTGGTGGCCTGGGCCAGGAACACCGCGGCCATGGTCAGGTAGATGCAGGTGCCGTCGAGATTGAACGAATAGCCCATGGGCAGGCACAGCCCGACCACGGATTTCTCGGCCCCGGCCCGCTCGAGCTTGGCCATCATGCGCGGCAGGGCCGCCTCGGACGAGGACGTGCCCAGCACCAGCAGGATTTCTTCTTTTATATAGACAAGGTAGCGCCACAGGGAGAAGCCGGCCAGCCGGCAGACCAGCCCGAGCACCACGAAGATGAAGACAACGCAGGTCGTGTAGACGCCAAGCATGAGGCAGAGGAGCTTCAAAAGCGCCTCATGGCCCTGGGAGGCCACGACGTAGGCCATGGCCCCGAACGCGCCAAGCGGGGCGAAGTACATGACGTAGCCGATGACCTTGAACAAGCCCTTGGAAAAGGCGTCGATGACATCGACCAGAGCCCTGGCCCGATCCCCGAGCGACGACAGGGCGATGCCGAAGAGGATGGAGAAAAAAAGCACCTGGAGGATTTCGCCCTTGGCAAAGGCGTCCACCACGGACGACGGAATGACGTTGATGAGGAAATCGGCGGTGGACATCTTCCCGGCCGCGCCGGCGAAGTCCTCGATCCTGGCCAGCTCGGCCTGATTGGCCTGCATCGTGGCGGCATAATCGTCCATGCCCCGGCCCGGCCCGAGCAGGTTGACCACCGCCAGCCCGATGGCCAGGGCGCACAGGGTCATGCCCCAGAAATAGAGCATGCACTTGACGCCCACGCGCCCCACCCTGCCCATGTCGCCCATCTTGGCGATGCCGGTGACCACGGTGCAAAAGACGATGGGGGCGATGAGCATCTTGACCATGCGGATAAAGGCCACGCCAAAAGGCTGCATCTGCATGGCCAGCCCTTTGGTTCCCGGAACGAGTCCGAGCAGGACGCCCGCCCCGATGCCGCACAGGACCCAGAAATACAGGGACGCGTACAGCGGCTGGCGGCCGCCCGGGCAACCAGCGCCCGGGGCGGCCGCGAGATCAGCCAAGGGCTGCCTCCAGATCCGGCCTGGCGTACAGGTCGCCGCCGACGCAGTCGTTGATGACCAGCACCGGGAACGCCTCCACGGTCAGCTCGCGCACGGCCTCGGGACCGAGATCCTCGTAGGCGATGACCCGGGCGGCCTTGACGCGAAGGCCCAGAAGCGCCCCGGCCCCGCCCGTGGCCCCGAAATAGACGGCCTTGTGCCGCTCAATGGAGGCCCGGACCTCCGGGGCGCGCATGCCCTTGCCGATCATGCCCCGAAGGCCCAGTTCGATCAGGCGCGGGGCATAGGAATCCATGCGGTAGCTGGTGGTGGGCCCGGCCGCGCCGATGGGCCGGCCGGGCTTGGCCGGGCTCGGGCCGACGTAGTAGATGACCGCGCCCCTGGGGTCGAAGGGCAGTTCCCGGCCGGCGTCCAGGGCGTCCACCAGCCGCTTGTGGGCCGCGTCGCGGCCGGTGTGGATGATGCCGGTGAGATAGACCACGTCGCCGGCCCGCAGTTTGGCCGTATCGGCCTCGGACAGCGGGGTTTTCAGGTGGTATTCGGCCATTAGAGCGTGACCTCCTTGTGGCGGGCGCTGTGGCACTGGATGTTGACGGCCAGGGGCAGGCTGGCCAGATGGCAGGGCGCGACCCTGATCTTGACGCCAAGACAGGTGGTCGCGCCGCCAAGGCCCATGGGGCCGATGCCCAGGCGGTTGATGGAGGCGAGCAGATCGGCTTCCATGGCCGCCACGTCGGCGTCGGGATGGACGTCGTCCACCTCGCGCATGAGGGCCTTCTTGGAATTGATGGCCGCCAGCTCGAAGTTGCCGCCGATGCCGACGCCGACCAGGATCGGCGGGCAGGGATTGGAGCCGGATTCGGCCACCCGGCGGATGACGAACTCGCGAATGCCCGGAAGGCCCTGGGCCGGGGCCAGCATCATGACCCGGGACATGTTCTCCGAGCCGCCGCCCTTGGCCATCATGCAGATCTTCAGTTGATCGCCGGGCACGAGGTCGAAGTGGATGATGGCCGGGGAGTTGTCGCCCACGTTTTTGCGGGTGAACGGATCGCAGGTGGACTTGCGCAGGCAGCCGTCGCCGTAGCCCTTGACCATGCCGGCGTTTATGGCCTCGCGAAGGGAGCCGCCCTCGACCCGCACGTCCTCGCCGGCCTCGACGAAAAACACGCCCAGGCCGCAGTCCTGGCACAGCGGCAGGCCGGTGGTTTTGGCCAGTCGGGCGTTTTCGACGAGCTGGCGGAAGACCTCTTTGGCGGCCGGCGCGGTTTCGGCCGCCTCGGCCCGGGCCAGCGCGCCCAGGACGTCGGCCGGCAGATGGTGGTTGGCGTCGATGCACATGGCGGCCACGACATCGACAATGGTTTGGGCCTCGATGGTTCGCATGGTTCTTCCCTCTTCGAAGCCGCCGGCGGCTGCCGGCGGCGGGCGGGTGGCGTTACATGAAGATCTGGACCAGGGTGTAGCTCATGATGGTGCCGCAGCCGACGCCGATGGCCCCGGGAATGATGAAGCTGTGGTTCAGGATATACTTGCCGATGCGGGTGGTGCCCGAACGGTCGAAGTTGATGCAGGCCAGATCGCTCGGGTAGGTGGGCAGGATGAAGTAGCCGTAGCACATGGGCAAAAAGGCCAGCAGGACCTTGGGCTCAAGGCCGAGGCTCAGTCCCAGGGGCACCACGGCGGCCAGGGCGGCGGCCTGGCTGTTGACCAGCTTGGACACCACCACCAGCACGATGGCGTAGGTCCAGGGCTGGGCCACCACGATGGCGGACAGGCTCTCCTTGAGCATGGCGTAGTGGGCCTCGAAGAAGCTGTCGGTCATCCAGGCCACGCCGAAGACCGAGAAGATGGCCACCATGCCGGCCTTGAAGACCGCGCTGTTGGCAATGGCCTGCTGCTTGACCTTGCAGAACATGAGGATGCACGCGCCGGCGATGAGCATGACCATCTGGATGACCAGGTTCATGGACAGGGGCTTCATCTTGCCGGGAACGCCAAAGGACGGCCGCAGATCGGCAAACGCGCCGAGGACCACCACGGTGGCGATGGCGGCAAAGAAGAACCAGACGGCCCGGTAGTTTTCCTTGGAAAAGACCTTGTCGAGCAGGGTCGCGCCGCCGCCGTAGATGTAGGCCTTCTGTTCGGGATCGGCGATCTTGGCCTGGAATTCCGGGTCGTTGTCCAGGCTCTTGCCCCGGCGCATGCTCCACAGGCCGGCGCAGAGCACGCCGGTGAAGGTGGCGGGGATGGAAATGGACAGCAGATCGACGATGCTTATCGCCCTGCCGATGCCGTGGGCCTGGGCCAGCATGGACACCATGGAGACGGCGGCGACCGACACCGGCGAGGCGCACACGCCGATCTGGGCCGAGACCGAGGCCACCGCCATGGGCCGTTCGGGACGGATGCCCTTGTTGATGGCGATGTCGTAGATGATGGGGAACATGGTGTAGGCCACATGGCCGGTGCCGCACATGACGGTCAGCGACCAGGTGGTGATGGGGGCCAGGATGGTGATGTGCTCGGGGTGGCGGCGCAGCACCCGCTCGGCCACGCGCATGAGCACGTCGAGTCCGCCGGCGGTCTGCAGGGTGGCGGCGCAGCCGATGACGGCCAGGATGGTGAGCATGACGTCTATGGGCGGCTTGCCGGGCTGGACGCCGAAGACGAAGGTCAGGACGAACAGGCCGATGCCGCTGATGAGGCCGAGCCCCATGCCGCCGTATCTGGTGCCGAGCAGCAGGCAGCCCAGAATGACGCACAACTCCAGGGTGAACATACAAAACTCCTTTACGCGTTGGGAAATCCCAGGCGCGGCCGGGCTCCCGGCCGCGTCCCCCCCTCTTGCCCTCGCCATGCCCGCCTGTGCCCGGGGCCGGTCGCGACGCGCGCGGCCCGATCCCGGGAACCCGGGAGTCCGTCGGAAAAGGATCGGACGCTTCCCGAACGCCCTGCCCCTTTCCGACGGCCCGGCTGGAGGTGTACTGGCGAGAGGGTCTAGAGCAGGGATGGCGCCAGCTCGTGAAAAAAGGCATAAGAATGCCAAATTCATGAGAAAACAGGCACAATCCCAAAGCAAGGCGGCCGGCAGCCCATAACCTTTGTTATGGGCTGCCGGCCGCCTGTTCGCTAAAAGGAAATTATTTTAGGTTGTTACCAAGGAATAACCAAAAGCGGCGGATATAATGAAAGTTATGGCCGGCGCCGACAGCGCCGGGTCGGCGTGGGCAAAAAATCACACAATATCCCGGAACGCAGGCTGGCCCGCCTCTACAGGCCCGCGTCCGCGCCGGCGGCGCGCATGGCCTTTACGCGCTTGCTCAGCGCCGGCTGGGAGATGCCCAGGAGCCGGGCGGCCAGGGTCTGGTTGCCGCCGGAACGGCGCATGGCCTCGACGACCAGGAACTCGGCCGCCTCGGCAAAGGTCGGCAGGCGGTCGAACGGGGCGAAGGGGTTGTCCGGCGGCGCGGCCGGACAGGGCTCCGTGCGGCCCATGGCGGCCAGAAATCCGTCCAGGGGCAGTTGCGGGCCGGCGCACAGGCTCACGGCGTCAAAGACCATGGCCCGCAGTTCCCGGACGTTGCCCGGGAAGACGTAGGCCGACAGGCACGGGGCCAGGGTCCGGGGGATGGCCGGAACGCTGCGGCCCATGGCTGCGGCCGCCTCGGCCACGAAGTGGCGCACCAGCGGTTCGATGTCCTCCCGGCGCCGGCGCAGGGGGGGGATGTCCACGTGGTGGGTGCGCAGCCGGTAGTAGAGGTCGCGGCGAAACCGGCCGGCCGCCTCTTCCGCGGCCAGATCGCGGTGGGTGGCCACGATGACGCGGGCGTACAGGCGTTTGGGCAGGTCGCTGCCCAGGGCGAAGTACTCGCCTTCCTGGAGCAGGCGCAGGAGCTTGACCTGGGAGGCGATGGACAGATCGCCGATCTCGTCGAGGAACAGCGTCCCCCCGGCCGCCTCCTCGATCATGCCCTTGCGGGGCGCGTCCGCCCCGGTGTAGGCCCCCCGGACATGGCCGAACAGGGTGTCGGCAAAGACCGTGTCGTCGAGGCCGGCCACGTTGACCGCGACCAGCCGCCCCTCCCGGCCGCTCACGGCATGGGCGGCCCGGACGATGTTCTCCTTGCCCACGCCGGATTCGCCGGTGATGAGCAGGGGCTGGGGACTGGCGGCCACGGCCTCGATGTAGGCAAACGCCGACAGCATGGCCCGGGACCGGGTGACGATGCCGGCAAAGGCCCCGGGGTTGGCCGGGCCGCCGGCCACCAGCCGGCTTTTGACGGCCCGGTTCTCGTCGCGCAGTTCCAGCATGCGGATGGCCCGCAGCACGCCGCCGACAATGCGGTCCTCCTCGTCGGTCTTGACGTAGTAGTCAAAGGCCCCGAGCTTCATGCAGCGCACCGCCGTATCGAGCTGGTTGACGCCGCTGACGATGATTGAGGCCACGTCGGGATGGCGCTCGGCAATGTGCCCGAGCAGTTCCTCGCCGGAAAGGCCGGGCATGGTCAGGTCGAGCAGCGCGAGGCCGATGCCGCCCTTGTCGAGCAGGGCCGGCACGTCGCGGCTTTCCTGGCACAAAAAGACGTTGGTGATGCCGGCCGAGGATTCGAGCGTCAGCGACAGCGAGCGCAGCCAGGCCGGCTCGTCGTCCACCAGCAGGATGCCGAAGGCCGGATACGGGGAGCCGCTCACAGCGGGACGTCCTCCCTGGCTGCCGGCAGTTCCATGCAGGCGAGGGTTCCCTGGCCGGGTTCGGAGTCAAAGGTCAGGCAGCCGCCGTGTTCCTTGAGGATGCCGGCGGACACCGACAGGCCAAGGCCCGTGCCGCCGGTTTCGCGCTTGGTGGTGAAAAACGGGTCGGTCAGATGGGGCAGGTGCTCCGGGGCGATGCCGGTCCCTTCGTCGCGCACGCACAGGACCACCCGGCCGGCGGCAACGTCATGGCGGGTGACGATCCCGATGGCCCGGGTCCGGTCGGGCAGGGCCTGACAGGCGTTGAGCACCAGATTGACCACCACCTGCTCGATGCGCTGGGGATTGCCCCAGACCAGGGGCAGGTCCTCCTCGTAGACCGCGGCGAAGTGGTCGGTGTGCTTGCGGATGACGGCCTCGACAAGACGCACGGCCTTTCGCGAGGCGTCGTTGACGTCCAGAAGCACCTTGCCCGCCCCGTCCTCACGGCGGGCGAAATCCTTGAGATCGTTGACGATGCGCTTGATGCGCAACGCCCCGTCCTGCATCTCCTCCAGCATCTTGGGGATTTCCTCGCGCATGCGGTCGTAGGAAATGCCGCCCAGGGTGAAATCCCCCTCCCGCCGGCGCACCCCGTCGAGCAGCCGGGCCACGTCGGCCTGGACCTTGCGCAGAATGGGAATATTCAGAAGAATCAGCCCATTGGGGTTATTAATCTCATGGGCCACGCCGGACACCAGGGTGCCCAGGGCGGCCATCTTGTCGGCCTGGACAAGCTGGCGCTGGTTGCGCGACAGCTCGTCCAGGGCGGACGTCAGCGAGGCCGTGCGCTGGGCCACCTGCCGGCGCAGGGAATGGGACCACAGCACCGTGCCGCCAAGCAGCAGCAACAGCGGCCCGGCCACGACCGCCGCGTACCGGGCCACGGTGGTCCAGGGCAGGGGCCGGTCCTCCAGCACGCCGAGCCATTTGTTGTAGAGCCTCTCGTACTGGCCGGTGCCCCGCAGGATGGCCAGCCCCTCGCTGAATCGGGCCAGCACGGCCTCGTTGCCCTTTTTGACGGCGTAGCCGTAGCGCAGGGTGGCCACGGACCTGGCCACCACCTCGATATTGTCGAGCTTGTTGTCCTTGATGATGTAGGCCCCGGGCAGCATGGCCACCACGGCGTAGTCGCCGACGCCGGCCGCCAGCAGGCGCAGGCCGTCGGCCGGGGTGTCGGTGAGGATCAGGTCCTTTTCGTAGCCTTTGCCGGCGAGCAGGTCGTGCATGTAGCCATGGCGGTGCATGATGACCTTTTTCCCGGCCAGATCGTCCAGGGTGGAGGCCACCCGGGCGCCCTTGCGGGCAAAAATGGCGTGGTTGACCACGGCGCTCGGCGGCGCGAAATCCACCTCGCCGGAGAGCCGTTCCTCGGAAAAGCTCATGCCTTCCAGAATGTCGACCTCGCCGTCCCGAAGCGCCCGGCGCATCTCTGACCACGATCCCAGGCGGAATTCCACCCGCATGCCCATGACCTCGCCGATGGCCCGGGACAGGTCCACGTTGAACCCGGCCGGCTGGCCGTCCTTGTCCAGGAACTCGTAGGGCGGATAGTCCCGGTCGCCGCCGACGACCACCGGACGGGTGACGCCGGGGACGACGGCCTGCGAGGCCAGGACGGCCGGAGCCAGGGCCAGCAGGCACAGGACGCCAAGCAGCAGGGCCGGCAAAATGCGGCCGGGCAGGCGATCGGCCCTGGCGGATGTTGTGGGGGGGTGGCCGGCGGGCATGGCAGGTTTGTAGGCGAAAACGCCGGCCAAGCCAAGGCGGGCGGCGCGGGCCAGCCGGACCGGACGGCAGGGCGCGGGGCGGACGACCGCCACGGCCCCGACGCCGGCGGTTCCGGTCCCCCATCCGGCGCGGCGCATCCCGCCCCATATCGGCGGGCCGTCCCGGCCCGCCCGCTGTCCGGCCCCTTGACTCGTTTTTAAAATTGTTGCTACTAGGTGCCACGTTTCCAATCTTATTATTCTTAAAGAGAGGCATAAAATGGCGATCTGGTTCAACCGCCTGCTGCTTGCCGCCGCGCTCGCCGTGCTGCCCTGGACGGCGAACGCGGCCGGGGAGCGCCTCGTCTACTCCTGGCAGTCCAACTGCGGGCCGCTCAACCCGCACCTGTATTCGCCCAACCAGATGTATGCCCAGAACATGCTCTACGAGCCGCTGGTGCGCTACGGCGAAGGCGGGCGCATCGAACCCTGGCTGGCCGAAAAATGGGACATCTCCCCGGATGGGCGGACCTATACCTTCACCCTGCGCCAGGGCGTGACCTTTTCCGACGGGGTTCCCTTTGACGCGCCGGCCGTCAAACGCAACGTCGAGGCGGTGCTCAAAAACATCGACCGGCACAAATGGCTGGAACTCGTCAACCAGCTCGAGGCCGTGGAAGCGCCGGACGCCCGCACCGTCGTTTTCAGGCTCAAAAACCCCTACTATCCGACCCTTCAGGAACTGGCCCTGGTGCGGCCCCTGCGTTTTCTGTCGCCGGCGGCCTTTCCCGAGGACGGCGACACCACCCGGGGCATCAAAAAGGCCGTGGGCACCGGCCCCTGGCTTCTGGCCGAATCCCGGCTCGGCGAATACGACCGATTCGTGCGCAATGAGGCCTATTGGGGAAAAAAGCCGGCCATCAGGGAAATCCTCGTCAGGGTGATCACCGACCCCAATTCGCGGCTGACCGCCTACGAAACCGGCGAGATCGACCTGATCTACGGTTCGGGCGGCCACGCCTCGGGCCAGATCGGCATGGACGCCTTCAATCTGCTGGCGGCCGACAAGAAAAACGCCGCCGCCGTCTCCGGGCCCCTTGGCGCCCGGGCCCTGTGCCTCAATTCCGGGCGCGGCCCCACCGCGGAACTGGCCGTGCGGCAGGCGGTGGCCCTGGCCGTGGACAAGAAGGCCCTGGTGGACGGCGTGTTTCTGGGCGTGGAAAAGCCGGCCGCCGCGCTTTTCCCCCCGGATGTCCCCTACTGCGACCTGGGGCTGGTCCCGCCCCCCTTCGACCGGGACAAGGCGGCCGGACTGCTCGAGGCGGCCGGCTGGAAGCTGCCGGCCGGCGGCAGGGTCCGGGTCAAGGACGGCCGGCCCCTGGCCATCGACTTCTGCTTCGTCGGCAACGACGCCCTGCAAAAATTCATCGCCGAACTCATGCAGGGCGAACTGGCCAAGGTCGGCATCGCCGTCAATCTGGTGGGCGAGGAAAGCGACGCCTTTGGCAAGCGCCAGCAGGACGGCGATTTCGGCATCATCTTCAACGACACCTGGGGGCCGCCCTACGAGCCCCACGCCATGGTCAGCTCCATGCGCTCCGCCTCCCATGCCGACTATCAGGCCCAGATCGGACTGCCCATGAAGGCCGACATCGACGCCAAAATCGGCCGGGTGCTGACCACCACCGACGAGGCCGAACGCCGGGCCCTGTACCGGGACATCCTGACCACCCTGCACGAGCAGGCGGTCTACCTGCCCCTGACCCACATGACCAACATCCTGGTGCACCGCGACGATCTGGTCGTGCCGGGCTTTGGCCCCACCAAAAGCGAAATCCCGTTCGAGACCATGCGCCGGCCCTAAGGTCTGTCCATCATTGCGGGCGAGGCGAAGGGGAACGAAAGACGGCCTCCGGCGGCCGGGGGGGATCATCCCCCCCGGACCCCCTGGATTAATGGGGGTTAGAGGGTGGGAAGGGACGACGAATGGGCGCGGAAGAGCACTGTGAAGAGATCCGGCCCGGCTGTTCCGTGAACGCCCCCGGACCCCCTGGTTAAAGGGGGTTAAAGGGTGGGAAGGGACGACGAATGGGCGCGGAAGAGCACTGTGAAGAGATCCGACCCGGCTGTTCCGTGAACGCCCCCGGACCCCCTGGTTAAAGGGGGGTTAAAGGGTGGGAAGGGACGACGGATGGGCGCGGAAGAGCACTGTGAAGAGGCCCTTACCCTGCCTTTCCGTCCGGGAGGGTCCGGGAGGGGGTCACCCCCTCCCGGCCGCAAGGCTCTCTTGTAAACAGACCCCTGTGCCGCGTTCGCAAAAAAGGCGTCCGGCGGGAAGCCTGCCCCGCTTCCCGCCGGACGCCGAAGGCAAGAAAGCATGTACCGATACATCCTGCGGCGTCTGGCCTTTTTGCCGGTGATCCTTTTTACGGTATCGCTGGTGGTGTTCCTCATCCTGCGGCTGGCCCCGGGCGACCCGGCCCAGTCGTACCTGCGCCTGTCGCAGATTCCGCCCACGGCCGAAAATCTGGCCATGGCCCGGGAGGTCCTCGGCCTCGACAAATCCGTGACCGCCCAGTACGCCGCCTGGCTCGGCAGGGCCGCGCGGTTGGATTTCGGCCGTTCCTACGTCACCGGCCGGCCGGTCATCGACGAAATTCTCCACTACCTGCCGGCCACCCTTGAGCTGGCCGGGGCCTCGCTGCTCATCACCCTCGGGCTGTCCGCCCCCCTGGGCGTGGCCGCCGCCCTGCGCCGCAACAGCCTCGTCGACCATATGACCCGGGGGCTGGCCTTTGCCGGGGTGTCCATCCCCAATTTCTGGTTCGGCTTTCTGCTGGCGTGGCTGTTCTCGGCGGAGCTCGGCTGGCTGCCGCCCCTTGGCCGGGGCGGCCCGGAGCGCCTGGTCATGCCGGCCCTGTCGCTGGCCCTGATGTCGCTGGCCGTCAACACCCGGCTGATCCGGGCCAGCATGCTCGAAACCATGCACCACCGCTTCGTGCTCTACGCCAGGGCGCGCGGCGTCCCGGAACGGATGGTGGTGTGGCGGCACATGTTCGTCAACGCCCTGATCCCCATTCTCACGGCCACGGGCATGCACGTGGGCGAACTGCTCGGCGGGGCGGTGGTGGTGGAGAGCGTCTTTTCCTGGCCCGGGGTCGGGCGCTACGCCGTCTCCAGCATCTACAACCGCGATTTCCCCGTGCTGCAATGCTTCATGCTGGTGATGACCGCCATTTTCGTGCTGTGCAATCTGGCCGTGGACATTGCCTATGTCGTGGCCGATCCGCGTATGCGCCTTTCAAACCAGGCAGGCCGTTTATGATCCGTTTCCTGCGTCGCCGTCCCCTGGTCGCGCCGGCCCTGGCCGTCGTGGCCTTCCTGCTGGCCATGGCCCTTTTTGCCCCGCAGCTTGCCACCGACGATCCCGACCGCACGGACATCGGCCGCAAGCTGGCCCCGCCGAGCCTGTCCGAGCCGCTCGGGGCCGACCATCTGGGCCGGTCCATCTATTCCCGGCTGGTCTACGGCTCCCGGGCCTCGCTCGGCTCCGTGGCGCTCATCATGGCCGGCATCCTGGTCCTGTCCTTCACCGTGGGCGGCGCGTCCGGCTACCTCGGCGGGGCCGTGGACGGGGCCGTCATGCGGGTGTGCGACGTGGTGCTGACCTTCCCCACCTTCATCCTGGCCCTGTTTCTCATCGGCATCCTGGGCACGGGCCTGACCAACGTGGTCATCGCCATCGTGGCCACCCACTGGGCCTGGTATGCCCGCATGGTGCGGGGCATGGTGCTGCAACTGCGCCACCGCGAGCACGTGCTGGCCGCCCGGGTGGCCGGCGCCTCGGCCCCGGGACTGGCCGTGCGCCACATCCTGCCGCCGATTGCCGGCCAGATGGCGGTGCTGGCCACCCTGGACATCGGCCACATGATGCTGCACGTCTCGGGGCTGTCGTTTCTGGGCCTTGGCGTGCAGCCGCCGACGCCCGAATGGGGGGTGATGATCGGCGACGCCCGGCAGTTCCTGCGCACCGCCCCCCAGCTCATCCTCTTTCCCGGCCTCATGATCTTCCTGTCGGTCATGGCCTTCAACGTGCTCGGCGACGCCCTGCGCGACCACCTCGACCCGCATCTCGCCCAGGAGCACGGCCATGGCCACTGATGCCGCCCTGGTCATCGACAACCTGTCCATCGAAACGACGCACGGGCAGGCCGGACGCCGGCTGGTCTCGGACGTCGGCCTGCGCGTCGGCGCCGGCGAGGTGCTGGGGCTCATCGGCGAATCCGGGTCCGGCAAGTCCATGACCTGCCTGGCCGTCATGGACCTGCTGCCCCCGGGGGTGCGGGTCTGCGGCGGAAGCGTGCGCATGCCCGGCCGGGAAGCCATCCGGCGGGGCCGCGACGCGGCCATGGTGCTGCAAAACCCGTCGGGCTGCTTCGATCCGGTCATGACCATCGGCGGCCACTTCAAGGAAACCCTGCGCGCCCTGGGCCTGCCCCGGGACCGGAACCCGGACCGGGCCGCCGTCGCCCTCGGCGAGGCCGGCTTCGACGACCCGGAGTCCGTGCTGCCGCTGTACCCCTTCCAGATGAGCGGCGGCATGCTCCAGCGGGCCATGATCGCCCTGGCCATGCTCGGCGGGCCGCGCCTGCTCCTGGCCGACGAGGCCACCACCGACCTGGACATGCCGACCCAGGCCGGGGTGCTCGGCCTGATCGACCGGTTGCGAAAAACACGCGGCCTCGGCGTGCTGCTGGTCACCCACGATCTGTCGGTGGCGGCCCGGCTGGCCGACCGGGTGGCGGTCATGCGCGACGGACGCATTCTCGAAACCGGCCCGGTCGGACGGATTTTTGCCGCCCCCCGGCACGACTACACCCGCACCCTGCTCGCCGCCCATTTCGATCTGCACGACGCCCTGTGCGCCCCGGATTTCCCGGACGCCGGAGACGCCGCCACAGCCTGAAGGAGACGCCATGACCACCGTGCTCGCCGTGGAGAACATCCACAAAACCTACCGGCGCGGCAGCCTGTTTGACAGGGGCGCGCCCATGCCCGTGCTTCGCGGCGCGGACCTCGCCCTGACCAAGGGGGAATGCCTGGGCCTTGTCGGCCGCAGCGGCTGCGGCAAATCCACCCTGGGCCGGGTGGCGCTCGGCCTGGAGCGTCCCGATGCCGGCGTGGTCCGGTTTCGCGGCCGCGACATCAGCGGGCTGCGGGGCGCGTCCTGGCGGGAGTACCGGCGCAATGTGCAGGTGGTGTTCCAGAATTTCACGGCAGCGGTGAACCCGCGCCTGCGGGTCGGGGACATCGTGGCCGAACCGCTTCGCAACTTCGAGGGCCTGCGCGGCCCGGGCCTGTCCCGCCGGGTGGACGCCCTGCTGGAAAGCGTGGGCCTTTCGCCGGCCAGCGCCGCCAAACGGCCGGCCCAGCTCAGCGGCGGCCAGCTCCAGCGGGTCTGCATCGCCCGGGCCATGGCCCCGGGCCCGGAAGTGCTCATCCTGGACGAGGCGGTCAGTTCCCTGGACATGCTGGCCCAGGCCCAGGTGATGGACCTGCTGGCCGGGCTGTGCCGCAGCCAGGGCACAAGCTGCCTGTTTATCTCCCACGATCTGCGGGTGGTGGCCCGGCTGTGCGCCCGGGCGGCGGTCATGACCGGCGGGCGCATCGTCGAAAACGCGGCCTGCCAAAACGGCCGGTTCGGGCTTCGCTGCGCCGGCTTTCGCGAACTGGCCGACGCCCTGCTGCCGGCCCGGCCGATCGGGGCCTGACCCCCTGCGGCCTTGTCGGCCGCAGCCCTGGCCATCCCTCCCGCAAGGTCGCGAAAAAACCGCACTTCCGGAAAAATCCGCATTTTACAATCCCCGTGACAGCAGAAACTGCCAGACAACATGGCAATGCACTGAAATCCCTTCACAAAGCAAAGCACTGTCCCGTTGCCTGCCGTTTTGGCCCCGGGCTATACTGCGGCCAGCCCCGCGCATCGGATGGCCTCCTGATCCCTGGGGAAAGGGCGCTGCCGTCGCCATGCGGCCGCGCCCCTCCCCATCTGTGCGGACCGCGCAAAAGGAAGTGCTGCATGCGACAATTTTCCACACGGCTGCGTCTGACCGCGTCCCTGGCCTTTTTGGCCGCGTCCGTCTGCCTCCTGGCCGCCGCATCCCCGGCAACGGCCAGAACCCTTGTCGACATGGCCGGCCGGACCGTCAATGCCCCGGATGCGCCCAAACGGGTCTACGCCCTGTCCCCGCCCGACGCCCTGCTCGTCTACGCCCTGGACCCGTGCCTGCTGGCCGGCTGGAACTTTCCGCAAACCGCCCCGGACGGCCAACTCGCCCCGTGCACCCGCGACCTGCCGGTTCTGGGCGGCTTTTTCGGCCAGGGCATGACCCCCAACAAGGAGGCCCTGCTCAAGGCCGCTCCCGATCTGGCCATCAGCGGCTCCATGGCCGGACCGCACCAGGAATTCGAATCGTTTTTCGCCGACGCCGGCATCCCCGTGGCCCGCATCGTCAGCAACTCGCCCCAGTCCTACCCGGCCGCCCTGCGCTTTCTCGGCGGACTGCTCGGCAAAAAGGAACGCGGCGAAGCCCTGGCCGCCTACGCCGATGCGGCCTTCGCCGCCATCAGCCGGGGAGTTGCCGGCATCCCGGCGGACAAACGCGTCTCCGTCTATTACGCCGAAGGCGGCGACGGACTTTTTACCGACGGCCGGGGCTCGTTTCACACCCAGCTCATCGAACTGGCCGGCGGCGTCAACGTCCACCCCGCGCCCCAGAGCCGGCGCTACGGCATGGACAAGGTCGCCATGGAAACGGTGATCGGCTATGCGCCCCAGGTCATCCTGGCCCAGGACGAAAAATGCCGGGACATGATCCTGGCCTCGCCGCTGTGGAAGGACATTCCGGCCGTCAGGGCCGGCCGGGTGCTGCTTTTGCCCGACCTGCCCTTCAACTGGTTCGACAGGCCGCCGTCGTTCATGCGCATCCTGGGGGCCAAATGGCTGGCCAACGCCCTGTACCCGGACGTCTTCCCCTATGACATGGTCCGGGAAACCCGGGAGTTTTTCAAACTCTTCCTGGGCCGGGACCTGACCGGGGCCGAGGCCGCCGCCTATTTCGCCCAAAAGCCCGTTGGCCAACCGTGACCGGGAGCGCAGACGCCCCGGCCAGGGCCAGGGCCCGCCTGACGCCCATGGTCCTGGCCGCCGCCCTGCTCCTGGCGGCGGGCTGGTCGCTGACTGTCGGCAACTATCCCGTCAGCCTCGGCGAGCAGTGGGGGCAGATCGTCCGGGCCGTGACCGGCACGCCCGGGTCCGACGACCGGGCCCGGCTGGTCGGCATGATCCTGTGGGACATCCGCGCCCCGAGACTGGCCGCCGCCGTGCTTGTCGGGGCGGTGCTGTCGGCCTCGGGCGCGGCGTTCCAGGCCGTCTTCGTCAACCCCCTCGTCTCGCCGGGGCTGCTTGGCGTGCTGGCCGGAGCGTGCTTCGGCGCGGCCCTCGGCATGCTGGCCGGCGCGCCCTGGCCGGTGGTCCAGGCCGGGGCCTTTCTCGGCGGACTGGCGGCCGTGGGGCTGGCCCTCGGGCTGGCCCGGCTGTGCCGGGGCGACCGGCTGCTGCTGCTCATTCTCGGCGGCGTCATCAGTTCCGCCCTGTTTACGGCCCTGCTGGCCGCCGTCAAATACGTGGCCGATCCCATCGACCAGTTGCCGGGCATCACCTACTGGCTCATGGGCGGCCTGTCCCGGGCCGACGGACCGGCCCTGGCCCGGGCCGCCCCGGTTTTCGGCCTGGGGCTGGCCGGCCTGCTGCTCTTTTCGCGCCAGCTCAACCTGCTGAGCCTTGGCGAGGAAGAGGCCAAAAGCCTGGGGCTGGCCGTGGGCCCCACGCGCCTGCTCCTGATCGCCCTTTCCACCGTGGCCTGCGCCGCCACCGTCTCCATCGCCGGACTCATCGGCTGGGTGGGGCTCATCATCCCCCATGCCGGCCGGATGCTGGTCGGGCCGGACAACCGGGTCCTGCTGCCGACCTCGGCGCTGCTTGGCGGGCTGTACCTGCTGCTGGTGGACGACCTGTCGCGGCTGGCCTTTTCCGTGGAGATCCCGCTCGGCATCCTGACGGCGCTGGCCGGCATTCCGTTTTTCCCGCTGGTGCTGCGAAACGCCCGGCGGGCCTGGGGGTAGCATGGCCGTGTACGCCGTTGCCGATCTGGCCTTCGCCTACGGCCCCGCGCCTGTCCTGCGCGAGGTGTCCTTTTCGGTCGGCCGGGGGGAGCTGGTCTGCCTGCTGGGGCCCAACGGCTGCGGCAAGACCACCCTGCTGCGGCTTCTGCTGGGCCTGTTGCCGCCGACGGCCGGGCGCATCCGGCTGGCCGGGCGGGACATCGCCGGCTACGGCCGCCGCGAGCTGGCCCGCAACGTGGCCTATGTGCCCCAGGCCCACCACCCGGCCTTTGCCTACACGGCCCTCGACATGGTGCTGATGGGCCGCTGCGCCCATGGCTCCATGTTCGGCCGGCCCAGCGCGCGCGACCGGGACATCGCCCTGGCGGCCCTGCGCCGGTTTTCCATCGACCACCTGCGCGACACGGCGGTGACGCGCCTAAGCGGCGGCCAGCGCCAGCTCACCCTGCTGGCCCGGGCCCTGGCCCAGCAGTCCCCGGTCCTGGTCCTGGACGAGCCGACAAACGGCCTGGATTTCGGCCATCAGGCCAAATTCCTGGAGATCCTGCGGGAACTGTGCGCCGAGGGCCTCACCTGCGTCATGACCACCCATTTTCCGGACCACGCCCTGTGGGTGTCGGGCCACGCCGTGCTGCTTCGCGACGGACGCGTCGTGGCCGACGGCGCGCCCCGGGACGTGGTCGCCAGCGACACCCTGGGCCGGCTCTACGACGTCGCGATTTCCGTCGTCCCCCTTGGCGACGCCATCCGGGTCTGCGTGCCCGACCGCCTGGGCCGCCCCGCCCGGCCCCGCGCCTCCCCCGGCCAAAGCCGCGACGTCCCGGACAGCCGCCCGCGGGCCGGCTGCGCCTGACAGCCCGCCACAACGACCGCCGCGGCCCGAAGCCGCGGCCAAGGAGCACCGAATATGGCCGAAGCCACACTGGACATGGATTTTTACCGCTACGACGCCAACCACCGGTTCGCGGCCATGTATCCGCTGCTGGCCCGGGAAATCCTGGACGATTTCGGCATCAGCCAGGGCCAGTGCCTGGACGTGGGCACCGGCGGCGCGCCGGTCCTCATCGAGCTGGCCAAGATCACCGGGTTGTCCCTGATCGGCGTGGACAACAAGCCCGAGGTCCTGGACATGGCCCGGGAAAACGTCGTGCGCCACGGCCTTGCCCCGGAGCGGTTCCGGTTCCTCGAATCCGACGTGGCCTGCCTGCCCTTTGCCGACGGCTGCGTGGACCTGCTCATCAGCCGGGGCTCGATCCCCTTCTGGACGGACCATGTGGCCGCCTTCCGGGAACTCTACCGGGTCATGGCCCCGGGCGGGGCGGGCCTTGTGGGCTGCGGCTTCAGCCGCTACCAGGACATCGAGGACGTCCGGGCCATGCGCCCCAAATGGTCGGACGACGGGCAGGCGGACGAGCGCAACGCCTGGAAGCAGGACGACTACCTGCCCCGCGTGCTGGCCCAGGCCGGGGCGGTCGGGGCCGAGGTCAGCCGCAGCCCCTACGGCGTCTGGGTGCGCATCCGCAAACCAGCCTAGGAAAAGCATGGCAGGCCGCAAACGCCTCCGGCGGCCGGGAGGGGATGATCCCCTCCCGGACCCTCCGCACTAGTGTCGCGTTCGGGAAATGCCGTGACACTGTTGGGCGCAACAACAGACCGTACTTATTGTTTTTATTCGTAAAAAAACATAAATGTTTTTTTGCGAACGCTACACCAGGGGGAACGGGCGCATAGCCTTTGCGTGGCGGTGTCCGCTGGTTCCCCTTCCAGGAGGGGAATGATTCCCCCCGGCCGGCGATCCGCCGCCCGGACTTGCATTTTCCGCCCAAGACGGTATCACCGTTCCATACTCCCGCCGGGCAACGCCGCACGGGCGTCCTGCCCGCGTTGCCCGGCGCGTTCCAACACCATCCATCGGAAACGTGATGCCCAAAACCGCCGCCATATCCTTGTCGCGTCTGCTCCCCGCCGCCCTGCTTGCCGCGCTGGCCGTGTTCGCAACCGCCCCGGCCTCCCCGGCCCAGCCGGACGCCCCGCCGGCCGCGTCCGGCCCTGCGCCCGGCCCCATGGGCGGCCCGATGGGCGCGGGGGGCCCCATGCCCGGCGGGCCAAACGGTCCCATGGCCGGTCCCGGAAGCGGCGTCGCCCCGCCCCTGGCGGTCGAGACTACCACCTTGGCCAAAACCGGGGCGCTGCGCACCATCAGCCTGCCCGGCGCGGCCCGGCCGGAAATCGTGGCCGCCGGCGGCAAGGTCTATGTCCTGTATCTCGACCCGGCCAGCCGGGCCTTCATGGCCGCCGCCTACGACGCCGATCTGAAGACCGCCATTGCCCCGCCGCGCCGGCTCATCGTCGAAGACCCGGTCTACGGCCACCCGACGGACATCCGCATCGCCACGGACGGCAAGTCCCTGTTCGCGTTCTACGAAAAGGCCAACGACCAGCAAGGCACGGCCTCGCTGTGGGGGGTGCGGCTGGCGCTTGATCCGTCGTTCCGGGAACTCTCGGGCCACGCCGGCCCCATTGCCGCCGCGCCTTTCCACTACCGGGCCCAGGCCGGCGAGGAGCTCCTCGACGATCCCGCGCCCCTGGTCGCCCCGGGCGCGGTCTACGTGGCCACCCGCCTCAAGGACGCCCTGACCCCGGGCGGCCGGGCCGCCATCCGCGTGCGCGAACTGACGCCCGATCTGGCCACGGTGCGCCGGACCTTTGACATCGATCTCTCGGGGGCCCTGTCCGGCGGGGCCCGGACCTTCGCCCTGCTGGCCGACCGGGACGGCTTCCCCATGCTGGCCGTGCCCACCGCCACGGGAACCGGCTTTGCGCCCATCGATCTGGCCGTCCCCTCGGACCTGCTCCTGGTTTCCCTGGACGGGTCGTGGCGGATCAGGAAACACCGCGTGCTGGCCCCGGGCCAGGGCAACACCCTGCTAAGCCCCATGGGGCTGGCCCGCAGCGGCCCGGATCTGCTCGTGGCCTACCGGGAAATCGTCCACACCCCGGCCCCGCTGGCCGAAGCCCGCTCGGTGGTGGCGCTTTTCGGCCCGGACCTGCGGCAGCGCGCCCGGCTCGTGCTCGACGCCACGCCCATGGGCATGCCCCGGCCCCGCATTCCCCGGCCGGTGGTCGCCGCCGGCAACGGCCGCATCTACGTCGGCGGGGAAACCCAGCTCGGGGCCTATCTTTCGGTGTACAGCCAACTGCGCTGAGACGCGCATCGCGGGAAAAAGCAACGCCGCCGTGCATCCCAGCCGCCTCCAGGCCGGGAGACGTCCGAATGCCGCAAAACGACGCAGAATACGAAGCCGGGACTGCCGGCGCCGCCTTTTGGGCGACGCCGGACGCATCCCCGAACATCATCTGGATCGTCATCGACACGGCCCGGGCCGACCAGATGTCGTTTCTGGGCTATGACCGCGACACGACGCCCCATCTGGCCGAACTGGCCGAGGACTCGGTGGTCTTCACCCAGGCCGTCAGCCCCTCCAGTTGGTCGCTGCCGTCCTTTGCCTCGCTGCTCTCCGGCACCCTGGCCGCCAATCACGAGTTTCACCGCGCTTCGGACGCCAAGCTCGCCAGCCCCTACATGGCCGAACTCAACGCCCTTGGCTACCGGACAGTGTCCGTGCAGACCAACCAATGGCTGAAAAACCTCGTGGGCGATTTCCAGACAAGCTATAGCTACTGCCATTTCCCGGTCCGGGACGACTCGACTGTGGACGAACTGGCCCTCGACCGAAGCATGGCCTGGATCGAGGGCGCGGGCGACCAGCCGTTTTTCCTGTTTATCGGCCTTTTTTCCCCCCACAGGCCCTATACGATCCGGGAGCCCTGGTTCAGCCAATATCTGGCGGACGCCACGTTTGCGGCCACGCCGGCAACGACCCTCGACGACGCCCTGTTCAACGTCGATCCCCACACGGCCGGGTTCATCACTTACGGACAACTGCCCGCCGCCTTGCGCCCGGCCGGCGCGGCCGACGACGATCCGATTCTGGACCAACGCGTCTATATCGCCGCCTATGATTCGGAAATCCGCCACATGGACGAATTGTTGGGAGAGTTTTTCACCTATCTCAAGACCGAGGGCCTCTACGACGACGCGTGCATCGTGGTGACCGCCGACCACGGGGAATCGTTTGACGAGCATGGGGTGGAATTTTCCCACGGCAACAACGTCTACGCCAGCGAAACCCACGTGCCGCTGCTCATCAAGTATCCCGGCCAGACCGGGCAGGCGACGGTGGACGTCCCGGTCGGCAATATCGGCATTTTCCCTGCCATTTTCGAATACTGCGGCTTCGACCAGCCGGCCGCCGACGCCGCCGGCCTCAGCCTTGCCGCCTTCGTCGCCGAACAGGACCCGACGGCCGCCGTGCCCGTCATCTCGCACACCCGGTCCAAAGAGGCCTTCAGCACCGGGATCGTCATGGGCGGCCGGACCGCCATTGAAATCGACCCGCCCCTCGGCAACGCCCGGACGACCCTCGAACTCTACGACATGGCCGTGGACCCCGGCCAACAGGTCAACCTGCTGGGGACCGCAAACTGTCCGGGCACGCTGTTGCCGGCCTGACCGCCAGCCAGTGCGAGGCGTTGCCCTGCGGCGCGGGACCGGACCGCCGCCAGAAGGCGCGGCCCGGCGGCCGGATCAGCCGAGCTTGAAGCGGATGGTCAGCAGGGCGTTGCAGGGCAGGGACCGGCCCTGGCGCACGGCCGGATGGAAGGTGGAGGCCCGGATGGCCCGCAGGGCCTCTTCCACGAACTCCAGGCCGCAGTGCGAAACCACTTTGACGTCCCGCAGCACGCCCTCGGCATCGATGCGCAGCAGCAGCGACACGCTGCCCTCCTTCCCCTCGCTTCTGGCCTCGTCAGGATAGCGCGGCGGCGACCGGTGGCGAAACCGGGGGCCGTCGCCCTGGCCGAACGCCCCCTCGTAGACGCCCCCGCCGGCCCCGCCGCCGGTTCCCTGGCCCGCGCCGCCCGGTCCGGCCCCCTGCCCGATGCCCCGACCCGGGCCGTCGCCGGCCGCGCCCGTCCCCTCCCCGGTTCCTGAGCCCTGGCCCGCGCCCGTAGCGGCCGGGGGCGCAGCCATCATCGGTCCGGCCGTCCCGGCGGCGGCCGCTGCCGCCTTGGCCGGTCTTGGCCGGGGCGGCTTGGCTGCGGCCGGCTTTGGCCGGGGCCTGGGGGCCGCCGGCGGCAAAATGCGCCCGGGGTCCGGCTTCGGCCCGGCAACCGCCGGGTCGGGAACAGGCGCGGCTTCGGAAGCCGGCGCGGCCGGCGGCCCTTCCGGTTCGGGTTCGACGGCCGGTTCCCGGGCCGTTGCCCCGGCAGAGGCCGGCGGCCCGGCCGGCAATGCCCCGGCCGCGCCGGCCTCCTGGCCGTCGCCGCCGGCTCCGCCGCCCCCTGCGCCAAACCCCGCCAGATCAATGGTTCCCACGACCACAAGCGCCTCGTCCGTTCCCCCCGGTCCGCCGAACCAGACCGCGCCGGCCAGGGCCAGGGCATGCAGCGCCACCGCCAGAACCATTCCCGGCCACAACCGCCCGGCCGCGCGCCGCCCCCCGGTCCAGGCGGGCAGGCCCGCGGCGGCGGCCCGGAGGGCGGCGTCCGGCCCTGCCCCGGAGACGGCATCCAGGGCAGGACTGTCCGGGCAACCGGCATGGTCAGACGGCACGGTCATGGCGTCCATCGCAGCATCACGCCTTTTTAAATATTGATGACAGCAACTCCACTGCAAGAAAACGATCACGCTCCAGCATAAAATCGTGATGGATTGCAGATAGCAAAATTTTCATCTAATACCCCACACGTGTCAAGAAAACAGAACAGGATAAACCATCTTCAACACGCCATCCACTGTTTTCTTGCTCCATCTTGCCAAGTATATTTCAGAAACAAGATCACTGTCATCAAAAACATAAACACCGTGACAGTGGATACACCAGAAGAGGGCATTGATGAACCGGCCATTGATTCCGCCACGGCGAGGCGACATCCGCAACGCCCCGGCAAAGGGCGAAACCGCCGGACAAGAGCCGGACACGTCGGGTTCGCCCAGGCAATCCCGGGCAACCATCTGAACCCATACAGGGTTTCCAAAGGGCGACGCCCTTTGGCCGCCGAAGGCAAATACCCGGACCGCTGCAAACGGTCCCGGACCACTGGGGGAGGGGCAGGCGGCTGCGGCCGCCGCGAACTGCCGGAGGGCAACAACCTGTAGCGTCAAGGGAGGGGGAGATGAAACGTCTGTTCATTGCGGCGTGTTGCGCGCTGCTGGCCATGCCGGCCCCGGCTTCGGCAAAGGAAAAGGCCGACGACGCCGTGGCCATGGACGACATGGTGGTCACGGCCACCCGCACCGAGGAACCGCTCAAGAGCATTCCCGGCCGCGTCGAGGTCATCACCAAGACGCAGCTCGACGAAATGCCCGTGCAGACCGTGGACGAGGCCCTGTCCTACATTTCCGGCGCACACTCGGAACGGGCCAACGGCCCCTTCAGCTTCAAGTCCACCCTGACCCTGCGGGGCCTGGGCAACGAGCAGGGCCGCACCCTGGTGCTGCTCGACGGCATCCCCATGAACTCCTCCGACATGGGCGACGTGAACTGGAACCGCATCAACCTGGAAGACGTCCAGCGCATCGAAATCTTAAAAGGCCCGGCCGCCGCCGTCTACGGCAACAACGCCATGGGCGGCGTCATCAACATCATCACCCAGAAGCCGACCAGGCACTTCCAGGGACGCACCAGCGCCCAGTACGGCGCCTACGACGACTGGCAGTTGCGCGGCATAGCCGGATTTCGCACCTCGGAAGACAAGAAAGGGCTGTGGGGACGCGTCTCCGCCTTTTACCACAACTCCCCGGGCTACAAAAACACGCCCGGCGACGAGCAGACGCCCTACACCGTCAGGAATTTCATTTCGGAAAAGACCCTCAACGGCAAGGCCGGCTGGGACTTCACCGAGACCAACAGCGTCGAGATGCAGTACACCCTCGACAACCAGACAATCGGCGAAGGCAAGGACATCTTCGCCTATAACGGCGTGCACCGCGGCTACGACACCGGCGTCTGGCAGGCCCGCCTCAACCTGGGCCACGAAGGCTGGTCCGGCACGCTCAACGTCTCGTTTAGCGACACCAACTACGACCGGACCCAGGAAAGCATCACCGACTCCGCTGACCTGCAAAAATACCTCGCCTCCTACAGCCGCACCGACTCCGAGGTGAACCGCCAGGAATTCAACGTCCTGTCCAACATCTCCCGGGTCTGGGGACCGCACACCTTCACCGTCGGCTTCGACTTCCACGACGGCCTCATGGACGGCCGCGACTACGGCCGCACCGGCGCCGTCACCTTTGCCACGAACTACGGCAAGATCCGCACCTTCGGCGGCTTCGCCCAGGACCAGATGCGCTTTTTCGACGACAGGCTCGTCCTGCTGGCCGGCCTGCGCTACGACAACGCCACCACCTACGACGGCCGCTACGAGACGAACATCAGCACGCTCAGCAAATACACGGCCAACTACTCCGACCACACCTGGGACCAGTGGAGCCCGCGCGCCTCGGCCAAGTACTTCTTCATGGACAACCTAAGCGCCTACCTGTCCTACGCCCACGCCTTCCGCGCCCCGCTGCTCGACGACATGTACCGCACCGGCAAGATGAAGGGCGGCGCCAAGATCTCCAACCCGGATCTCGACCCGGAAAAGCTCGACACCTTCGAGACCGGCCTCGACTACGAGCCGCTGGACAACCTCAAGCTGTCCGGATCGGGCTACTTCTCCGTGGGCCGCGACTTCCAGTACTACGTCAGCGTGGCCAGCGGCATCAACCAGAAGCAAAACATCGGCGAGGTCCAGATCTGGGGCGCGGAACTCGACGCCGAATACGATCCCTTCAGGCACATGGACATCGACGTCCTCAAGCGTTTCACCGTGTTTGCCAACTACACCTTCAACGATTCGCGCATCACCGACTTCCCGGGCCGGCCGGATCTCGTGGGCAAGATGCTCTCCTATACGCCGCAGAACTCGGTCAACGCCGGCTTTACCTGGCTCAACAAGTACATCAACAACAAGGTCGCCGTGCAATACGTGGGCGAGATGTATTCCGACGACCTCAACACCAGCGGCACGACCATCGCCCCCCACGCCCTGGTCAACGCCAAAATCTGGCGCAACTTCGACTTCATCGGCGACTACGGCAAAAACGTGGAGCTTTCGCTCGCGGCCCAGAACATCTTCGACCACCGCTATATCGACGTCCGCAACTCCAACGGGGAAAACCCCGGCCGGATGCTCTTCCTGGAGATGACGTGCAGATTCTAAGGCTCAAAGACCTGTCCACGGCCCAGGTGGTGTTTTTCGCCTCGGTGGTGGCCCTGGACTTCGCCTGGGGGCTGGTGTTCAAGACCGCGCTCCAGCTGACGGCCATCCACGAGGTGGCCCGGCTGGAAATGGCCGTGTCGGTGATGCTGATGGTGCTCGTGCGCCTGACCCTCGACCGCTTCGGCACGCTGATCGCCTTCGAACTGGCCTGGGGACTCCTGGCCGCCGTGCTCATGCCGGCGGCCGGGGGCCAGCCCGGCTTCATGAAGCTGGTTCCGGCGCTGACCCAGGGCGTGGTCTTTGACCTGCTCTTTTCCGTCCTGGCCCGGCCCCTGCCCCTGGGCCGGGCCTACGTGGCCATCCTGGCCGGCGGCATCATCGGCCCAAGCGCGGCCATGGCCGTGCGCGTGGCCATGGGCCTGCCCTGGGCCACCGCCTCCCAGACCCTGTTCGGCATCTCGCTGCTCACCTCCCTGGCCATCAACGGCTTTGGCGTCTACCTGGCCCTGGTCGTCTGGAAACGCATCGCCCCGCTGGAAATGGTGGCCCTGCTGCGCCTGCCGCCGCAGCCGGCAGCGCCATGACCCCGGCAGCCCCGGCCGTGATCCGGGCCGAAAACCTCGCCTTCACCCCTGCCGGCCGGACAGATCCCCTGTTTTCGGGCGTGACCCTGGCCATCCGGCCGGGGGAACGCGTGGGCATCGTCGGGCCGTCGGGATCGGGCAAGACCACCCTGGGCTACCACCTGTGCGGCGCGCACCGGCTGGCCCTGGCCGGGACCACCGCCGGCGCGCTGGCCTTTGACGACGGCTGCGGCCTGGGCGGCGCGCCGCCGGGCTTTGCCGGGCTGGTGGCCCAGAATCCCGAATCCCAGCTCTTTTGCGACACCATCGCCGAAGAGGTGACCCTCGGGCTTCGCTCCCGGGGCGTCGCGCCGGCGGCCTGCGAGGCGACGACTACGGCCCTGCTGGCCCGCTACGGCCTGCAAGACCGGCGCGACGACAGCATCGCCGGACTGTCCCTGGGCCGCAAACAGCTCGTCGCCATCCTGTCCATGCTGGCCATCGTGCCCCGGGTGCTGCTCCTCGACGAGCCGACCAGCTACCTCGACGCCCAGGCGGCCGACCGGCTCTTTGCCCACCTGCGCGCCCTGTGCCGCGACGAGGGCTGGGTGGCCCTGGTCATCGAGCACGACCTGCGCCGGCTGGCCGGCTTCGCCGACCGCTTCCTGGCCATGGACGGCGGCCGGCTCGTCTACGACGGGCCGCCGGCGGAGTTTCCCCAGCGGCCGGGCCTGCCCCGGAGGCGCCGCCCCGCCGCCCCGGCAAACGACGGAGCCGGGCCGGCCCTGCGCCTGCGCGGCGTGCGCTTCGCCTATGGCCGGGACGCGCCGGTCCTTGACGGCCTCGACCTGACCCTGGCCCGGGGCGAGGTGGTGGCCCTTGGCGGCGGCAACGGGGCCGGCAAGACCACCCTGCTGCGCCTGATCAAGGGCCTCGGCAAACCGGCCGCCGGCAGCCTGGAGCTGGCCCCGGGCCGCAACCCCGGACGCGACGTGGGCCTTATGCTGCAAAACCCCGACGCCCAGATCTTCGCCCACACCGTGGCGGCCGAGTGCGGCTACTGGCCGGCCAACCTGGGCCTGCCCCCGGCCGAAATCGAAGCCCGGGTGCGGGAGGCCCTGGCGGGCCTCGGCATCGGCCATCTGGCCGACCGTTCGCCCTTCACGCTGAGTTTCGGGGAAAAGCGCCGGCTGTGCCTGGCCGCCGTGCTGGCCGGGGCCCCGCCCATCCTGTGCCTGGACGAACCGACCACGGGCCTTGACGACGCCAACATGGCGGTCATGGCCGAGGTGGTGCGCCGGCAGGCCACCTCGGGCCGGGCCGTGCTCCTGGCCACCCATGACCCGGACTTCGCGGCGTGCGTCGCCACCCGCCGGGTCCGCCTGGAAGGCGGCCGGGCCGTCGAAGAGGCGAAACCGCCCGGAGGCGCGCCATGAAACCCCGTCTCGCCGTGCTGCGCCGGGCCGCCGCCCCCAGCAAATTCGCCTTTGCCCTGTCGCTTTGCGCCTATGCCTTTGCCTGCCAGGACTGGCGGGTGCTTGCGGCCATCATCGCCATCCTGGCCGGGCTGCTGGCCGCCTCGGGGGAATGGGACCGGGGGGTGTGGCTTCTTTTCGGCGTCTTTGCCGCCGGCCTGCCCACCCTGCTCGTGCTGTTTGTTCTGGGCGGCGTGGAAAAATCCGGCTCGTGGACCGAGGGGACCCTGCTGGGCCTTGGCTGGCTCGGCCTTTTCGCCCTGCGCCTGTTCGTGCTGGTCCTGGCCGACGTGCTGGTGGTCAAATGGACGGGCTTTTCCGACATGCTGCTGTCGCTGCGGGCGCTGGGGCTGCCGGCCAAGGCCGTGCTGTTCGTTTCGGCCATGGTCGGGCTTCTGCCCCGGGCCTTCGCCCTGGCCCGGCAGGTGGTCGAGGTCCAGCGCTGCCGGGGGCTGGCCCCCAAACAACTGGCCCGGCCGCGCCATCTGCTGGCCCTTTTCGTGCCGGTCTTTCTCATCCAGATGCGTCGGGCCACGGATCTGGCCCTGTCGCTGGAACTGCGCGGCATTGCCGCCGCAGCGGCCACGGCCGGGCTGCGGCCGCCCTTCGGCCCTGGCGACGCCCTGTTTCTGGCCGCAGCCCTGGCCATCTGGACGGAACCGGTCCTCAATCTTGTCCGCGCCTGGACAATCTAAGGAGCGCCTCTATGGAATGTCCGTATTGCGAACGCCGATGCCGGCTCGACGGCGACGCCGTCGGCTTTTGCCGCATGTACGCGGCCGGCGGGGACGGGGTGGTCGAGCGGTTTCCCGACCGCTGGTGCGCCTATGCCATCTCCCGCGTCGAATCCATCCCCTTCTACCACGCCTATCCCGGGGCGCGGTGTCTGGTGGTGGGCACGGCCGGCTGCAACCTCGACTGCCGCTACTGTTCCAACAGCTACGCGGCCAAGGAGGACCCGGCGGCCCTGGCCGACATCCTCCTCGACCTGTCCCCGGAGACCCTGGTGGGGCTGGCCAAAAAGCAGGGCTGCCACGCCATCGTCTTTTCCATCAACGAGCCCACCGTGTCCCTGCCGACGCTTGGGCGCGTGTCCCGGGCGGCCAAGGCCGCCGGCCTGCCCATGGGCTGCCTGACCAACGGCTACGCCACGCCCCTGGCCACCGAACGGCTTGGCGAGATATTTTCCTTCGTCAACGTGAGCCTCAAGGGCCTTGGCGGCGCGTTTTGCCGGAAATACCTGGGCATCGGCGACAGCGCGCCGGTCATCCGCAACATCCGGGAGCTGTCCCGGCTGTGCCACGTGGAGGTGACCACCCCGGTCATCGAATCGGAAAACGACCATGAGATCGACGCCATGGCCGCCATCCTGGCCGACATCGACCCGCACATCCCCTGGCACGTCTTCCGGCTGCTGCCCGTTCACAGGATGAGCCGGCACGACTACCCGGGCATCGAGTCCATCAACGCCCGGCTCGCCGGCCATCGGCAGACGCTGCCCTACATCTATTTCCACAACTTCATCGGTTCCCCCTGGGTGAACACGGCCTGCCCCGGCTGCGGCCGCACGGTCATCACCCGCCACAGCCTGGGCTGCGGCGGCGACAAGCTCGACACGTTCGGGCTGGCCGGCGACCGCTGCCCCCAGTGCGGCGGCGCGGTGCGGCTGCTCGGCGCCATGGTGGCCTGGAACGCCAAGGAGGCAACGGCATGAGCACCGCCATTTTGGACGCGCGGCAATGGCAGCAGGCCGTGGATCTGCGCACCGGCCGGCCCGTGGACGGCGACGGCCCCCGCACCGGCATGGTCCGGGGCGTGCTGGCCCGCCATCCCTTTCCCGGCGACCGCGATCCGCGCGGCAACGCCTGGGTGACGGACACGGCCCTGGATCTCGCCGCCGCCTACGATCCCGGCTTCGTCTTTCTGACCTACGCCCGGCAGTACTACAGCGCCCGCTATTCGCCGCTGGCCCCGGGCGAGCGGACGGAAATGGTGGAAAACGCCTTTGCCGAGGCCGACCGCTTCGCCCGGGAGTCCGGCTACACGACCATCGTCGTCGGCACCTGCGGCATGACCGGGGCCACCACGCCCATCGACCTGACCGGCCTGGACGGACTGGCCGTGGCCGCCAACTGGTCGGCCCGCTATGCCGGCATCTACGATCCCTCGGCCCGGGACCTGGAGTTTCTGGCCAACCATCCGCATCTGGAACGCATCGCCTCGCGCCAGGAGATTCTCGGGCTTTTCGGCGGCGGCCCGGACGACGGGGCGCGCCTGCCCGACTACATGGCCGTGACCAGAACCGGCTGTTACTGCAACACGGTCTCGCTGCGCCGGCTGCGCATGCTCCCCGACGCCGCGCCGACCATGCCCGTTTCCGCCAATCTCGGCCCGGTGGCGGGCGTGACGGACATCAAGGCCCGGCTGCTCGCCCGGCTGGCCGGGGGCGAAAAAACGGCCGTGGCCTATCTTGAGGGCGTGGGCTGCGACGACTTCCTTGCGCCCTGCACGCCCTGCGCCAACGGCCGGGACTGGTTTCGCTACGAACCCGGCGACGCCCACTATCTGGCCCTGACCACGGGCCGGCACAACGTCTTTTCCCACAACGGCGGCTACCGCTACTACCTCGACGACAGCGAATCCAAGCCCTACCCCTTCTCCGGCTATTTCACCGAGATGGCCCGGGGGACCATCGGCCAGGACTACCCCGGCCGCAGCATTGCCGTGGGCAACCGCAGCATGTTCCTGCACGTGACCACCGGCTGCGACATCGCCGTCGAATGCTTCGCCCGCAACCTCTACAACCAGGGGCTCATGGCCGTGATCCACCGCAGCGACAAATAGCCCGGCCCGCCCGCAACCTGACGCCCAAACGCCATGCACGGAGGGAAACGCCATGTCCGGTCCGACCAAGGGAATCGAGGAAATTCCAGTCCGTCCCCTGACCCAGGCCACAGCCGAAGCCGACGGCCGGCCCCGCCGGCTTCGGGTGGAAGCCAATCTGCCCTGCGCCCTCAAGGCCCCCCTGGAAATCGCCCTGGCCGAACGGGCCTCGGACCACGACCGGGAAGCGCTCCGGCCGGTGGACCTGACCGTCCAGTCCGACAACGCCGGCTCCATCTCCAACCATGGAGCCGCCATCGACAGCCTCGACGCCATGCCCGACCTGACCGTGGCCGCCGGCTACAACACCCTGCTCGACCATGCCTTCCAGAAGCGCTTCGCCACGGCGGACAACTTCGCCGCCCGCCCGCGCGAGGCCGTCAGTCCCCGGCTGGCCGGCTGCGGCTTTGCCGATCCCCTGGGCATCTACCGGGTCATCGGCGTCAACGTCTTCGTGTTCGTGGCCGATCCCTCCCGGCTGGCCGGCCGCCCGGCCCCGGATTCCTGGGACGCCCTTCTGTCCGACGATTTCGTGGACGACGTGGCCATCTGCGGCTCGGGCGACAAGGCCAGCAAGTCGCTGATGCTCCACGTCCACGGGCTCTTTGGCGAAAACGGCGTGCGCCGGCTGGGGAGAAACGTCCGGGCCGGCATGCACCCCTCCCAATACATCAAGGGCCTGGGCACGGGCCGGCCCGAATGCCCGGCCGTGGCCGTCATGCCCTGGTTTTTCGCCCGGCTGGCCGGCATCCGCCGGCCGGCCGGACTGGCGTGGCCCCGCGACGGGGCCGTGGCCATGCCGTTCTTCCTGCTGGCCAAGCGCCGGGGCGCGCCCGGGCTTGGCTGTTTCGTGGAGGATCTCGAAGGCCGGGAGGTGGGCCGCATCTGCTCCGGGGCCGGCTTCCCGGCCCTTCACCCGGACGCCCCCTGTCCCCTGCCCGACGAGGCCCGCTTGTCCTGGCTTGGCTGGGACGCCATCCGCGACGCCGATCTGGCCGTGCTGCGCCGGCAGGTGGCCGACGCCTTCGAGGCCGGCAGGCAGGAGGTCCGGGACGCCTGATCCGAGGCCCCGGGCAAAGGGCTTTCCACAAATGCGGCAGGCATGGTATGCGTATACGGCTCAAAACAGCCATGCGCCAAGGCAAGGAGTCGTACCATGAAAGCCGTCATCGCCACGGGGGGATTCCCCCCCGCCTCCCCCCAGGCCTTTCGCGACGCAAAACGTCCCATCCCGCGCCCCGAAGGCCGGGACGTGCTGGTCCGGGTGGAAGCCGTCGGCGTCAATCCGGTGGATGCCAAGGTCTTTGCCCGGCTGGCCCCGGGCCAGGAGCGCATCCTGGGCTGGGACGCCCGGGGCGTCGTGACCGCTGTCGGGCCGCAGTGCCTGAAGTTCGCCCCGGGCCAGGCCGTGTTCTATGCCGGCGACCTGACCCGCACCGGCAGCAACGCCGCCTGCCAGCTTGTGGACGAACGCCTCGCCGCCCTGGCCCCGGCCAGCCTGTCCCCGGCCCAGGCGGCCAGTCTGCCGCTGACCGGCATCACCGCCTGGGAAGGGCTGTTCGACCGCCTGGGCTTCACCCCGGCCAAGGGGGCCAATGCCGGGCGCAGCCTGCTGGTGATCGGCGGAGCCGGCGGCGTCGGGTCCATGGTCATCCAGTTGGCGGCCTGGGCCGGGCTCGCGGTGGCGGCCACGGCCGCACGCCCGCAGTCGGCCAAATGGTGCCGGGAACTCGGGGCCTCGACCGTCGTCGGCCGGGACGATCTGGCGGCCGGGCTGGCCGCAGCCGGCCTCCCCGCCGTGGACGCCGTCTTCTGCACCACCCACATGGAGGAGCATTGGGCGGCCATGGCCAGGGTGCTGGCCCCGCAAGGAGCCGTGTGCCTCATCGACGATCCGGCCGGTCCCCTCGACATCGCCCTGTTCAAGCAGAAATGCGCCAGGATCTGCTGGGAATTCATGTTCGCCCGGTCCATGTTCCGCACCGCCGACATGGACCGCCAAGGGGAAATCCTGGCCGACATCGCCAGACTCGTGGACGCCGGCCGCCTCCGCACCACCCTGGCCGAAACCCTGGACGGGCTGTCGGCCGAGACCGTGCGCGCCGCCCACCTGCGCCAGAGCGCCGGAACCATGGTCGGCAAACAGGCGATCGTGCTCCGGCCGGACGGACAAAGCGGGGAGTGTTGAGAAATGGGGAACGGGGAGTGCAGAACCGGGGCGCTGCCCCGGACCCCCTCGAAAGGGGTGGGCGGAAATGGGGATGGCGGCGTCTTGGGGGGAAGGGCCGGGAAAGGGAAAGCCCGCATGGCCTGCCCCCGGGACGCGCAGGCAGGACGGCCCCGCGTCAGAAGTGGAAATTGAACCCCAGATCGACGTTGATCTTGCGCAACTCCTCGGACTCGATGAGCGTCGGCAAAAAGGGAAGGTACTTCTTCTTCAGGGCCTCGACCCCGGCCACGTACTCCTTGTTGATCCGAAACAGGACCCTGCCGTCGATCTCGACCGGCAGATACATCCGCTCCACGTGCAGATCCCGGAAACCGCATTTGAACAGCACGTCGTTGAGCGTGAACATCAGGTTCAGGTTCTCCCTGCGCTCCGCATCCTTCCACTGCCGGTACTCGGCATAGTTGGCGTCGATCCTGTCGCATTGCCGGACAAAATCGCCGCCGTCGTCGTGGACGAGCAGATTGCAGTAGCCGGCCAGCCGGGCCCGCAGCCCGAAGTCGGCGTCCTCCTCGCCGTAGAGGCCGTAATCCTCGTTCCAGAAGCCGAGCCGGTCATGGACGGCCCGCTTGATGAACGTGCATCCGCCGACATGGCCCGCATAGGACAGCCGGTCGTCGGCCTTGTGCCGCAGCCCCGACCGGCTGCGGCCAAAGCCCAGCATGGCCGCGTCGTCGATCAGGTCCGCATAGTGGACGAGCCTGCCCAGCCAGTCCCGGCGCAGAAAGCAGAAGTCGTTGTCCACCTTGATGTAATACGGCGTGTCCGACAGGCTCCAGCCCAGGTTGTAGGCGCAGGAGATGCCCATGTTGCGGTCAAGGAGAATCACCCGGTTGAGGGCGCCGGCGTACCGCGCGTCGCCCGCAAGCGACGCGAGATAGTCCCTGGTGCCGTCGGTGCTGGCGTTGTCGATGAGGTTGAGCACGAACGGATGGTCCGTGTTGGCGAACAGGGATTCCAGGCAGCGCCTGGTGCATTCGACCCGGTTGTAGGTCACGATGGTGATGTTGACGACGTCTGGCATGGCGTGGTTCCGCAGCTCCTGCCTGTGGTGTGCTGCCGTCAGGCAGTGCGGCCCCGTGCCGCCGGTTCGTCCTTCCAGGGCGCGTCCAGCCCGGCGAAAAACACGTCTTCTGCCGAGACGTCGTCGGAGCGGCCCGCAGGCGGCGGGTAGACCGGCGCGTCTTCAAGGATCACCCGGCAGACGCGATCCAGGCCCGGATCGACGCCCTGGGCCAGCGCATCGAGAGAATCGTAGGCGATTTCGCCATGGTACGGCGTCGGCATGCGCACCTGGGGCAGGGGCGTGTCGCCGCGCAGGCAGGTGCTGGACAAAAACCGGTAGGCCAGCCTGCGCCGCTCGGGAAACCGGGTTCCGGGGGCCAGTCCGGCCAGCCGGAGCACCGCCGCCGCGTAGGCCGCCCCGGACTCCGGCACTTCCACCGCCGGACACGTGGCGAAAAACGCGTTTCCCCCGCAGATCACGGCCATGCCCCGGGCCGCCATCTCGATGCCGATGGTGGAGGCGAAGACCAGCCCGCCATGGGCCGCGGCCATCAGATCGTAGGAACTAACGTCGGCATCGGGCGCGATGAAGCGCACGCCGGGGAACCGCTCCTGCATGGCGGCCAGAAAGGCCATGGCCCCCCGGCTTTCGCCAAAGGCGCGCCTGCCGCCGGTATTGGGGTGCACCCGCACCACGGCGGCCACGCCCGGCAGATCCGCCAGCAGGCCCAGAGTCGCCTCCAGCCAGTCGTCATGGCGGTCATAGGCCCCGCAGCCGGCCTCCAGGCTGGCCACTATCTCGTCGGTGGAGGAGGTGTACACGGCGATGATCCGGTCGTCCCCCCCGATGCCGAGCCGCTGGCGCAGCCCGTCCGTGCCCGTGGCCGCCGGGCTGTAGGAATACCAGCCGTCGCCGCAGGCCGAGGCCTTCCTGTCCAGAAAACGGCGGACGTCCTCGCACTCCCCGGCCAGCAACGGCGTATCGGCCCAGAGCCGCCACAGGGCGCGAAACCGGGCCCGGCTCATGGGAATGTCGTCGCGCCCAAGGGACAGGGTCTCCTTGAGCATGCCGCGCTCGTGGGTGTAGGCCGGAACGCCCGCCACTTTGGCGACTTCCAGGGTCGTCCGGGACATGGCGAAGCGGCCATTGAAAAGAAACACGACCTCGGGCGAAAATTCCAGCAACAGGGTCCGTATGGCCAGGGCGGTCAAAAGCCCGGTGCGCAGGTAGCCGAGGATGGCCGCCCGCACCTCCGGACGCGAGGCGTCGAGCTGTTCCTCCCGGAAATACGTGTTGAGGCTGGAGGTGACCCAGGTCCCGATTTCCCAGGAGCCGAAGCGGGCGGCCAGAAGGTCGCGCCGGCCGTCGCTTTCGACCCAGGCGTCGACGTCGTGAAATTCCCGGGGCGCAAGGAACCGGCCGAGCCAGGCGAAGTCCATGTCCCGGGAAGCGGCAAAAGAGGCGCTTTTGGCCTGGCAGCGGGCGCAGTTTTTTTCCCCCGGGGCCAGCCGGAACAGGTCGCAGACCTCGCCCATGCCGTCGCAGAGCACATAGCGCACGGCCGCGCCGCGCAGCCGCAGCGCCTGCAGGATTGTCGTCTCCCACATGCCGTGCAGTTCATAGTAATTGGAATACGGCGCGAAACACAGCACTCTCGATCGCATGGCGTCCCCTTGAAAACCGGCCCGGCGTTTCGGGCCGCCGATTCGGCCGATGGCCGAACCGGCGGCGTGCAGGCCGGCAGCCCGAACAGGTACCGGGAAGGGTTCGGCCGCGTCAAGGCGGCGTTTTCGGCAGACGGCCCGCGGCAGCCCCGCCGGCCGGCAGGTCCTGGCAACGGACGCCGGCCGGCAGGAAGCGGTTTGGCGCGCGCTCAGGCGGAGAAGAGGTTGTTGATCTTGCAGGCCGCGCAGGCCGCGCCGAAACCGTTGTCGATGTTGACCACGGTCACGCCGCTGGCGCAGGAGGTGAGCATGCCGAACAGGGCGGTAAATCCCGACAGGGCCGCGCCGTAGCCGACGGACGTGGGCACGGCGATGATCGGCTGGGGCAGCAGGCCGCCGACGACGCTGGCCAGCGCCCCTTCCATGCCGGCCACGACGATGATGGCCCGGGCCCGGCGCAGGGCGTCGAGCCGGTCGAAGAGCCGATGGATGCCGGCCACGCCCACGTCGGCAATGACCAGGGCCCGGGCGCCGAGCATCTCGCAGGTCACCCGGGCCTCCTCGGCCACGGGCAGATCCGACGTGCCGGCCGTGACAATGGCCACCTCGCCGTCGCGCCGCTCGATCTCCCCCCGGACCAGGGCCAGGGTGCGGCCCAGGGGATTGTAGTCGACCGCCGGGCAGACGGCCGCGACGTGCCGGGCCATCTCGTCCGATACGCGGGTGGCCAGCACATGGCCGTGGTCCTGCATCCGCACGAAAATCTCGGCCACCTGCCCCGGCGTCTTGCCTTCGGCGTAGATCACCTCGGGAAAACCGTTTCGAAGGGCGCGGTGCAGATCGATCTTCGTGTGGCCCATCTCCAGAAAGGGCAGATCGCGCAGCCGGTCCAGGCCCTGGTCCACATCCAGGCTGCCGTTTTGGATATTCGTCAGCAATGCCTTCAAGGCGTCCTGCATGGCCATAAAGCTCATCCTGTCCTGTCCCGCCAGGCGGGTTTTTCGTCAAGGCTTCCCACGCGGTAGCCGGCCAGCTCCACAGCCACATGGCGGTAGCCAAGGGCCGTAAGCCGGCTGCTTATGGCGTTTCGGGCATCTGCCGCGACCAGGGCGGGGACCTGCCCGCGCGGCACCTCGATGCGGGCCACGACGCCGTGGCTGCGCAGCCGCACCGAGGGAAACCCCATGGACCGGAGGAACGCCTCGCCCTGTTCGATGCGCCGCAACTCCGCCTCCTCCACCCGCACGCCGTGGGGAATGCGGCTGAGCAGGCAGGCCGAGGCCGGCTTGTCCCAGACGGCCAGATTTTGGGCCCTGGCCAGGGCCCGGATGTCGGCCTTGGCCAGTCCGGCGGCCAGCAGCGGGCTCTCGACGCCAAGTTCCCCAAGGGCCCGCAGGCCCGGCCGGTGCCCGCCCGGATCATCGGCATTGGTCCCGTCCAGGACATGGCCGATCCCTTCCCTGGCGGCCGTCTCCAGCAGCCGGGAAAAGAGCTCGCGTTTGCACAGGTAGCAGCGGTCCGGGGGATTGCGGCGGATGGCCTCGGGAAACGGGACCGCAAGCACCTCGTGGCGCGCGCCCATGGCCCGGGCCGCCTGCGCCCCCTCCGCCATCTCCGAAGCGGCCATATAGGGCGTGGCCAGGGTCACGGCCAAAACCCCGTCCGGCGGCAGGGCGCAAAGGGCGGCATGGAGCAGGAAGGTGCTGTCCACGCCGCCGGAAAAGGCGACCGCCGCCCGGCCCATGGCGCGCAGGGCGTCAAGCAGGCGTTCGTAGGCTGCTGCGGAAGTCTTCATAAGCGGCTCCGGGTGGTTGATGCGAAGGGGAACGAAACGAAAGGCTGCCTCCGGCGGCCGGGGGGAATCCTTCCCACCTGTACCCCCCCTTATTCAGGGGGGTACAGGTGGGAAGGGACGACGGATGGGCGCCAGAGCCGTGAATGCCTCCGGCCCTTACCCTGCCTTTCCGTCCGGGAGGGGATGATCCCCTCCCGGCCGCCGGAGGCATTTGGGGAATGCTTCCCCCCGGTCCCCCTCGTGCGCGGTTTGGGCGGCCCTGGCGCGGCCGGCGCGCCGCGTCAGACCAGTTTGCCGATGACCCTGTAGACCTCGGCCAGCGGAATGTCGTGGCGGGCGGCCAGGGCCCGGCAATCCTCGAGCTCCGGCTTGGCCCGGATGACCCGGCCGTCCCTGACGGCCTGTTTCATGGCCACCGGCCCAAGCGGCGTGTCGAGCGTGGCGAACCGCGTTTCCAGCATGGTCTTTTCCAGGGGAAAGCTCTTGATGCCAAGGGTTGTGGTGTGGCGGAACAGCAGGTCCGCAAACCGCGCCTCGTCGCCGGCCGCGCAGAGCAGCGACAGGCAGGTGGCCGGCCGGCTCTTTTTCATGACGATCGGCGTGAAATGCACGTCCATGGCCCCCTGCTCCATGAGCACGTCCATGGCCACGCCGAGCATCTCGGCGGTCATGTCGTCGATGTTGCACTGCAACAGGCGGGCGTCCCGGACCCCGCCGGCGGCTTCCGATCCGGCCGGGCCGGCCAGTTGCACCCGCAGCACGTTGGGGATCTCGGACTGGCGATGGCCGATGCCGTAGGCGGTCTTGCGGGCGGCCAGCCGGGGGGCGTCGGTGAAACGGTCCGCCAGCACGGCCAGGATGGCCGCGCCGGTGGGGGTGGCGGTTTCCTGGCGCACCGCCCCCCGGGTGGTGGGGATGCCGGCCAGGATCTCCACCGTGGCCGGGGCCGGGGCCGGCATCAGCCCATGGGCGCAGCGCACGAAGCCGCCGCCGAGTTCCACCGGCGAGGCCCAGACCGCGTCCACGTCCAGGGCATGGCGGCAGATGGCCGCGCCCACGATGTCCACGATGGAATCGACGGCCCCGACCTCGTGGAAATGGACTTCGTCCACCGGCTTGCCGTGGACCTTGGCTTCGGCCTCGGCCACCTTGGCGAAGATGGCCAGACTGGTGGCTTTGACGGCCGGGTCCAGGGAACTGGCCGAGATGATGGCCGCGATGTCCTTAAAATTGCGCTGCGGCGCGTGGCCGTGCTCGTGGTCATGAAGGTGGTCATGCTCGTGAGCATGGTCATGGTCATGGTCATGGGCGTGGGCATGGGCGTGGGCATGATGCTCATGATGGCCACGGGCGTGGTCGTGGTCATGACCATGGTCATGGTGGTCATGGTGGTCATGGTGGTCATGGGCGTGGGCGTGGCCGCCGTGCCCGGCCGTGAGCGCCACATCCACCCGCACCCCGCAGATGCCGTTGCGGGCGTCGTCGGACACCGTAAGCGAGAACTCGTGGTCCAGGCCGAGCTTGGACAACTCCCGGCGCAGATAGGCCGGGTCCACGCCCAGGCCGATCATGGCCGCCAGATTCATGTCGCCGCTTATGCCGGCGAAACAGTCGTAATAGAGGATCTTCATGCAACGGTTCCTCTGGCCGGGCCGGCGTTTCCGCCCCGACGCACGTTTGGCATGCCGGGCAGGCGTTTCGCCGGGCCAAAGCCCGACCGCCGCAGCCCGTGCGGCCGGCCTGCATCAGCCGTATACTTCCGGACGGCCCGGTTCGCCGGCTCCGGTTCCGCCCCGGCAGGCGACCCGACGCCGGCCCCGGCGGCAACCGCCGGATTCCCGGCAATGCGGGCTTCCTCGTTCATGCCCGAAAGCGGCGGCGTATTCCAGCCCCGGCGGCAACGGATGCATACGCGAAGCGCCGGCCGGACAAAACGTCCATTCCTCCGGATTGATCGCCTGATCGTACGGCCCGGGGGGGCTGTTCCCCATTGTGATTGTGGTTGACGCGAAGGGAAACGAAACGAAAGGCTGCCTCCGGCGGCCGGGGGGAATCATTCCCCCCGACCCCCCTGGAAAGGGGGTTTGGGAGGGGACGGCGGCTGGGCGCGGAAGTTCGGTGAAGACGGGCAGGATGGACGCCAGGGCCGTGAACGCCCCCGGTCCTTGCCCTGCCTTTCCGTCCGGGAGGGTCCGGGAGGGGATGATCCCCTCCCGGCCGCCGGCTCTTGCCCTACTCTTGCCCTACCTAGGCTTCGCCGGCCTCGGCCTTGAGATCGCCGATAAGGCGCATCAGGGCCGAGGTCTGCTCCGACAGGGCGCGAAGGGCGACGGTCGTCTCTTCGACGCTGTGGGCGGCGTTGTGGGACAGGGTGTTTATTTCGTCCACGGAGCGGTTGATCTCTTCGGTCGTTGCCGATTGCTCCTCGGCAGCCGTGGCGATGGAGCGGATCTGCTCGGCGGACTTTTCCGCCCCGTCCACGATGTCGCCAAGAACCTGCCCGGAGCTTGCCGACAATTCCGAGGCCCGGGCCAGATCGGTCACAGCGGCGTCCATGGCCTGGACGTTTTGCGCGGCCACGCCCTGAATGGCCTTGATGGAGCCGGTCACTTCCTTGGTGGCGGTCATGGTCTTTTCGGCGAGCTTTCTGACCTCGTCGGCGACGACCGCGAAACCGCGCCCGGCCTCGCCGGCCCGGGCCGCCTCGATGGCGGCGTTAAGCGCCAGCAGGTTGGTCTGGTCGGCGATGTCGTCGATGACCGTGATGACGGCGCCGATGCTGCGGGCCTTGTCGTCGAGTTCGGCCATGGCCGTTTTGAGGGCGGCGGCCTTTTTCTCGGTGGAAGTGATGGCCGTGATGGCTTTATCGACCACCGTGGCTCCGGCAATGGCCCGGTCGCGGGTGGCCTTGCCCTCTTCGGCGGCGCTGCCGGCGTTTCGGGCCACCTCCGTGACCGTGGCCGTCATCTCCTCCATGGCCGTGGCCGTGGTCTGCAGCCGGTCCCGCTGCAGGTCCGTGCCGCTGCGGATCTCGTCGGCCTGGGTGGAGATGTCCGAGGCGGCGGCGGCGATCCGGCCGGCCACGGTCTCCAGGGACCGGGCGGCCTGGAGCATGCCGTCGGCCCGGGCGTGTTCCGCCCGGGTCCGGGCCTCCTCGGCCTCCCGGGCGGCCAGCTCGCCGGCCCGGGCCTTTTCCTCGGCCAGCCGGGTCTTGTCGGTGATTTCCGCGATATTGCCCCGCAGCGTGGCCACCATGTTTTCCAGGGCCCGGTTGAGCACGCCGATTTCGCTGCGGCCCTCGTCGGCCAGGGCCACGTCGAGATTGCCGGCCGCCACCCGGGCGGCGGCCTCGGTGGCCGCCCGGATCGGCCGGGTCACGCCCTGGACGATCCACCAGGACACCGGCAGCACCGCAAGCACGAACACGGCGGCCATGACGCCGAGGATTTTCCAGGTGATGCCCCGGACAACGGTTTCGATGGTGGTCTTGATGCGCGTCTTGGCCGTCTCGATGTTGTCGATGTAGACGCCGGTGCCGATCCAGTAGCCGGTTCCCGGAATCATGACGGCGTAGCCCAGCTTGGGCTGGTCGCCCTTGCCCGGCTTGGGAAAGACGTATTCCACGAATCCCCCGCCGCCCTGGGCCCTGGCGGCGATTTCCCGGACGAAATACCTGCCGCCGGCGTCCTTGAGGTCGCCCAGGTCCTTGCCCTGGGCGTCCTTCTTGGCCGGCAGGGCGACATTGACGGTGCCTTTATACACGAAGTAGTAGCCCGACTCGTCGTCTTCAAAACGGATGCCGTCGATGGCCTTGCGAATGATCTCGATGGCCTGGTCCTCGCTTTGGCCCTTGATCATCTCGCTTAGGGCCACGGCCATGCTTTTGGTGGCCACCTGGATCTTCTCTTTCTGATCCGCCAGCATGATCCGTTGCGTTTCCGCGACGCCAAGATCCGTTATTTCCGTTATCTCGCCAAGAAACGCAAAAGACAACGCCACAATGAACAATGCCATGAATCCGAGCAAGGAAAAGATCCTTGCACCTATGGAAAAATGCTTCAACGCTCCCATATTGCCTCCCTCAACTGCCTATCCTTTTCTCCAGACCTGTAAGAATGTTGCAACAGCATCCCATGCAACCAAATACAATAGCGCAAAGGTACTTTTTTACAGAAATTCCATATCTCTGTAAACATCATTCCTTGCTTGTACCTTCTCCAATATGCCCGCAGCCGCAGCGCCCGGCCCCCATCCCTGCCGACAGCAGACCAATGCGCACGCAAAATCCCGGTCCGATCCGGCCAAACGGCAGGACCAGACAGGACAACACGGCACGATTTTTCCCAGGCAGAAAGGTCATGCAACCGCCAAGCCAAAAGAAACAGCCTATGGACCCATACCAACAGGAAAATAACATTCCTTTTTGGTCTGAAACCTCGCCAAACGCAGCCGCCTCCGGCCGTCCCGCCGCCCTGTCCGGGGAACGGGCCGCCCCCCGGGTCGGCCCGCCGCTGCTTGCCGACAGGATTCGGCAGTGCTAAGGGGCGGTTATGCATGCCCTGCCGCCGGACCACCGGCCCTATACGGACAAGTATTTCCTGCGGTCCCGCCGCATCCTCGAAAACGAGGGGATCAACCCCTCCGTGACCATCCAGGTCTTTTTCCGGGACGGTCCCGGCGTCGTGGCCGGCATCGACGAGACCGTCGCCCTGTTCCGGGCCTTTTCGCCCCTGGCCGGCAACGGCGGCAGGATCATGGCCCTGCCCGAAGGCGCGGCGTTTTCCCCGCTGGAGCCGGTCATGCACATCGAGGGGCCGGTCCTTGACGTCATCGAGCTGGAGACCCTCTACCTCGGCATCCTAAGCGCCCGCACCACCCTGGCCAACGGCCTGCCCGCGCCGACGCCGGACGCCGTGGCGGCCCGGGCGGCGGCGGTCCGGGCCGCCATGCCGGACAAGCATCTGATGTATTTCGGGGCGCGCCACTGGCACTGGACGGACGAGGAGGCCTTTTGCCGGGCGGCCGTGGGGGCGGGGTTCGACTCCTGCGCCACCGACGCCGGGGCCGGGGCGGCCGGCCTTCCGGCCGGCGTCGGCACCATCCCCCATGCCCTGGTGCTGGTCCTGGCCGCCGCCTGCGGCCGGGAGCACGCCACCCGGGAGGCGGCCCGGCTCTTTGACCGGCACATCGAACCGGAGTGCCCGCGCATCGCCCTGGTCGACACGTTCAACCGGGAGATCGACGACGCCCTGGACACGGCCCGGGGCCTCGGCGGGCGGCTGGCGGCCGTGCGCCTGGACACGGCCGGGGAACTGGTCGGCCAGGGCGGGAAAGCCGACGACGGCCGGCCCTACCTGACGGGGCGCGGCGTCACCGTGGCCGGCGTGCTGGCCGTGCGCCGGGCCCTTGACGCGGCCGGTTTCGGCCAGGTGGGCATCGTGCTTTCCAGCGGCTTTTCCAACCCGGACAAGCTGGCGGCCTTTGCCGCGGCCGAGCGGGAGCACGGGCGGCTTTTCACGGCCCTTGGCATTGGCGGACTGTTTCGCAGCTGGTGCGCCACGGCCGACATCGTGCGCGTGGCCGGGCAGGCGATGGCCAAGACCGGCCGGGGCTTTCGGGACAACCCCCGGCTGGTGCGGGCGCTGTGATACCCTATTTAAAACACAACGTCGGTTGTGCTTTAAAAACATACAACTATATCAAGGCTGCATGTCTCATATCCGTTTCACTTTTGAAATAAAACCGGGATAGGGCCGGCGGGCCGTCAGGACGGGCGGCCCGGACGGGACATGACCCGTTCGATGGCCTCCCGAAGCGCGCCCATGTCCACCGGCTTGGCAATGTACTCGTCCATGCCGGCGGCCAGAAACCGCTCCTTGTCGCCGGCCATGGCGTAGGCGGTCATGGCGATGATGGGGGTGTGCGCCTTGGCGCCGAAACGCTCCCGGTCGCGCATGGCCCGGCTGGCGGCCACGCCGTCCATGACCGGCATCTGGATGTCCATGAGGACCAGATCGAAGGGTTCCCTGGCGAACAGCTCCAGGGCCTCCCGGCCATCCCGGGCGGACGTGACCGAATAGCCGCATTTTTCGAGCATCAGCCGGCCCGACAGCAGGCTGACCGCGTCATCCTCGGCAAGAAGGATGCGGCGCGCCGGAGCGGCGGCCGGCGTATCGGCGTGCGCCGCCGGAGCCAGCCGGGCCTGCCGGGTATCGGGAAGGCGCAAGGGCAGCGACAGGCACATGGTCGTCCCCTGCCCCGTTTCGCTGGCGATATCGAGGGCACCGCCCATGAGCCCCACCAGCCGGCGCACGATGGACAGGCCCAGTCCCGCCCCCTGGAAACGGCGGGCGAAGCTGCCCTCGACCTGGGCGAAGGGTTCCAACACCCGGCCAAGGTCGGCATCGGCAATGCCGATGCCGGTGTCGCTGACCATGAACAGCAGGCGGACAAAAGGCGGGGAGCCGTAGGGCAGGCGGCACACCTCGAGCCGGACCCGGCCGGCCTCGGTGAATTTGACGGCATTGCCGACCAGATTGAACAGGATCTGGCGCAGCCGGGCCTCGTCGCCGACCAGGACCCGGGGCACGTCCGGAGCGACGGCGATCACGAATTCCAGGCCCTTGTCCCGGGCCTCCCGGCCAAACAGCTCTTCGATGGAACCGGGCACCGCGTCGAAGGCAAAAGGCGCATCCGTCAGGAGCAGCCGGCCCGCCTCGATCCGGGAGATGTCCAGAATGTCGGCCAGCAGCCGGGTCAGACGCCGGGAGGCCGTGACGGCGTTTTCCAGGAAAAGGCGCTGATCGTCGGACAGGGGCGTCGTTTCCAGCAGTTGCAGCATGCCGAGCACCCCGTTGAGCGGCGTGCGGATTTCATGGCTCATGTTGGCCAGGAATTCGGTCTTGGCCCGGTTGGCCGCCTCGGCCTCCTCCCTGGCCCGGCCGACGGCCGCCTCGTGGCGCTTGCGCTCGGTCACGTCCCGCACAATGGTCAGAAAGAAGGCCTCGTTGCCGACGACGACGCTGCTGACGCTCACCTCCACGTCAAAGGTCGATCCGTCCCGCCGGCGATGGACGGTTTCAAAACGCTCGTGCAGGTTGGCAAACGGGTCAAAGCCGCGCCGGATGTCCTCCTCGGCCATGGCCGCCTCGTATTCCCAGGTCAGCAGCCCGATCACCTCCTGCGGCGGATAGCCCAGCATCTCGGCAAAACGCGGATTGGCCTCGACGACCCGGTGCTCCTGGTCGATGACCGCAATGCCGTCGGAACTCTGGTTCATGAGCGCCTTGCGGCGCAGGATCTCGGCTTCGAGCCGGTCCCTGGCCCGCTGCCGCCCGGCCGCATCCGCCTCAAGGGCGGCGGCCATGTCGTCAAGGGCCCCGGCCAGCCGGCCAAAAGAGCCGCGTAGCGCCGCCAGTCCCGAACGCGCCGACAACTCGCCGGCCCCCAGCCGCTCGGCCAGGCCGACCAGCCGGACCACCCGGGCATGGATGCCGTATTTGCCGACCACCCAGGCCAGGGCCGCGGACAGGCACAGGGACGCGCCCAGCCAGACAAGATAGCGCCGGGTGACGGCGTCGGCCCGGGCAATGAGCTGGCGCTCGGGAAGGCCGACGAAGATGCAGCCGTACGGCTCCCGGCCGGGGCCCAGGGCCATGGGTTGCGCCGCGATGATGCGGCGCACGCCGCCGGCCCCGGTGGAGACGAACAGGGCGTGCATGCCCGCCGCCTTGGTCTCCCGCCACACCGGCTGGGCGACAAGCCCCCCTATGGGCCGGTCGGCCTGCTCCGGGTGGCGGTACAGGCGCTGCCCGTTGTGGTCGACCACCCCCACAAACGAGCCTTCCGGCAGATGGGACCGGTCGAAAATCGAGCCCAGCTCCAGCAGCCGCAGCGTGGCCACCAGCACGGCCGCCGGGCGGCCCGCGGCGTCGGGCACGGGCAGGGCGAAAGGCAGGATCTGGACGCCGCTGACCCGGCCCACGGAGTACTCGCCCACGGAAAACGCGCCCGTGACCAGGGCCTCCCGCACCTCCTTGCGGCCAGCCAGATTCTGGCTGGCAAACGGCAGGGCGGAGGCCACGGCGTTGCCCTCGGGGTCGAGCAGGGCCACGTTGACGTAGTTCGGGTTGGCGCTGAGAAAATGCTGGAACAGGGCGGCGCAGGCCACGGGGTCCATGGACAGGACTTCCCGGGTGGAGGCCAGTTTGGCCAGAATGTTTTTGAGCCGGTCCACCTCGTGGCTTTGCAGCTCGGCATAGGACTCGGCCAGACGAGCGACCGTGTCTTTGGCATGGCGAATCTCATGCTCCCGGCGTTCCCAGCCGGAAAACAAGACAACGGCAAGCATGGGGACCACGCCGGCCAGGACGACGAGAACGAGATTGAACCTGACGGAACTGGGGAGACCAACTCGCATGCGCGTCCAGGAATGCGGCTCCGGGACGGCGGCATGCCGTCCCGGCCTTGCCAAACAGCAGCGCCGGCTTGCCTCCCTTATAAGCATGAACCGCCGGCAAGTCGAGAGCCGCCCCGGCCCTCCCCCGTCATTCCAGTTCTACGTCAATAGCGAAACGGCACAAGACATGCTGTACCAATGTACTTATATATTTTTAAAACACAACCGACGTTGCATTTTAAATTGGGCATCAGTCCGGCTCGAACGGAACGACCATGCCGCCGAAGCCTGTGCGGGCCCGTTCGCGGTACAGGGCGTCGTCGGCCGGATTGTTGCCTTTTTTGTCCTTGTCGTAATCGACCTCGCACAGCATGCAGCCCGGATTGAAGACCAGCTTGCTGTGGGCCAGGGCGATCACCGACAGTTCCGTATCCCCGAAATGGCTTTTGTAGCCAGGGAAAAACACGCAATTATGGTACATCGCCCGGGCCCAGGCGCGCAGCAACAGGCCAAAGACCGCGATGTTGCCGAAAAACCGGCCGTCGTTAAACGACAGCAGCCAGGACTCGTTTTTCCCGATCGTATTGAGGCCGCACCTGAGCCAGCCTTCCCCCGGAAAGGCATCCTGGGCCAGATAGCCGAAGTATTTCGATTGCGATCTGGCGAACACCAGATTGGCGACCTTGACAAAGCCCAGGCGCAGGGAGTCGTTGACCAGGACCAGCAGTCCATCGGCCATGGCCCGCCGGGCCAGGACCGGCGCCAGCCGGTCGACCTGCCCCTGGTCGATGTAGGGCAGCACGAGCACGGCCGCATCGTTGGCAAAGCGCGTGGAGGCCTTGATTTCGCCGACATCGAGAAACAGTGTCTGCATGTCGTCTTCCCGGTTTTGCGCGGCAGAGCCGCATGACGCCCGGCCCTGGCCGAACGGTCCGGCGGACGCCTGCCCGGCAGGCCCGGAGGCGGCGGCGCGCCGGAAGGCCAGGATGGCCTGAAAGGCTTCCGCAGGAAAGAAAAAAAGCCGCGCTCCGCGACATCGACCTGCGCCTGCGCGGCGTGGCCGATCTGCCCGAAGGGGCCGGGCCGGCGGTCTTCATGAAGGATTTCGGCGACACGGCCGCGCTCATGCTGACCGTGGCCTCGCCGCCGGTGTCCGAGGTCGAGGCGGACCTGCGCTCCCGGGAGGTGGCCCGGGTCATGGCCGAACTGCGGGGCCGGGCCGGGGCCGGACGCGCAGACGGACGGGAAAAGCGGTAGCGGGCCGGCCCCCCCGGGGCGTCAGGCCGTCTCCCCGCCGCATTCCCGCGTCGCCTCGAAACGGATGTCCGGCCACTTCTCCATGGTCCGCCCCAGTTCCCATTCGCTGGTGAAAACCATGGCCCGGTGGCCGCCGGCGTCCTTCACCATGGCCTGCCGCTCTTCCCGTTCGAGCCGGGCCAGGGCGTCCCTGGCCGCGCCGGCCAGCCAGCGAACGGCCGTCAGCCTGGTGGCCAAAAGCTCGATCTGCACGTCGTATTCGGCGGCCAGCCGCCCGGCGATGACCTCGAACTGCAAAACCCCCACCGCGCCAAGGAGAATGCCGCCCCCGGCGACGGGCCGGAAAAACTGGATGGCCCCTTCTTCCGAAAGCTGGGCCAGCCCCTTTTCCAACTGTTTGGCCTTGAAGGGATTTTTCAGCATGACCCGCCGGAAATGCTCCGGGGCGAAATGGGGAATGCCCTGGAACTGCAGCGGTTCTCGGGCGCTTAACGAATCGCCGACATTGAGGATGCCGTGGTTGGGGATGCCGATGATGTCCCCGGGCCAGGCCTCCTCCACGCCGGTGCGGTCCTGGGCCATGAACAGGATGGCGTTGGCGGCCTTGATGTCCTTGCCCAGACGATGGTGGCGCAGCTTCATCCCCCGGCTGAACCGGCCGGAACAGATGCGCACAAAGGCCACGCGGTCCCGGTGGGCCGCGTCCATGTTGGCCTGGATTTTAAACACGACCCCGGCGAAGTCCTCCTCCAGCGGGGAGACCTCCCGGGTGCTGGCCTTGCGGGCAACGGGGGCCGGGGCCAGATCCACGAAGGCTTCCAGCAATTCCCTGACCCCGAAGTTGTTGATGGCGCTGCCGAAAAACACCGGCGTCTGATGGCCGTCGCGGTAGCGTTGCCGGTCGAACGGATACCCGGCCCCCGCCAGCAGCTCCACTTCCTGGCGCAGGGCCTCGGCGGCCTCCTGCCCCAGGTGTTCGGGCAGGGCCGGGTCGGACAGCCCGTCGATGACCACGGCCTCCCTGGGGCGGGTCCCCTTGCCGGCGGCCTGGGGGGCGAAAAAGCGCAACTGGTTGCAGCGCAGGTCGTAGACCCCCCTGAAAAGCTTGCCCATGCCGATGGGCCAGGACATGGGGGCGGCCTCGATGCCGAGGCTTTGTTCGATGTCGTCGAGCAGCTCGAAGGGGGAACGGCCGTCGCGGTCGAGCTTGTTGATGAAGGTGATGATGGGCGTATCGCGCATCCGGCAGACTTCCATGAGCTTTTTGGTCTGCGTTTCCACGCCTTTGACGCTGTCGATCACCATGAGGGCGGAATCCACCGCCGTCAGCACGCGGTAGGTGTCTTCGGAGAAGTCCTGGTGGCCCGGGGTGTCCAGCAGATTGATGGTGCAGCCGCCAAACTCGAAGCTCATGACGGAGGAGGTCACGGAGATGCCGCGCTCGCGCTCGATGGCCATCCAGTCCGAGGTGGCGTGGCGGCCGACTTTTTTGGGTTTGACCGCCCCGGCCATGGCGATGGCGCCGCCGAAAAGCAGCAGTTTTTCCGTCAGCGTGGTCTTGCCGGCGTCCGGGTGGCTGATGATGGCGAACGTCCGGCGGCGGGCTGTTTCACGCCGGAGCTCCACAGCGAAAGGATTGTCTTGCATGGAAAGAAGCCTCGATAACGGCCTGCCGTTGCACACGCCAAGCCGTTGCCCCTGATCTTCCAGGGGAATCATATTTTATTCGCCTCCGGCCGCGGGCGGGCAGGGTCGTCGGCATGACGCGTCGCCCGCGAGGCGGCGCTGCCGGGGAAAAATTACCGGAGACGCGCATGGCCGTAGGCTCCCAGCCCGCGAGAGTCAACGGCCATGCCCAAACAATTTCCAAAAAGCCCCGTTCCCAGGCCATGCCGGCCGTGACAGGGACTTCCCATTCGCGTTGCCCAAACAATTTCCCAGCCCCCGTCCCCCGGGTGGCGGGCGATCAGGAAGCCAGCCGTTGCAGCGCCAGCAACCCGTTGGCCGGCAGCCGCGCCGTCAGCCGTCCCCCCGAGGCGCGGATCGCGCCGCCGTTGCACACCCCGGCCCCCCCGTAGATCGCGGCGTCGCTGTTTAACACCTCGGTCCAGGCCCCGTCCCCCAGGGAAGGATGGCTGATGGCGTACCCATCGGCAAAGGGGCGGTTGGACAGGCTGGCCGCCACCAGGAACGCGTCGTTGCCCGACCAGCGCCGGAAGGCCAGCACCCGGTTGGCGTCGTGGACGTGCAGGATCTCGATGTTGGCCGAACGCAGGGCCGGCGCGCCGCGCCACAGCCGGATGAGGTCCTGGTAGTAGCGGAACAGGTCCTGGCCGTCGCCGGCCCGAAGCCCGGCCAGATCCTCCCGGCAGTTGACGAAGTCGTTGTGCAGGTACGGCTTGGCCGCGCCCACCTCCTCGCCCATGAAAAACATGGGGGTGCCGGCGGCCAGCACGGTCAGCCCGGCCGCCACCCGGCAACGCGCCTTGGCCCAGGGCCGGGAGTCGTCGCGGAGGTTGCCGGCCACGGCCACCATCATGGTGCGGGCGGAGCGCACCTCATGGTCGCCCTCCCGGTAGGTGGAGTTGCCGGCCTCGTCGTGGGATTCGTGGTAGACCACCTTGTGGGGCGTGCCCAGAAGCGTTCCGGCGATCCAGTCCATGGGCAGGGGCCAGTCGCCCCCGTAGCCGGCGCTGTGGAGCAGCCGGGCCTTGGCCGCGTCATTGGTCGCGTCGCCGATGAGGTGGTGGTACCAGTCGGCCCACCAGACCGCGTCGAAGCCGATGCCGCCGGTTTCCAGGGGCTGGGTCATGGCCTCCCAGCCGGTATGGTCCTCGGCGATCAGCACGATGCCGGGCCTGATCAGGCGCAGGGTGCGGGCCCATTCGCGCAGAAACTTGGCCCCGAAGGCGTTGGCCGCGCCGCAGGAACGGCCGTTGGCGTGGATGACGTTGTCGCGGTGCAGGGCCTGGGTCAGGTCCACCCGGAAGCCGTCGATGTGGAATTCCGTGGCCAGCATGGCGGCGGAGCCGATGAGCGCCTTGCGCACCATTTCGCTGCGGAAGTTCGGCGTGTAGCCGGTGGAGCCGTTGTCCAGGTAGCCGCCGTGGCCGGGGGGATTGTCGCCCGACCAGTCGGCGGGCGTGCCCTCGTACCAGTAATAGATGTTCTTCTCGTTGGCGGCGCTGTCGTACATCCACTCGGCCCGTTCGGCGTCGGCGGCGAAGTGGTTGTAGACCACGTCGAGGATGACGGCGATGCCCAGGCGGTGGCAGGCCCGCACGAAGAATTTGAGCTGGTCCCGCCCGCCCGCGGCGAACTCGACGGCATAGTGGTGGGATGAGCCGTAGCCCCAGGACAGGGCCCCGTTGTATTCGGCCATGGGCATCAGTTCCACGGCGTTGACGCCCAGGGCGGCCAGATAGTCCATAAAGCCCATGGCGTCCTCCAGCGTGCCGCCGCCGGGCCTGCCAAAGCCCAGGGAGCCCACGTGGAGTTCGTAGATCGCCATGTCTTCGGCCCGGGTGGGCAGGGGGCGCAGGGCGTCGAACTCATGGGCCCAGAAATCCGCCGCGCCCACCCATTCGTTTTCGGGGAAATTCGGTTCCTTGAAGTGCCGGGTGACCTTTTCGGTGTCCACCACCACGGAGCAGCTCTTGGAGCCGTCCAGGTCCGTTGCCTTTTGGTTCCATGCCCCCTCGTCGGATTTCGGGCGGGCCGGGTCCTGCGCGGTTTTGGGATTGGCCGGGTCCTTGCCGCCGCTGCCGATCTGGCAGCGGGAGTGCAGGTCGGTGCGGTAGCGCGTCGAGCCGTCGTCGCAGACGATCTCGTACATGTAGGGTCTGTGGTGGTCCCAGGCGGCGAAATCCGCCAGACCGGGGTCGGCCGGGTCCGTGGCCCAGATGCCGTCCCCGGCCGGCTGCATGGCGAACCGCCTGCCCACCCCCCGGCCGTCGGGCCAGATGTAGCCTGACGCCAGGTCCCCGGTGACCAGATTGACTTTCCCGGCATTGGGGGCCCACACGGCAAAGCGGATGGCCGGAGCGGCGCTGCCGGGGCGGTAGTGCTTGTTGGCCCCCAGACGGCGCACATGGGTGAACCAGAAGCGTTCGAGCTGGCTGTCCCCGGCCAGCTCGAAGCTGCGGTGCTGGGCCGTGGAGGCCGGGTCCGAGACCTCGGTGGCGATGCCCCAGACGTTGTTTCGGGCCGTGCCGTCGAGCACCACGCCCCAGGCAAACGTCCAGCCCCGCTGGGCGTCGTCGAGGCGCACCGTGGCCCTCCAGGCCGGACAGCCGTCCTCGGCCGAGAATTCGGCCATGGGCGTCATGGACCAGGACTGGCTGTACCGGCCGGCCGCGTCCCAACTGCCCATCAGGCGCACGTTGTCGAACAGCCGGGGCGTCAGGCCGGTGAGAAACTCAAAGGTGACAGAGGCCATAGGGTCCTCCTTGGTCGCAGGGTTGCCTCACGTCGAGCCGTCCACGTCGATGGACAGCAAAAACGGCCCGTCCTGGGCCAGCATGCGCGTGACGGCGGGTTCGATCGCCTCGCGGCCGGCGACATGGACCCCGGGCACGCCCATGGAGGCGGCCAGGGCCACGTAATCCACGACAGGGTCCCCGACGTCGAAGTTCCAGGGGAACCGGCCGCGGGGCAGCCCCAGGTCCTTCCAGTATTCCAGCAGATTGAGCTTGAGCAGGCGGTAGCCGCCGTTGACGATCGCCACGAACTTGGCGTCGATGCGGTGGCGGGCGGCGCTCCAGAGGGCCTGGGCGGTGTACATGGAGCCGCCGTCGCCGGAAAAACCGACCACGGTGCGCCCGGGCCGGGCGAGTGCGGCCCCCATGGCCCCGGGGAAGCCCACTCCCAGCGAGCCGCCCCGGGTCTGGAAGAACTGTCCGGGGCCGTCGGCCGGCAACCAGAGGGTCAGGTCGCCCGATGCGGTCAGGGCCTCGTCGAAGACGATGGCGTCCGGCGGCAGGCGGCGGGACAACGCCTCGGCCAGATCCGACAGGCGAAGCGGCGCTTCCCGGCGTCTGGCCGCATCTGCGGCCCTGGCGGCCTGCCGCCGTTCGGCCCCGGCCGCGGCCAGGGCTTTGGCGCGTTCCCGGGCGGCCTGCCGCTGCGCGGCGTCGGCCAGTTGCCCGACGGCCTCGGCCAGGGCCGTAAGCGTGGCCTGGGGATCGGCCACCATGGCCATGGCGCAGGGATGGTTCTTGGCGATCTCGGAGGCGTCCAGATCGACGTGCACCACGGCGGCCCCGGGGTCGAAGGGGTTTGCCAGGGACGGGAAGACCTCGGGAAAGACATACGTCCCCACGATCAGGACCGCGTCGGCCCCGGCCACGATGCGGGCGCTGTCCGGGCCGAACATGTGGCCGGTGTTGCCGCAATACAGGGGATGGCCCTGGGGCAGGTTGACCTCGGAATTGTTGACCCCGTACACCTCGGCCCCCAGGGCCTCGGCCAGCCGGGCCAGGGCCGCCTGGCCGCCGCTTTGGGCCACGCCGTCGCCCATGAGGATCAGCGGCCTTCGCGCCGCAGCCAGGGCCCGGGCCGCCCCGGCCACGGCCTCGGGGCCCGGCGCGACCCGGGTGTCCGGGACCAGGGTGGGCGTCACGGGCTCGTCGTTGGGGGCGTCCAGGATATCCTGGGGAATGGCCAGGAACACCGGGCCCATGGGCGGGGTCAGGGCCTCCTTGACGGCCCGGCGCAACTGGCGCAGCAGGCTGGCCGGATGTTCCACCCGGGCGGCGCGCTTGACCACGGGACGGGCGATGGCCGTCAGGTCGCAGGCCATCTGGGCGTCGAAGGCCGAGTAGGCGACGCCGGCCTCTCCGGCCAGGACCACCAGGGGCGAATGCCCCCGTCTGGCCTGATAGAGCATGCCCACGGCGTTGCCGAGCCCGACCCCGGAGTGCAGCAGGACCACGCCCGGCCGCGCCCCGGCCCGGCAGTAGCCGTCGGCCATGGCCACGGCCACGGACTCCTGCAGGGCCATGACGTAGCGGATGGCCGGAAACTCCTGGAGCGCGGCCAGCAGGCCCTCCTCGCTGGTGCCCGGGTTGCCGAAGATGTATTCCACCTTGTCCGCGCGCAATTGCTCAAGCACTTTGCGGTGTCCATTGGATGCCGGCATTGTCTGCCTCCTCGTTGGCCGTTTTATCCCGCCGGCGGCCGCGCTCAGGGCTGCGGTCCGAGGCCTTCCAGCCTGATTGTGAGCGGGTGGTCCAGGCCGAGTTCCTCGCGGGCCAGATCCAGGGCCCGTTTGCCGTCGTAGCCCCGCACGGTCGTGTCGGCCCCGGCGTCCAGCAGGACGCCGGCGCAGTCGGCGAACCCGTGCCAGACGGCGTCGAGCAGCGGCGAGTAGCCGTTGGACGGCCCCTGGTAGTCCAGGCGGACCCCGGGCGCGGCCACGAGCAGGCGGGTGATTTCCAGGTGGCCGTTGTAGGTGGCCTTGTGCAGGGGCACGGCCCCGAACACGGGCTCCACGGCATTGGGGTCGGCCCCGGCGGCGACCAGCTCCCGGACCATGTCGATCTGGCCGTTGCGGGAGGCGATCAGCAGGGCCGTGTGCCCGTCGTCGAAGCCGCCGACCACGGGATAGCGGGCCTCGATGGCCGCGCCCCCGGCCAGTGCGTCGCGCATCCCCCGGAGGTCGCCGGCGCGCACGGCCGCAAGCAGCGGGGTTTGGGCCGCCTGGGCGTCGCGCTCCCGCCGGGCTGCGATCAGTTCGCCAATGCGCCCCAGGTTTTCCAGAGCCTGCCGGCCCGTGTTGACCCGAAGGGCGTACTTGACGTGGTCGTCGAGGCTGAAGCCGTAGTTGGTGCGCAGGGCCGCGTCCGCCCGGGCCCCGTGGTCCAGCAGGAGCCGCACGACCTCCACGGATTTGAACCAGATGGCCTCGAACAGCGGCGTGTGGCCGGTGCTGACGCATTGAAGATTGACCAGTGCGCCGGCCTCGATCAGCCGCCGGGCGACGTCGAGCTGGCCGCCCTGGCAGGCCTTGTGCAGGACGCCGGCTCCGGCCCGGCCGTCCAGGGCGTTGGCGTCGGCCCCGGCGGCCAGCAGCGCCTCCGCCAGGGCCGGGTCGCCGATTCCGGCGGCCAGCATCAGCGGGGTGAGCAGCGTGGCCGGGTCGCGGCTGTCGGGGTTCGCGCCGTGGAGCAAGGCCTGTCGCACGCCGTCGGCCGAGCCCTGCCAGACCGCCGTCCACAGGGCGGCATCGACGAAGGGGGTTGGCATGGGGTCCTCCCGGGCTCACAGGTTCTTATACGCCCGCACCAGGGGAGAGACGTCCCAGTAGACCCGCCATTCCTTGATCTTGCCGCCGACGATGCGCAGGTGCGTCGAGACGTAGAGATCGTATTCGTTGTTGTTGGCCAGGCACATGGCATGCTCGTGCACCACGGCCACGGCCCGCTCGCCGTCCACCATGAGGCTTAAGGGCGTAAAGGACATCATCCTGGAATGGGCCGCCCAGACATTGAAGCTCTCCAGGACCGCCGGCAGCCCCCGGTAGGAGCCGAGCCAGGGGGCCAATTCGGTGACGCCGCGGACAGGCGGGACATTGTCCCAGACCACGTCGTCGTCCACGAACCTGAGCGCCTCTTCGGACCGCCCCTGCTCCATCAGGCCAAACCAGCTCCGGGCCACCTCCAACGTGGAAGGAACGGCCTGGGGAGGCGGCGTCGCCCCGGGCATGGGGAATTTCCGCTTCACGTCCTCGACGAACCCGGCATAATCGCGCAGGGCCCAGACCTGCTCGAACTCCAGGTACTCCCGCATGGGCAGCCAGCCCATGGAGTTGCGGTCCAGATCCTCCAGCGAGGCCACGTCCACGATGGCGATGACCCGGTGCTGGGAGGCGACCTTGTACAGCCCCCTGACCAGGCCGGATCGGACGCCGGCCAGCCCGTGCTCGCCCTCCAGCGCCTCGAGGTCCCAAAGCTGGTCCTGGCTGACGCGGCCCTGGTAGTTCCACTTCATCTGCACGTAAAACAGCATGGCGGTCCTCCGTGTGTTGGATGGTCAGGCCGGGGCGCGCTCGCCCGGGCGGATGATCCAGTGCTCGCGGCCGGAAAAGGAAAACCGGCAGCGCGTATCCGCCACGGTCCCGGGCAGCGCCGGCAACCGGCCGGCGGCATGGCCGGCCAGGGCTGCCCAGCCGATCGCGTCGTCGGGAAACGACCAGACTTCCACGGCGTCGAAGCGCGGTTCGCCAAGGCCGTAGAGCCCGTCGCGGCAAAACCCGATCAACGAGCGCCGCAGCCCGGAAATCCGGGCCGCGGCCGCCTCGTGGTCCGCTCGAAGCAGCCGGCGGAACTCCTGGCGATCGAGTCCCGGCGCGCGTTTGAGGAGGAAATAGAGCTTGAGGCCTTCCAACTGGCCGCCGGATTCCTCCAGGTCCCCGACAACCACTTCGGGATCGGTGTCCAGGCCGAGGGTCTGCCAGAAGGCGGCCCAGCGGGGTTCGTCGCGCCGCGCCCCGTCGAGGAATTCCGGGCTTTGCAGGGAGGCGATCTGCTCGGCCTCGCTCCCCAGCCAGATCTCGGCCACGCCCTGGAAAAAGGGGACCGCGCCCGGGGCTCCGACAGGTTCGCGCGTGGCCACCAGATACTGCCGGATCTGTTTGATCTTGGAGGCGTAGTCCACGGCGTGGAAGTGCACCCAATAGGACTGGAAGGCCGCCGCCGGGAGCCCCGGCCTGGGGCCGGCAAAGATGAATTGATGGATCATGCACCCTCCTTTCCGGGGTAACGGGGAGCCCCGCGGCCGGGGCTCCCCGGGCAGGGCCGGATCACCAGCCCCACCGGCGCAGCGGCGGGTCGCCGTCGAGCGCCTCGATCAGTTTCCGCCCGGTCAGCCGGCTGTCCGGCGTCGAACGGCCGGTGACGAAGGGATAGTCCACGATGACGCTCGTCTCGTGGCCGAAATTGCCGATGTAGGCCCCGTCCGGGGCGGTGGCGTCGCGCAGGATGTATTCCAGGGGATAGGGCGGCGGCCCCATGTTGAAGTCGAGCAGCGTGCCGCGCGCCTTCATGAAGCCGGTGCCGTCCTTGTAGTCGTATTCCAGGCAGTGCCCCGTGACCCGCTTGCCCCGGAGGATGCTCGTGCGGTCCTGGATGTCCCGGGCAAAAGCCAGGCAGGCCACCCCGTAGCACTCGGCCCCGATGGGCTTGCCCGCCCGGTAGAACGCAAGGATCAGGTCGTGGACCCGCTGGTTGTTGACCATGTCCACCACCGGCCCGCTGCCGCCCACCAGCAGCAGGGCGTCGTAGTCCTCCAGGGAGGCGGCGGCCCGGGCCAGGGCCCGGTTGTAGGCCTCCAGGCCCCGCACGAAGCAGGGCGCGGCGAAATAGGGCCGCTCGGGAAACCAGGCCGCCAGACTGAGGGGATTTTCCAGCCGGCGCCCCTGCTCGGTGGCGGGGTCGTCCCACAGCCGCACCTTGCCGGCCATCTCCGGGCTGACCACCGGCCGGCCCAGGGGCGGATCAATAAATCCCGCGTTCATGCTGGGCAGGATGGCATTGGGCCGTTTGCCGCCGGGGGTGCAGAAAACCGTCTGGTAGCCGGCGGCGTCGAACTCCTCCACCGGCCCGACGAGTTCCTCGCCCCAGTAGCCCCATTCGGACAGGACGCACAGGATGCGGCGTTTGGGGGCCGAGACCGGCCGGGAGGCCGGCGCGGCCGCGGGCCGGACCCCGGCGGCGGCCTGCCCCCGCCGGGCCTCGGCAAGCAGGATGGCCTCCCGGATGGCGTCCACCAGCCCGTTGGAGGCCCGGTAGGACGGATTGGTGACCAGATCCCCGTCCACCACCACCTGCTCGTCCCAGGCCGTCCCGGCCGGGGCCGGCACGTACACGGCCCCGGCGTTGACCACGTCGGCCAGGACCACCGGGTTGCAGGTCACCCGGCGGCCGGCCAGAAGCTCGGGACACGGGGTGAGCAGCCACAGGGCGTGGCAGGGCGCGCCCTTGATGATGTCCGGGTTGGCCATGGCCCGGGCGAAGAACCCCACCGCCGGGGCGTCGCGGGCCATGTCCGGGCGCAGGGCCTGCCCGTCCGGGGCCGTGAACCAGCGAAGCCGCACCGAAGTGTAGTTGGCGGCCATGATGACCGCGGCATAGTCCTCGGGCCGGGCCTTTTCCACATCCCCGGCGACGGCCAGGATTTCCGGCGTCTTGCCCGGTTCCTCGACGTCGCTGACAAAGCGTTGTTCGCTTTGGCCCCACAACCGGCTCAGCAACTCGACCGTGGCGCCGTAAGCGGCGAAGCGTTCCCGGTAGATGCGGATCTCCTCGGGAATGTACTCGCTCTCCACCAACACGGCGATCTTCCTGCCGGCCAGACTTGTATCGCTCATAGGTTTTCCCCTCCGGGTTCAGTGGCGTTCCAGGGTGACGGCCAGTTCGGTCTCCACGCCGGCCTTGAGTTCGTGCAAGGGAATCTGGAAATCGTCCGGCGAATTGGGCTTGAGGTCTTCGCGCTCGACCCCGTTGACCCGGACGTTTTTCACGCGCAGCAGCTGGGGCGGGAAGAAATCGGGCAGGACGTTGAGGCTCTCCTGCACGCAGTTGGCGGCAATCTTGAAGTACAGGCAGAATTCGTTGCTGCCGTGGTCTTCGAAGACCAGATAGGCCCGGCTGTAGAGATGGGCCAGATAGTTGAGCTCAAAGGCGTGGTAGCCCGAAATGGCATGTCCGCCCTTGATGCCGTAGCCGCCGCTGACCACGGGGCTGCCGGCCTCGGTGGTGCGGAAGAACACGCCCTGGCGGTCGCGGTCGAGGAAAAAGCAGTTCCAGAACATGGCGCATTCCCGGGCCAGCTCAAGCCAGGTCGCGTTGCCCGGGTCGGCGCCGTACAGGACGAGGTAGGCCAGGATGCCCTGCTCCTGCTGCCAGAAGTCCTTGGTGCTGCCCCAGGAGAACTGGATGGGGAAGCCGCGGGCCGGGACGCGTTCCACGGCGTCGAAGACCCCGCCCCGGAGCATGTCCAGGCCGTACTCGGCCATCTTGGACCCGATGGAGCGGGCCAGATCCAGGCAGCGCTTGGCATGGGCGGCCGATTCCTTCCGCCGCTCCCCGTCCTCGAGCTGGGCCTGGCGCTGGTAGTAAAAGGCCACCCGGGTCATGTTCCAGGCGATCTTCATGTTGTGGCCCACAATGGCCCGGTTCTGCTGCCAGCCCCAGGTATGGTCCGGGGTGAGGTCGGCGAAGAAGCGCTCGTTGACGTAGTTGCAGCCGTCTTCAGGAAATTTGCCCACGATGAGCCTGGAGGTTTCGTCCAGGATCTGCCGGCATTGGTTGCGCAGCACGGCGAACTTGTGCCCCTCCGGGATCTTGGGCAGGGGGTCGAGGGTCAGCAGCAGGTCCACCAGATAGGCCGGGATGTGGTCGCCTATGGAATTCCAGTTCTTGCGCGCCAGATTCTTGCCCAGGGCCGGAACATCCGGGCGCATGGTGATGTAGTCCAGATGGGAGAAAAACCCGCCGAGCCCCGGGTAGCCCCTGGCGGCGTTGGCCGGGCCGTCGTGGTAGAAGGCCATGAAGCTGTTGATGGTGCGGCGGATGTCGTCAAGCACCTCCCAGTCCTGGGTGATGCGGTAGTACTGGGACAGCCCGGCCAGGGCGTAGATCTGTTCATACAGGGGGATAGAGCCCGCGTCGTCGGGGTTTTCCGAGGCCATGACCAGCTTGGAGCCGTCTTTTCCCGGCCGCCGGCCGAAGGCCCAGAAGCACTTCTCGCCGTCATGGGTCAGGGTGCGGTAGGCTTGGCGCAGAAACTGCACGCCGGCCCGGGCCGCCAGGAGGTAGCGCTCGGCGCCGGTGAGCAGATAGGCCGAGGAGAGCCCGTAGATGAGGCGGGACAAGGTGGCGCATTCCTGGACCGTGTCGTTGGTCGGGCCGCCGGTGATGTTCAGATTGGTGTGGTAGAATTTGGAGAAATCGTCGATCTGGTAATCCCGGCGGGAGTCGAACAGGTCGTCGAGCCACTGGTCGGCCATCAGGGAGACCTGGTTGATCCACCAGTGCGTCTCCTCGAAGCCGTAGCGCCCGGGTTCGGAATGCATGAGCTGGACGTTCTTGGCCTCGAACTGGGTATTGCCGTCGTTTTCCACGTACACGCCCATGACCACCAGGGGGGCTTTCTCCCGGATGTACTTCCGGATGGTCCTTTCGATCTCCCCTCCCTCCTCCTGCGGCTCCGGCACCCTGTCCGTGGACAGGTTGTCGAGATTGCGCAGGACATCGAAGCCCGTGGTCGCCCCGACCCGGATCGTGATCTCGTCGCCGCTGCGGCATTTGAGGATGAACGTCCCTTCGGACGGATCACAGGCGGTCACCCGGCCATACACCGTAAAGCTTTGGTAGAATTCCTTCATAACGGATTCTCCATAAGATAATAGGTGATACATATGCATTAACAGGGATCGCAGCAAAAAAGGTATTTACGCAATACATCCCGTATCTCCTGTCGCGTGGATTAAGCAACACAAATTTGATTAAATATAGGCACATTAGTAATGAGTGCACTTGAAATATATAGTGCACGTATTGGCTGGCAATTTTCCTGGACGCCGCCCCGGCCCTGCCGGCTCCGGGACCCGGGATGCGGAGGCCGCCCCGCGAATGCGGCCGGGGCATGGCCCCTGGCGCACTGTTGCGGCCGCGGGCGCGGCGGCCGCCAGTCCGGCGCGGACCGGGGCGGCGCGGCTTGCAGCGGGAAAGCGGGATGGCAGCCGCCGGTGGTAAGGAAAGTCCGGTAGCCCCCGCGAGGGCATAAAACGAATGGGGATCGAGCTTGGCGATCCCCGTGTCGGCCGGATGCGACGAGACGGGCAGCCGCCGGGCTTGGCGTGACGTAGAGGATCCCCGAACTGGCCTTGGACCCGGCTGTTCTCCGGCGCCAGTCGGATATGGAGATTTTGCAGACCTTGGCCACGAGATGGTGCGCCACCGGCAATTTTGCTGCGGCACTCCGCCCAAGAGTTTGCTCGGCAAGGCCATCGGCTACTGTGCCCGCATTTCTGCTGGGCGCGACCGGATCCCATCGAACCCGATTTTCTCGGTGGTGGACCGGCCGATCTGCCTCGCCCGAAGCGCATCCCCCTCTGTCCGGCAAGGCAGCCGGACCTCCTCAACGCGAGGCAAGGCAGCTTCCTTCCCCTGGCCAGCCCACCGCATCGGCCTGCTATCTATGTAAATATTTCGTAATGGTCACTGAGGTTCCCTCCCCTAGCGTCGACTGGACGGCGAGCGTGTCGCTGAGGGCCCTGGCCCCGCTCAATCCGAGACCGAGCGCGTTGGCCGCGCAATCTCCCTCGCGAAGGACCACGCCATCGTCCGCCAAGCCAGGTCCACGGTCCTTGAAGTTAAAAACCAGGCCGGCACCTTTGGCAGTCCGACTGATGCGCATCGTCCCCTTGCCGGCGTGCACCACGATGTTCCTCGCGAGTTCGGACACCGCCGTGACGATCTTGGTCTGGTCGACGAGGCTGAACCCCATGCGCTGGGCTTCGACCCTCGCCTGCTGCCTGGCCAGAAGGATGTCCTCGTAGCCGCTTATCTCAATCTCGCTCAAACAGTTCCCGTCGCCGCCCACAATCATATTGCACCCCCCGTCCCGAGGGATTTGAGCATCTGCAACCCATGCTCAAGGTTCAAAGCCGTGTTCAGAGACGTGAGGTCGAGACCGAGGTAGACAATGGAGATGACAACCTCCTTCTTCATTCCGGCGATAACCGTCTCGCACCCCATGGCTTTGGCCTTGCAGGCGATTTCCACGAGGAGACGACCGAGGAAGGTGTCGATCAGAGGCACGGCCGAGATGTCGATGATCAAACCACTCGATCCCGTCCGTTCGATTTTCAGGAGGATGTCATCCCGGAGTTTCAGGGCGGCTGCGTCGTCAAGCTCGATCTGGATGGGGACGATGATATTGTCTCCGAAAACAAACAAAGGGAATTCCGGCTCAGTTGCCCGGGTCTCAATGAGGCTGAAGGCCAGCTTGAGTCCGTCGGCAAGGCTGCTGCGCATGCGGATGCCCGCCAAGTCGCCGCCGAACGCGATCACGGTCTCGGATATCGTGGAGTTCCCCCCCGCAATGACGCACTCGGCGCCCATGAGGCGCGTGGCCAACGCGATCATGACCAGATGTTTGGCCGCGATGCTGTCCGTGATAGGAATGCCTGTAATATCCAAAATCGCCACCCTGGACTGGTTCGCCTCAATGGCGGAAAGCAGCGCTTCCATCATCAACTGGGTGCGCTTGCCGTCGAGCATTCCCAGCAGGGGCATCATGAGGATCTTGTCCCATACCTTGGCCACCGGCACAGCGACCTCCTCCCCGGCCAGCTGCTGGTCATGCAGGAGGGTCTCCCGGTTTTCTTCGCAGGTCTCCAGCAACAGGAGGCCGAGCCTGTCTATCAACTGGTTCAAGGGGATCATAGCGTTGATTGCCGATGCCGCCGACATGTTGCGCTGGAAGATGGCAAGCAAGCTTGAGCGCAGAGAGAAGATGGCCCTGGCCGTCTCGGAGGGAGGGACGCCGTTTTCGGCCATTATGCAGCTCTGCTCCTGCAGCGTATCCGTAAGCCCCCCTCCCGTCTGGGACTCCTGGCCGTCCTCCATCTCACCGGAAATCCGGCCGTTCTCCTCGGCCTCCAGGATGTGTGCCAGCGCCGCACACTCCTGCATGACCTCAATCTTCCACAGGCCTTGCAGCCCTTTGCGATTCTGGGTGCGGATGGAATGGACCCCAGGGATAGAGGGGGTGGACATGGATCAAACTCCTGTTCACACGATTCGTGTTGTTTTCACCCGTTCGACATGGTGAGCGGATGAGCCTTTAAAAAAACGTCACGTCGTCCGAAGCAGCCTGCTTCTCGACCTTGAGCGGCTGCCGACGGGATTTCGCGTCAAGGATGCTTCTGGCAAGGCTGCGCTCCGACTCCATGGTGTACAGGGAGGAGAGCCGGCTCAGTATCTCTTCCTTCAGCCCGAGACCGAGCAGCTCGGACTCGATGGCCTCCCTGCTCTTCATCCCCTCGAAATCCTCCTGTATGTCCTGGAGTGCCTTGACCGCATGGCCGACGATCTGCTTGATGACGTCCTCAAACTGGAGGCTGAAGATCATGGCCCCGATCCGGTCCCTGATTGACGACGCTTCGCCGAGGGAGGCTCCCATGATGCGCTCCATCTCCGAAGAGATGTCCAGGAGTGAAACGAACAGCCCCTCCAGGAGCGCGCTGGTGGAGTTCACGTAGGCATTCTCCACCTGGATGGCCTCCTTGACCGTGAGCGTTGATTCCTTGATGAAGGTATGGGCTCGCTCCAGGCCTTCCCGGATGCTCACTGCGGACATCGAGGACTTTTGCGCCAGCTTGCGCACCTCGTCGGCTACGACGGAGAATCCCCGCCCGTGCTCGCCGGCCCGAGCCGCCTCGATGGCTGCGTTGAGCGCCAACAAGTTTGTCTGGTCCGCGATATAGGCGATATCGTCCGAAAACGGCAGCACCGCCTCAAGAATCAACTGCATTTTATCGAGCTTCGCGGCATACTCGGCCTTTCCCTCCACGATCAAGCCCAACTCGCCGACAACCTTTTTGATAGTATCCATGTATCTATCTCGAATGAAAGCAAAATCTTCTTTCTTGCCCTTGGCATCGGCTGCAATGTGCTGTACCAGACGCCTTCTAATCCTGAGCATGAGCTCGTTGTTTGCAGTGATGCTGTGATCCATGCCCGATACAAGCTCGGTGAGCTGGCCTACGACCTCGACAGTCGCCGTTTCTATGCTGGATGTAGAATGCTTAAGCTGTCCAATGACAACAGACAGAACTCTCTTTGATATAAAAATCCTCTTCTGGATGGACAGCAGCGTATTCGCAAGATGCTCAAGATGGTCGTCTGCCGCTTGCCTGTCCGCCGCGCTTCTCTCAGCAAGGAGATGCTCAAGCTCTTCCGCCTTTCTTCTCTCTGTCTCCACGCGCTCCACGCACTCAGCCTGCTGCTTCGCAAGTTCCGTTTCGTGTTGCTTAAGAAGCTGCTGTTTGGTGACGACAGGTGTTTCAAATCGCCAGATGGCGATAATTACCGAAAACGCCATAACCAGCCAAGTGCCTCCCATGCCGAGGTAAACCGGCATAGACACATCACTTCCACCTGCGCCAGAAAGGAGGGCCATCAGACCTGCGGTCCACAGAAGCGCCAGGGTTAGGCCCACGGCAAGGCATCCCCAAAGGGTCCGGCTGTTCCCTCTGTCTTCCAGACACTCCGGCAGCCTCAGCAATGTATTGGCTATGTTCATGAAAAGGTACTCAGATGAGGTGTTCCGGGTTCAGGACAAGCAGGACCCGGCCATCGCCCAGGATGGTGACGCCTCCCAAAAAGGCGATGGCCGCCAGGGCGTCGGGGACCGGCTTGATGGCTATTTCGCAATTCCTCAGGAGCTGATCGATGATGAGGCCGTATTTGCCCTTGGCGCTGGCAAGAACCACGACGGGCAGCTCTTCCTCTCCGACAAATCCCCGGGCCGCGCCGGAAAGAGCCTTTTTATGGTCAAGAAGCTGTTCCAGCCTGGCCACGGGCAGGATCTCGCCACGATAGTGGATACCCTGGCTGGAACCGAAATCGTGGACATCTCCAGCAGACACTTTGACCGTCTCCAGGACGTTCTCAATAGGCAGCGCATACTGCTGCGCGCCGGCTACGACCCGCAGGGCCACGCTCACCCCCATGCTCATGGGAATATCCAGGGTGAAGGTCGTCCCCTTCCCCTGTGTACTGGCGACATGGACCGTGCCGCCCAAGGTTGCGAGGGTTGATTTGACGACATCCATGCCCACCCCGCGGCCGGAGATGTCCGAGACTGCGTCTTTCATCGAGAAGCCCGGCAGAAAAATGACGTCGAGCAGGTTCTCCTCCTCGGGGCTCCCGACAGGGATGCCAAGGTGAACCGCTTTCTCGTAGACTCTGCACCGATCGATCCCACAGCCGTCGTCGCTGATCTTGACGATCAGGTTGCTGCCTTCCCGGCAGGCCCTGAGGGTCAGTGCGCCGCGCTCCCGCTTGCCTGCGGCGGCACGCGCCGCAGGCGTCTCAATGCCGTGGTCGCAGGAATTGCGTATCATGTGGATGAGTGGTTCCGAGAGGAGATCGGCGACTTTCTTGTCGATCTCGGTTTCCCCCCCCTCGATCTTGAAGTCGATGAACTTCTTCTGCTTACGAGAGATGTCCCGAACGACCCGGGAGTACTTCTGGAAGATGCCCCGAATCGGAACCATGCGCAGGGCCATGACCCCACGCTGGAGTTCACCCGTGATCCGGGAGAACAAGCGCAGGTTGTCCTTGAGCCCCTTGAGCCCCGCAGCATCGGGCCCGCCACCTGCATCCAGCTTCCCTACGAGGAAGTCGTAGGCGTTCTTGGCGATGACCAGTTCGCCGATCATATTGGTGAACCCGTCGATCTTTGCCTCATCTACCCGCATGACCTTCAGTTCGGCCGGAGCGCCTGCCTCGGCCGGGCGGCCAGAGGCTTGCTTCGCCAGGGCATGGTCAAGGTCCGCCTCAGTGATCTTGCGCTCCTCGACCAGAATGCGTCCAAGAGGCTTCTGCCCGGAGCGAGACCAATCCGCAGGGTCAGGCTGCGAAGCGAAACCACCCGAAACGCGACCGTCCGTGTCCGGTTCCAGACGCGTCCTCGCCTGGTCCACGCTGGACGCGATCGATTCCGGCACGGCGCCGTCGGGCGGCTCGATCTCCGTCACCCCGACCAGGGACGCATCGAAAGCCAGTTCCCGGATGTCCTCCGCGCTCAGGGTGGTGGCAACAGTGACGACTGGCCGAAGGTACAGGTCCAATGGCCGAAGATTGCAGCACTCCGGCACTTCGTCCCTGGAGTCGGCACGATAGAAGGAGCAAGACGACCTGAGGTTCCGAAGGAAAACGGCCGGGTCGAATCCGTTGGCCAAGTGATCCGAGGCGTAGCGGAGTTCAATGGAAAACAAACTTGAGCTCGCCTGCCCCGTACCCGCGATGCCGTCTCTCGCCGCATCGATTGCGACCTGGTCCGTGAGGATCTCCAGAGCGTGCCTGTTGCCAGGCCTTGCGTCCGGGCAGTGGCCGGGAACCGCTGCGGCAACGTTTCCCGCCACCAGCCCGAAACAGGTAATGAGGTCGGCACGGCTCTCCGGCTCCTCACCGCGCACGATGGAGGCGCGCATTTCTCCCAGAGCGTCCAGGCCTTTCAAGATGATGTCGACGACATCGGTGGACAGCGTCAGCTCGCCGGACCGCAGGCTGTTTAACAGCCCCTCCAGATGGTGGGCGAACGCGCCGAGGCTGTCCAGGTCGAACATGGCGGAGCTGCCCTTGATGGTGTGAACGCCTCGAAAGATGGCGTTTAGCAGCTCGGGATTGGTCGGGTCTGACTCGGCCTTGAGCACCGTGTCGCCCACCACGTCAAGGATGTCCCGCACTTCGAGGAGGAACTGCTGCCGGTAGATGCTCTTCTGGGTATCCATAGAGATATTGCCTGCCGTAGCATCTGACGTCTGACGGCCAGAGCTATCCTATTATTTTTTTCACCACGGTAAGAAGCGTCTCCGGCTTAAACGGCTTGACGACCCAGGCTTTGGCCCCTGCCTGCCGCCCTTGCTGTTTCTTGTCCTCCTGACTCTCCGTGGTGAGCATGACGATGGGCAGGAATTTACATTTCGGCATGGCCTTGACCGCCTTGATGAGGCCAATGCCATCAAGGTTCGGCATGTTCAGGTCGGTCAGAATCATGTCGAACCGCACTGCTCCGGACAATTTGCCAAGGGCGTCATTCCCGTCTGAAGCCTCAACGACCTCGTACCCCGCGCCCCGCAGGGTCATGGCCACGAGACCGCGCATGGATATGGCGTCATCGACGATGAGTATGGTTTTGGGCATGGTTCCTCCTTTCTACGTACTACGAAACTCGCCGCTGATTTTCAGGTCCCCTGCCAAAGCGGCAGACCATAAAGATCGGCGATTTCCTTCATGGCCGGGCTCGGATTACGCACGCGAAACGTCTTGTCTCTCTTCAAGGCGGACCGCCGCATGGCCAGGATCAGTTGGAAGTAGGCCGTGTCCATGGCCGCGACTGCGCCGGCGTCGATGACGACTTCCTCCAGTTCGGGCGTATCCCAGCCTGCTGCAACGGCAAGATCCGCGTGGGCCTCGACTTCAAAAACAAGGCACTCCTTGGGCAGCAGGACAACCATTGCGCCGCCATTATGCGTAAGCTTCACCACCCGCCTCCTTTCGGTCGGGCAGAAACGCCGGCCTTGCCGCAGTCTCCGCCCCCCCATCCTGAATAACGACATCAATGGCCAAGAGGAGTGCCGATTCCCCTCCATCCATCTTGGCGACCCCCTGGATGCAGCAGGAGACGTCATCCACGCGGCAAGAGCCCGGCAGGGGCTCGATGAGACGACGCGTCAAATAAAGAGGCTTGTAGACCCTGTCGACAAGCAGCCCGCAGAGCTGATCACCGATCGCGGCAACGAGGATGCGCGCCTCCTTGGCACAGCGTGAGGAATGCTCCTCCATGGGCAGGCCGAGACGTGCCCGCAAGTCTATGGCGGGCAGGATCGCGCCGCGCAGGTTGACCAGCCCGACAATGTGCACAGGGGCCTGAGGCACGGAAGTCACCTCCCCAACCAGGCTCACTTCGCGAACCCTGTTCATGGGGACGGCATACTTGGCATCGCCGAGCCCGAAGCAGACATAAGCCTCCTGCTCCTCGTCCTCTTCGCCCTCCCGACCCGTGGCCGCATCGGGCCCTGCGCGAAAAGAGGCCATGGAGCCATCCCCGCCGAACCTCTCAAGAAGTACGGAGGTCTTTGAATCAAGCAGCGCTTCCGGATTGAGGACAAAAAGAAGCTGTCTTCCGCCATCGGTCCTGATGATGTCCTTGACGGGGGAACCGAGGTCCGTCCCTGTTCCGTTGCCGGAACCACTCCCCCGCGCAGCCATGATCTTCCTGAGGCGATCCACCGCCAGCCCCACCGGCCTGCCGCCCATAGTCAAAACAAGAATGTACCGCGAAAGCGTCCCAGGAACCTTGGCGCCCGCATCCGGACCAAGAAGCTGCCGCAGATCGAGCACTGGCAGCGTTTGTCCGCCATCGGCAACCATCCCGGCCACTCCCGGGACGCGATGCGGCGTCACGACGGGGGGGGCGTATGGAATGATCCGCAGGAGATGCTCCAGGGCCAGTCCATATTCCGTTCCGGCCACCTCGAAGGAAAGCATCCGGCCGCCGGCGTCTTCCGGTTTCTGTCCGGAGGCCGAGCCCGGATCCTGCGCGATGGGCGTCAGCCGGGAAGAGGCCGGCCTGTCCGCCAGCGCGGCCGGCAACTCGAAACGACAAAGCGAATCGATATCCAGGCTGAGGACGAGAGCCCCATAGGTCTCGGAACGGAACGCCCCCCTCACGAACATTTCCCCCTGTCCAAGCCCCATGGCTTCGGACAGCGGCTGCACATGCGACTCGCCCGCGCCGAGGATGCCCAGCACCCGGTCCACGGCGATGCCCATGCTCCGGCTGCCTGACCGGACAAGGACGTATTGCCGCTGCGCGCTGTTTGCCCCGCCGCACCCAAGCCTGTCGTGCGTATCCAGCACAGGGAGGATGGAGCCGCGCAGGTTAGCCAGCCCCAGCAGGAAAGACGGCGTTCCCGGCGCCGGCGTAATGTCGAGATGGTCCACGATCTCTTCCATGCGCTCGATTTCGAGTGCGAAAAGCTGGCCGCCGATCTCAAGGACGGTCCACTGCTGGGCATTTTCACTCACGACCGGGGAATCCCTCACCTCGTCCCCCCCCCCGCGCCCATAGGCCGATTTTCCGGCAGTCCTGTGAAACATCTGAACAACTCGCTGAAAACATGGGAATCCGCATTCAACTCCCCTGCCTCTGTAGGGCCATGGCGATCAATTCGTCCGGATCAAGGATGAGAAGAGCCCGGCCATCCCCGAGGATGGACGCTCCGGCCAGCCCGGACAGGCTTGCCAGGTAGTCGACAAGCGGCTTGATGACGATCTCCTCCTGCCGATAGAGCCTGTCCACGGCCACCCCGAGCACTTCCCCCCCCCTTTGCAGGATGATAACCGGCACTTCTTCGGCCTCTGTCTTCCCGCCGCTCGCCGGGGACAGGTCTAGCAGGCTCGAAAGCGTCTCCATTCCGACAACCTCGCCGCGCAGGGCAAGGGCCTTCTTTCGCATCATGCGTTTGACGGAACGTCTCTTTATCTTGACCGTCTCCCGAACCGCCTCCACGGGAATGGCGTAGGTTTCCTCTCCCACGCCGACCAAAAGCGCCTCGACCACGGCCAGCGTAAGGGGAAGCTCCAGGCGAATACGCGTTCCAATCCCCGCCTGCGAGTCGACCTTCACGTTTCCGTTAAGCTTCCTCATATTCGTCAAAACCACGTCCATCCCGACGCCGCGCCCCGAGATGGCCGTCACGGCCTCGGCCGTGCTGAAACCAGGCCTGAAGATGAGTTGGAGGATTTCGTCACGGCTTAAGGTCTGGGCGATCGCGGGCCTGACCATGCCCTTGGCCACCGCTTTTGCGAGTATCGCCTCCGGGTCCATGCCCGCGCCGTCGTCGACGGCTTCGATGACGACGAAATTGCCCTCCTGGGCGGCTTTCAAAATGACCGTGCCCCTCTCGGATTTTCCGGCCTTCCTGCGCGCCTCGGGGCTCTCGATGCCGTGATCGGCGGCATTGCGGATGATGTGCACAAGTGGGTCGCCGATCTCCTCTGCAATGCCCTTATCTATTTCAGTCTCCTCCCCCTGGAGCACGAGGTCGATTTTCTTCCCGTTCTTTTGGGAGATATCCCTGATGATCCGCGGGAACTTCTGAAAAACGGTACGCACAGGCGTCAACCGCATCTCCATGACATTGCGCTGCATCTCATCGGAGATGCGTGTGATCGCCTGGCAAGCGCCATGCAGCTCCCGCAGACAGGGGAGCGATTCCCTGACTTCCTCCCCCAGCCTCTTTTCGACATGTCCCAGGGCGTTGCGGGCGACAATCAGTTCGCCGACGAGATTCATGAATCCGTCGAGCAACTTCTGGTTGATCCGCATCGTCTTCACGTCCGCCTTGGTCTGAACCGACGCGTTGGCCACAGGCTGCGACGAACCCGCCTGGTCCTCGGCGGCCGGCATCCCAACGGTTCGGGCAGGAAGATCTTCCGGAGTCGGGTGGCTATCCACTTCGGTATTTCCTACGATCCTGGCCAACTGGAGGGTTATGCTCCTGAGGCAATCGCCAAGTTGGGCGAGAATCGCGGGGGTGTATCCCGTTTCCCTCCTGCGCATCGGTTCGAGTAAATTCTCGATGCGGTTGGCGTCCTCTTCCATCTGATCGAATCCCATATAGCGGGCGCCGCTTTTCATGGAATGGGCGGCCCTGAAAAACATGTCCAAGGAGTTCGCATCATCGCCATCGCCCCTGTCCGCGCGCTCAAGACAAACCTGCATCGTCTCTCTGTGCTGGGAAGCGGAATCGATGAAGATGGCGAGTGGATCGGTGGCGAGGGAGGCGGCAGACTGGGCCGGGCGGCGCCCGGCCGCCCCCTGGATGTCTTTCTCCTCTGCCAACCGCCTCAGGAGATCAACTGCGATTTTGGAATCCGAAGGGTGGCCAATCATGTACCGCAAGCTGTCGACCGTCTCGAAGCAGATGTCGAGGAGCGTATCCGACATCTCGAAAGCATCCCTTTGTCTGACCAGTTCCAAGAGGCCCTCGAGGGCGTGCGCTTGCTCTGAGATGGCGTGCAATCCAACGTATGACGCAGTGCCCTTGATTGTATGGATGCGTCGGAAGAGCTCGTTGAGCGCTTCAAGGTCGTCGTGTGCGTGATCGAGTCCCAGCAGGCACTGCTCGGCCTCGTCGATGTTCCCAAGGGCCTCCATCTGAAACTCGTTGAGCAATCGCTCCAGTAGCGCGTCCGGCTCCGGTTCGGGCGACAGCAGGGCAACAACACCTCCTGCTCCGGATTGTTCTTCTTGTAATTTCCGGTCCACTACCGAGAGTTTGTCCAAGGAGTCTAAATAGTTCTCGATCCTGGCATTGTCCCGTGCCGCCTTCGCCTTCGCCCGGACATCCTCGTCTGGCGAGACCTCCTGGACCAATGATCTGACGAGCGTGACTCCCTCGAACAACGCCTCTACAACCTCCTCCGACAGGGATCGTTTCCCCATGCGCAACTGGCCGAGCAACGTCTCAAGCTTGCGGCTCACCCCGCTTATCTCCACCAATTCAAGAACGGTCGAGGACTCCTCGACAATTCGAATCGCCCAAAGGATGCTGTCTATCCGCGACACCTCGTCTGGCATCCGCTTGTACTGCAGCACCTCCCGGGCGATCCAATCGACCAAATCGAGGGACTGAGCCGCGAACGCATGCAATTCGAGGGGATGATCCAATACTTTATCGGCCACAGGTCGTCTCCCGATCACGCTAAAAGCATCTTCACCTTGGTCACAAGAGCTGCCGGCTGTGCCGGTTTGACCATGTACACATTTGCCCCCGCTTCCATGCCTTTGATCTTGTCCGTAGCCTCTTCCTCGGTTGAAATCATGATGACCGGCGTGTCACGATAGCCGTTGGTGGCGCGAATGCTGCGCGTGAGCGCATAGCCGTCCATTTTCGGCATGTTCACATCGGTAACGATCAGGTGGAATGGCTCCCTGAGCAGGATCTCCAAGGCGAGGTACCCGTTCTCGGCGAGAGCGCATTTGTAGCCTGCGCTCTCGAGAATGTAGGAGTGAAGGTTCAGGACGACGTTCGAGTCATCCACGATCAATATCTTTTGGGACATGTCCGTCCTCCGTCCCTACAAAATTTTCGATTCAGGTTTTTTGTAGCAAAGAAAATCGCCGGCCCGCTCAAGCTCGAATGATGCTGTTATCCGACCTACTGACTCAGAATGGCCAAGGAAGACATACCCCCCCGGCAACAACGAATCATAAAGACACGCAAGCACCTGTCTTCTGGAGTCGTCATCGAAATAGATGAGTACGTTGCGACAAAATATGAAGTCATATCCCTGCTTTCGTCTCATGGCCTTGCGGTCGATGAGGTTAACCTGCTCGAAGGTGACAGGCTCGACGGCATTGGACAGGACCTGCGAGCCATCGGCCAACTCGCGGAAGTATTTCTGCCGATAGGGAATCGGGGTCTCCTTCATGGAACGCTCACTGTAGTGACCGAGGCGGGCGTGCCTGAGAACCCTCCGATCGATGTCCGTTGCCAGAACCTGCGCATCCCAGACGTCGAAATCCTCGATCATTTCCTGAAGGATGATAGACAGGGTGTAGGCTTCCTCGCCGGTTGAACAGGCCGCCGACCAGACCTTGAAGGTATAGTCGTTCCTGTTTCGCTTCCTGTTGAGATACGCCGGCAGAACATTCTCGGCGAATCCTTGGAGTTGGGGAAAGTCGCGAAAGAAGTACGTCTCGTTGATGGTCAATTCCTCAATAAGGAAAGCCAGTTCTATGTCCTTATGCGAAAAGTGCAACGCGTTGTAGTATTCTACGAATGAACCGCATCCCAAGGCCTGAATTCGCTGCAAAACACGGTTCTTCAAGAAATAGTCTTTTTTGGCCTCGAAGTAGATTCCCGTCTCATTGTAAATCAGGGTGCGGACCTTCTCCAAGTTGGCATCATCCAGTATACTTTCCATGACGCCATCCTACTTCAAGTTCAGCATGTCGGATGCCATGCGATAATAGTAGCGCACCTCGGGAGAAAGCCGTTCCAGCTCAACCTTGGCCAAAGCCTTCAACGCCTCTTCACCGCCGATCCGGCCGATGGCGTGCAGGATGCTGCATTGCAGCCAGGACTCGCCGGTCAGGTGGGCGACCAGGGAAGGCAAGGCCGTTGCGTCGCCCACCCGCCCGAGGGCCTCGGCGGCGGCTCCGGCGACGTTGATATTGGCATCGTCCAGCATCCCGACCAGAAGCCCTGTTGCGTTTATTTCGCTGACCTCGCCGATCTTGCCCAGGACATCGAGCGCAAACTTCCGGATGTCGGAGGAGGGAGACGAACAACACGCTATGAGCGCATCGATCGCATCCGCCCCCAGAGCCTTGAGAATCTCCAATCCGAAGTTGCGCAACGCAGTATTATCCGAAGCCATAAGCGGGACCACCTGCCTGCAGACAGCCTGGCCACCGATAGCGGCCAACCCGTCAGCCGCCGCTTCCCGCACCGCAATGACCGGGTCCTCAAGCGCCCGGATCAAGACCGGTATGGCCAAGGCAGCACCCGAGGCGCCAAGCTCTTCGGACGCATCGCGGCGGATAACGTCGTCTTCGCTCTCCAGATCCCTTAGCAGCTTGTCCAGGATGCTTTCCGCATGTTGGCCCCGCATGGCTAAGCCCTCACGAGTTGCATGATCTTGTCGGCAACCTCATGGGCGGGCAACACGAACTCAGCGCCCCCGAGCCGCACGGCCTCCGCCGGCATACCGTAAATGACGGCCGTCTCCTCGGATTCCGCGATGGTGCGGCCGCCAGCCTGGCGGATGCTCGCCATCCCGCGGGCTCCATCGGCCCCCATGCCGGTCATGAGCACGCCGATGACATTGTGGCCGTAGCACTCCAGGACCGATTGCATGGTCACATCCACGGAAGGCTTGTGCAGCGTGTCAGCGGGCGTGTCCGAAATGCGGACCATGAAGCCGGGCCTGCCGCCCCCCCTTGGCGTGACAAGCAAGTGCCTGTCGCCAGGGGCGAGATAGCCTCGACCGACCTCGACAACATCGCCGTTGGCCGCCTCTTTGAACGGGAAGGCGCAAGACGCATTGATGCGTTGCGCGAACGTGGGAGTGAAATGACTCGGCATATGCTGCACGACGATCACCGGAACGCCGATGTCTGCGGGCAGCACAGGGATGACCTCCATGATCGTCTTTGGGCCGCCGGTAGACAGGCCAAGGACGAGAATCTTCCCGGAGGATTTCTGCTCCGATGCCCTGGCCGGCTGCGAACGGCCGGCGACGGCCGTCTTCCGGCGCTGCCGGGAGAGACCAAGCCTGGAGGTGTTGGCTTTGGCCGCGACCCGGATCTTGCTCACGATATCGTGCGCCACCTGCTCGATATTCATGGAGATCGTGCCGCCGGGCTTGCCAACGAAATCCACGGCGCCAAGCTCCAGGGCTTCATAGGTCGTGAGCGCCCCTTCCTGGGTCAGCGAACTGACCATGACCACGGGCCTTGGGGACTCCATCATGATGTATTGCAGCGCGGTCAGGCCATCCATGACCGGCATGTTGATGTCCAGGGCGACGACGTCGGGATTGAGTTCCTTGGTCTTGTCCACGGCCTCCCGGCCGTCGCGGACCGCCCCAACCACCTCGATGTCCTTCGCGCTTTCCAGTATCTTCTTTATCTCCCGACGCATAAGGGCCGAGTCGTCAGCGATCAACACACGAATTTTTTTCATGACTCCGTTCCTACAGCGCCACATGCTCGCCGTTGGTCAACCGGACTTCGATCAGCCCCGTGGCGACGTTGAAAAAGACGCTTCGCCCGTACATGCCGCCAACGGATCGCGCCGCCACGAAAAGCCCCAGGCTCCGGACTGCGGCGTTGACCCCTTCAAGAACCCCCGTCGCAATGTCCCCCATGAATCCGCCGTCGATACCCGCGAACATGTTTCCGGCCCCGGCCAGCCGCACCGAAACGCGTTCCCGCCGCGCCCCTCTGGCCTGCATGAGCCGGAAAAGCCCGGCCAAGGCCGTGTCGGCGAAAAGGCCGGGCCTGATCGTGGCTTCCCATTCCGTCGGGTCCGAGCACGGCTGCGGAACATGCGCCATGCCTCCGACTTTTTGCCCGCTGTCCCAAAGACAGGCGACGACGCAGGATCCGACCCCCCTTGTCAGGAGCAGGCAAGCGCCCCCGGCGGCGCTGAATTCGCCGGTCTTCACCTCGATTTTCCGCCTCAATGCGCCCCCCGGAGACATGACCGTGGGGATGGGGCAGAGCCCCGTCCCCAATCCTCCATGCGTGTGCATCAGGACTGCAACGCCGCCGGCACGGGCTCTGCCGCGCCCTGCTCCGGCACCGCGGCCAGACACTCGACTTCCGCCGCAGGGCCGGGGGGGCCTTGGGTCATGGACACGAGTTCCAGGCTTTCCTGCCCGGACAGAATCGAATCAACATCAAGCAACATGAGGATCCGCTTGCCGCCATCGAGCTTGCCAAGCCCCGCAATGAACCGTCGATCCACGTCGCTCGAAATGACCGCTGGCGGCGATTCAATGTCCTTCTTCACGATGCGCAGCACCTCGGATACGGCGTCGACAATAACGCCGGTGGTCTTGCCCAGGATGCTGACAACGACAATGCGGTTCTGCTCCGTGCGCTCGCATTTTCCCAGTCCGAATCGAGTGCGCATGTCCATGACCGGCAGGATATTGCCCCGCAGGTTGACGATGCCCTCCACAAAATCGGGAGCCTTGGGCACGCCGGTTATTTCCTCGATGCGGATGATCTCCTGGACGCGCATGATGTCGATCCCATATTCTTCGTGCGCGATTTTAAAGCAGACAAGCTGCGCCTCGTCCTCTATTTCCTTGGATTCCATCATCCTCTCCTGCCCAAGCGCCGCCCCTCCCGCGGCCGCAACCGCCCGGCGTTCCTCGCCGGACAAGAGCCTTGTCGCATCCAGGAGCATGAGCAGACGCTCTCCCTTGTTCAACTTGCCGACGCCCCGTAGCCTGGAGGCGTCCTCAGCATTGATGATCGAGGGCGGCAGCTCAATGCTCGATTTGGGCAGACGCAGCACCTCGGACACGGAATCCACCTGGATGCCTGTGAGCACACCGTCCAGATCAAGGACCACGATGCGACGCGCATCGATCTCGTCGTTATCGCCCTGGTTCGCGCATTCGACCTCCCCCGCCGTATCCATCCCGAAACGGGCCCGCAGGTCGATGATGGGGAGGAGACGATTGCGAAGCGACATGACCCCTTTCACGAAAGGCGGGGCCTTGGGCACGCTCGTAATTTCCGTGATCCTGATGATCTCCTGCACCTGCATGATATCGATGGAGAATTCTTCATCGGCAAGCTTGAAGGTCACCATCAGTTCTTCTTCTTCAAGGGCCATGGCGCCCCCCGCCTCCGTCCCCTTGGCTGATCCGGAGAAAGCCCGCGAGGCGCCCGAGGCGCTGGAAGACACCATTTCGGGGATGAGCATGTTTGCAGCCAGAATCATGACCAGCCTTTTGCCCTGGCCGATCTTGGCCACCCCGCGCAGGTATTGCCCCTCGATGCCGGCCACGGCATCTGGCGGAATTTCAATGATCCCGGCATCTATGTGGAGCACCTCGGACACGGAATCCACAATGACCCCGGTTGCGGTTCCATCGCAGTCCAAGACAACGACCCTGGTGGCGTCGTCCATCTCTCTGGGCTCCATGCCGAGGCGCTCACGCAGGTTGATGACCGGCAGGATGTTCCCCCGAAGGTTGGCGATGCCGTCCATGTAGATGGGGGAGTTCGGCACCCGGGTCATCACGGGCGGTCGCACTATTTCCTGGACCAACCCGATGGGGAAGGCCAGTTCCTCTCCGGACAGGGCAAAGGTCACAAGCTGTCCTTCGCCCCCTCCGACGATCAATTCTTCTATGCTCATGATGGATCTCCCAGGTCTGTGACGCTTAGGCCGCCTGCAGTTCATCCGCGAGGGCGGAGATGTCCTCGATGGCCTGGCTGAGCTCCTGCATCCCCTTGGCCTGCTGGGTGGCCATGGCCGAGGCCTGCTGCGCGGCGCTGGAGGCCTGCTGCGCCGCGGAGGCGATCTGGTCGACGCCTTTCTGGGCCTGCTGCACAGCCCCGGCCGCCTCCTGGGAGTTCTTCTGGATGTTGGCCATGCCGGTCTGGATGTCGGCGATGTCCCGCTCGATCCTCAGGATGTCGGAGGAGGATTTCTTCGCATTTTGGACCTCCTTCTCGGCCAGGGCGCCGACGTCGAGGATGTCGCGGGACGCAACCAGGACCTGGTCCTGGATGGCTCGGACAAGATCCTTGATCTTCTCGGCGTTCTGCTCCGAGTCGTTGGCCAGGGTGCGAATGTCGGAGGCCACCACGGCGAAGCCCTTGCCGTACTCGCCGGCCCGGGCCGCCTCGATGGCTCCGTTTACGGCGAGCATGTTGGTCTGCATGGCCACACTGGTGATGGCGTCCACAATCTTGTCTATCTGGCGGACCCTGGCCTCCAGGTTCTTGATGTTCTGGGCCGAGGTCACGCATGCCTTGGAGCTCGCGTCGATGCCCACAATGAGGTTGTCCACCGCCACTTTGTTCTCGGCCAGGAGCTTGACCATGGCATTGACCTGGTCCAGGGAGGCGGTGGCCTTGCTGGCGATATCCTGGGTCTGCCTGTCGACCTGGGTGATGGCCGCGGCCGACTCCTCCGTGGCCGAACCTTGCTGCTCCGAACCCTTGGCGACCTGTCGGATGGCGCTCATGATCTGCTGGGTCTCGGCATTCGCCTGGGAGATGGTGGCCGACAACTCCTCGCCTGTGGATGCGAGCTGCTCGCTCGATTTCTCGGAGTCCGTGTTCACCTTGAGGTCCTCGGCCATCTGGGCGAGTTCCTCGGTGGCGGACTCGATGTCTTTCATGGCTTTCATCTGTTGCGCAGTGGAGGTCGAGGCTTGGGCGGAGGCGGCGGCCGACTCCTCGGCTGCGGCAGCGATCAACTCGGCGCCCTTCAGGAACTGGGCGATGGCCGTGGCCGAACTGGAACTCAGGTCGTTGATCGCGTTGCAGCTTTCCTGGAGCACTTTTGTGTCCGTCTCGATCTGGCCGAGCTGGAGGGTAATGGTCTTGCCCTTCTCGACTTCCGCCTTGCCGGTGACGCCCGCTTCCTCGGTATCCTTGGCCACCGCCCGCACATCTTTCTGGATCTCGGAGACAAGTTCCCGGATGGAACGAGCCGACTTCTCGGCGCCTTCGGCGAGATTGCGCACCTCGTCGGCGACCACGGCGAAGCCGCGTCCGTGCTCCCCGGCCCGGGCGGCCTCGATGGCGGCATTGAGCGCCAGGAGATTGGTCTGGTCGGCGATGCCGGCCACGGTCTTCACGACCTGCCCGATCTCGTCGGCCTGTCTCTCCAGCTCGGCGATGAGTCTTGCCGAGGCGACGTTCTTGTCTGCGGCCAGTCCGACGTTGGTGATGATGAAATCGACATCGACGGAGGCCTGCCGGATGATCTCCTGAATGGCGTTCGCCTTTTCCATGGCCACCTGGGCTGTGGAACTGGCCACCACAGCGGCCTTGTCGAGTTGCGTAGCCGCCGCCTGGCTTTCCTGAGCGGCCGCGCTCGCCTCGGTCGCGCCCGAGGAGATCTGCTCCATCGCCTTGTTGAGCTGCTCGGATGCGGCATTGGCCTGGGCTATGCCGCTCGCCAATTCCTCGGTGGCCGAAGCGATGCGCTCGGCCGCCTGCTGCCGTTTCGCCGCAGTCCGCCCCGCAGCGCGCTGCGCAGCCCGCTCCTTGGCGATGCGCCGCTTGTCGGCCATGTCCAGTCCCGAGGTTTCAGCCTGTCCTTGCGCTTGCGCGACACGAAGATTTCCGGTGGGGGGAGTAGCCAGTTTAGCCATTGAAACGTCCTCCGATACCTGATTGTTTCCTTGCATAATGCCAAACCTGCGGCCCTTGCCGCGGAAAGGCCTCCTTATGGTTGCAGCGCCGCGGTCTTCACGGCTTCCTCGACTACACTGACCAGAAATTCCATGGAGAACGGCTTGAGCAGGTAAAAAGTTGCTTTCTCCTTGCGTGCCGCCATCTCCGTATGTACCGACTCATCGCTGGTAATGACGACTACGGGAATCCTTTTCGTTGCGTTAATTTCAGCGGCTTTCGTCATCTTCGTGAGGACTTCCAGGCCTGTCATTTTTTCCATAAATACGTCTAGGATCATGAGGTCAAACTCTCTCGTGTCGCAAAGCTCCAAGGCTTCCATTCCGCTATGGGCCCACACGACTTCATGCCCCATAGCCATAACCCACTTGGAGAGCATACTCCTGTAAAACAGATCATCGTCTGCAATCAGCACACTCACCATTGTTTTCTCCAAAATCGGTACAATCGCTCGTATCTTCTTCAACTTCTTGTTGCTATCTACAAGCAAAAGCGATGCCAAACGCCAATACTACTGAAATATCTCATCAGTAACGCATAATATCGATTGGTTTGATGGGTCATTACAGATAAATCACATTGCAAAGGAGGTAGTTTTACCACCCATACCAATACGGACCTCACCGTATATCTGACGGCATGCGCCTTGATAGCGCAGCAAAGGAGGCTTTGTTGCCATCCGCAAGAGGGGGAGGTAATCCCGCCTCCCGCTTCAGACCGGAAACGTACGATGAAACGTTATTTATAATATATAGTAAGTTGTTACAGAAAATACGACCATAGAGAACAGGAGGTAAAACGGCCTCTTCCCCTTCCTGTCGGTTCTCCCGCCTCCTCCCGCACCACCTCCCTGCCTCGAAAACACAGGCGCACAGTCTGTCCTCCAACAAGCACCACGCACCCCCCTCACCCCGTACAAGAACGCGTCATGCAAAGGGCCGTAGGCCTGGATCCCCTGGGCTGGCGAAGGAGCCTGTCTCCTTCGGAACCATCGCTGCCCAAAAGCCGAAGCATCCTTTTTATGGCATCAGCATGCACGAGAAAATGATCTGCCAAATCAGGGTCAAACTGTTGTCCCCGTTCCTGCTCGACATACGCGACGATCCTCTCCCATTCCCAGGCCGGACGATAGCAACGCTTGACGGACAGGGCCTGTACGACATCGGCAATGGCCACGATCCGGGCGGAAAAGGGGATTCTCCGCCCCCTGACGCCATTGGGATAGCCGTTCCCGTCAAATCGTTCGTGATGATTGAGAATCACGTCGAGGATCATCTCTTTTGTCCCATTGCGGGCAGGCCAATTCTTGGCCATCTGCCAGCCAGCAAGCGTGTGGCGTTGGACGATCTTTCGCGAAAGAGGATCAAGAGGCCCTGGTCTGGAGAGGATTGTGTGCGGAATGCCCAGTTTGCCGACATCATGAAACATTGCTGCCGGCCTGAGCCTTTTGCAATATGCATCAGGGAAATTCATCTTTTCTACAAGGAACATGGTAATTTTTGAAACATTGCGGCAGTGACTGGATAATTCTTCAAACACGCTGCTGGTCAATGAAGCCTCCCTTGGGCATGACGGCTTGCCCCGCTATTTGGGCAACACTCTGGATCTCAATACAAAATGAAAGGACATGGCGTCCTGCTTTACAGGTGCGCGTACAACGGGCTGGCGAGAAATCTGTTCCGGGCTATCCCGGCGCCGGGTCGTGGAAGGATACGTGCGCTATCCCCGGGGGCTGTTTGCGCGCAAGATGTGATCCCGATCCGGCATGCCGGATCGGGCGCGCGGCAACCCAGCACGCAACGGGCTGCCGAAAGGAGTGCTGCCGGTCGACGCTCTTTTCCGGCCGCCTCAGGCCGTATCGTTCGCGTCATCTTGCTTGCGCGTCAGATGCAATTCCTTCAGTTTTTCGTAATAATTTTTCTTGTGCATACCAGAGAGAGCAAGCGCTTTCTTCAGACTGCCATTTGATGCGGCGATAACATTGGAAAAAAATGCAATATCGAACGCACGCAGCGCGTTGCCTTTCGCATGTTTGTAGCTGCCCATATCAGTAACGAGCCCACCAGCCGGCTTGAAAGCTTCCAGTTCCCTGATGATGTCCTGCTTATGCACCTCACGTCCCTTATATTTATCGGCCACGAGGTGGATGACTTGGCGCAGTTGACGCGCATTCCCCGGCCACTCCTGAATGCACAGCGTTGCGATGGCATCAGGGGCGAATATGTAGACGCAATTGTCCTTGTGTTCCAACTGCCTTAGGAAGTGCCGAATAAGCGGGGCTATGTCCTCCCGCCGCTCTCGCAACGGCGGGACCTTGAACACCGCCCCCGCGACGCGATAGTAGAGATCCTCCCGGAACTTTCCCTGGAGGCAGAGCTGCCACAAATCCTTGTTGGTGGCGGTGATGATCCGGACATCGGCCATCTGCGGCGCCGACTCCCCGACGCGTGAGTACTCGCCCGTGTCCAGGAACCGCAGCAGCTTGGCTTGCACCTCCAGACACAAATCGCCGATCTCGTCGAGAAACAGCGTTCCACCATCAGCCGTGCCGACATAGCCCTTGGTGCTGCGGATGGCGCTGGTGAATGCGCCCCGGGTGTGACCGAACAATTCGCTCTCCGCCAGCATCCCCAGGGTGGAGCAGTTGACGGGCAAAAACGCCTTGCTTTTTCGCAAGCTTTTTTCATGAAACTCCAGGGATGCGACTTCCTTCCCCGCCCCGCTTTCTCCGGTAAGGTGAAGGGGGACGTTCGACGCCGACAGAAGTCGTGCTTGGCGGCGCAGTTCCCGGCTGAATTCCGACATGCCGATGAATTTGCTTCCCCCAGCCTCCCGCTGCTCATGGGTCTGGAGTCGTCGCTGGCTGGCGCGTTGCAAAACCGTCTGGACCGAAAAGAGTATCTGGCTGGCATGGAATGGCTTGATGACAAAGTGAACGACACCCAACTCTTGCAGGGAGGCGATCAGCGCGTGGCTGGATTCCTCGGCCAGGGCAATCACGTCGATGGCGGAAGTCAGGTCGCGGAGCAAATGCACGGCGGTCTGACGGGACCAGTCTTCGAGGTCGATGATGACTGCGTCACGACCGCTGACAGCCACGCTGGCTTCGGCGGCGTTGCTGGTCGTGACGAGGTCCCAGTGGAACTTGGCTGCGAGTTGGCAACAGATGGAATGATCCCTGCCAAGGAAGAGTATCCGCGAGGAGGCGTGGACATTGCGGATGCCGGCGGCGTCTCCATCGAGAGAAATCTGCGGGTAAGTCAGGCGCATAGACAGGTCTTCTAGCAAACATAATGCCTACTCCCGGCTTACGCGTCCTGCCTGCTGCGGCAGCCCCCATCCTGGCTTCACCACTCCGTAAGGCTCTCGGAGGAAGCAAGGCGGGTCGGACAATTTCATCGTTCCCCCCAGAATGTACCCGGCGATGTGCCCGCAAAACTTCAAAGAGCGGCAGGGCCAAGACATACGGCGGGGCTGAGCGCACTTTCTTATGTGAGTGCAGCATGTTTTAGACGTCTAGCTTTTTCAATTTTCATTGCGGATGACTGTTTATCAGGAGCATGCCAACGTTTTATTCTATAGTATAAAGAAAATCCGATCTATCAATCTGGATAGCAAAGACGATGTGGCAGCGCTAAAAATTTAGAATACTTCTACAATAAAATGACTTTGTTATTAGAATTTTATATTTTTTATTAAATTATGATAAATTTTATTATTGACTAAGAACGCTATCGTTCTCTTGTAATTTTCCAGTATATAAGAAAAAACTGAAAGGGACGAATATCATGTCGATGATTCTCGTTATAGATGATTCCGAACTCTCACGGGAAATGCTTTCAGAAACCATCACGCGTATGGAACATGAGGTCGTCTGTGTCGGCACCCTGGGCGACGGGTTACGTCTGCTTTCGGGTCAGTCCGGCCGATTTGATGTGGTGCTTCTCGACGTTTGGCTGCCCGAGGGCAACAGCCTTGGCAGTGTGCGGGACATACACGGCATGCCTGGACAACCGGAGGTCATCGTCGTGACGGCCTCAGGCGAAGCCAATGGCGCGTCCCTTGCCATTCAAAGCGGCGCCTGGGATTACCTTGAAAAAGGAGCGTCCTACGAAACCCTGGCCATCTCCCTGGATCGGGCTCTCAAATACCGTCAGGGCAGACGATCGCGGTCCCCGCTGGACAGACTCGATCGTTCGCGGATCGTGGGGGAAAGCCCGCAGATACGCGCCTGCCTGGAACTGGTAGCCATGGCTGCGGCCGCACAGTCCAATGTGCTCATCCAAGGGGAGACCGGCACGGGCAAGGAGCTCATAGCCCGTACCGTCCATGAAAACAGTTCCCGGCGGAACAGCCCCTTTGTGGTGGTGGACTGCGCCGCATTGCCCGAGCATCTGGCAGAATCAATCCTGTTTGGCCATTCGCGGGGCGCCTTCACCGGAGCCGATCGAAAACATGAGGGCCTGATCGCTCAGGCGCATGGGGGCACCCTGTTTTTGGATGAGTTGGGGGAACTGCCGCTGGCGTTGCAAAAAAACCTTTTGCGAGTCCTCCAGGAGCGACGCTATCGGCCCGTTGGCGCCATGGTCGAACGAAAAAGCGATTTTCGGCTGCTGGCCGCCACCAACCGGGATCTCGACGCCATGGTCCGGTCCGGTCAATTTCGCAACGACCTGCTGTTCCGCCTGCGCACATGCGCCATACGCCTGCCGGGGTTGCGCGAGCGGCCTTTGGACATCCCCCTTTTGGCGGAGGCGTTCGTCTGCCGCCTGACCAGGGAAAACTCCCTGTTGAAACGGAGTCTTTCAGAAGACTTCCTCAACTATCTGGCGACTTATGACTGGCCAGGCAATGTCAGAGAGCTTGGGAACGCGATGGAACGCGCCATCCTCGAGGCCGGAGACGAAACGATCCTGCATGCGCGTTTTTTACCTCCGGAAATCAGGGAACACCATGCCCGGATCGTCTTCGGACCTCCCTTGGATGCGCCGCCCCGGACGGACCGTACCCCTGCGCGACCGGCTGATCGCCAGAACTGGAGGACGGTGCGCGAGGCGGCGGTGGCGGCCACAGCCCGCGTCTATTTTCCGGATCTTTTGGAATGGACCAAGGGCGATATGCTCCAGGCCAGCGGCATATCCGGCATGTCCATTCCAAACTTGTACACCTTGCTGCGACGATACGGCATTTCAACCAAACGGTGGCCATCGACTGCGCAGGCGCCGGAATGACTTCGTGAGGAGACTGCGTATGGGAAGCGAATTACTACAGGCCATCCAAGCACATCTGACAAAGAACATGAGATTGTCACAACCCGCCATCGAACGTCTGCTGGTTTTGGCCCGACGCAACATCGGCCAAAATATCCACCAACTTGTAGCCCAACTCGATGCCGACCCCGACCAGGCGGTTCGGGCCGCCCATGCCCTCAAGGGAAACCTCGCCAATCTGGGCCTCACGGACTTATCTCACAAAATAAGCAAGTTGGAGCAGGATATCAGAGAGGGACGGTTTGACGAGGTGCGGCAGCGCGTCCTGGGGGTGGACGAAGCACTTGAGGTCTTCATAAACCGGGACACGACCATCAGGCGCTGACGGAGAATCAATCGAGGGCCCGGCTAGTGTCGCGTTCGGGAAATGCCGTGACACTGTTTGGCGCAACAATAGACCGTAATTATTGTTTTTATTCGCAAAAAAACATAAATGTTTTTTTTTTGCGAACGCTACACTAGCGCCGGCGCGCCACCTCCCGGGATGGGCAGCCGCCTCCGGATGGATGTGTCGAACCATTGCAAGCGCAGCGACGCTCAAAGGAAATGTGGGGGACGTTTTGACGAGATGCAACATTTCGGACATTCGCGCCGGCATGGTGCTTGGCAAGGCGCTTTACGCTCCAGGCGGCCGGTTTCTTTTCCCTGCAGGCACGGTCCTTGGGGAAAAATCCCTCATAACAATGAAAAGCTGGGGAATTACCGAGGCCGACATCATCTGGCCCGGCACGCTCAGGAAGCCCTCCCGGGAGGGCGGGACCGACAAGAAACACGCTGCAATGTTGGCCAAGGCCCGAAGGATGCTGGGGCATTCGAACTGCAACCTGGACGTGGTCAAAGAGATTGAGCGGCTTTGCTTGGAACGACTCATGGACGAGGACGACGAGATGAAGCGACAGACCGTCAGCGCCGCCTCTCCCCCCTCCCTGAAGCCGTCCTCTCCGCCCGACCTTTTTCGAAAAGGAAAAGGAGGCCCGGAGGATCTCTTCGATTCCGAAGTACATCTGGATTCCCTGCCATCCGTGTACCACCACATCATCCAAGTTATTAATTCCCCGCGGAGCTCCTCGGGCCAAATCGCCGAAGCCATCAGCACGGATGTCAATCTGACGGCACGTCTGCTGCGGCTGGTCAACAGCCCTTTTTACGGCTTCCCCAGCAAGGTGGATTCCATTTCCCGGGCGGTCACGCTCATTGGAACCCGGGAGATCATGGTCCTGGCTTCCGGCGTATCCGTCATTCAGTTCTTTGAGGGCATCCCCTCCGAGGTCCTCGATATGCATTCGTTTTGGAAGCACTCCATCGCCACGGGAATCTTTTCCCGAATTCTGTGCCGCTATAAAGGACTGAACGAGGAGCAGGCCTTCGTGGCCGGTCTGCTCCATGATATCGGGCGACTTGTCATGTTTCGAAAGCTTCCCAACGCCTCGGCCGCCGTCATGCAGCTTGTCGCCGAGCAGAGCATCGTCTTGTCCGAGGCCGAACACAAAGTGATCGGGTTCGACCACGCCGCCGTCGGAGCCCGGTTGCTGCAGAAATGGAAATTCCCCGCCGTATTGCCCGATATGGTGGCCGGGCATCATGCCCCGTCCCAGGCTCGTGATCCCATCGCCGCCTGCGTCGTTCATATCGCGGATACTCTGGCCCTGATACGTGGTATCGGCTCGACCGGATCGGATCAAGCTTCGGCCCTGGATGGCAACTCGTGGAACAAACTGGGGCTGCCGGCCAGCGTCCTGGCCACTGTCGTGCGACAAGCGGATCGGCAACTCCAGGACATTGTTGCATGCCTGTTGGCATAGGATACCGGCATGGACGACAAGAAACGTATTCGCCTGTTGGAAGAACGCGTCGCGTATCTGGCCAAGGAAAACACCGCGGCTCTGGACGCGTTGGGAAAAATCATCGACCTGGGGGGATATGGCACCCCCTTAAGCGAGGTCGATTCGCCGCAACCCCTCGTCGAGGCTATTGCCGACAACGCCAGGGCGCTCATCCCATTTGAATCCATCTCGCTATACCTGGTGGACGAAGAGGATTCGAGCTTTCTGCCCGCCCTGGTCTGGCCTGCGAAGCAGGAACAGTCCATGGCAGTGGAAGTTGCTTCCATCATTGACGATGGCACGTTTTCCTGGGCGCTCAAACGCAGCAGGCCCGTGACCGTCAGTTCCTTGGACCGAAAGGGGAAGCTTTACCTGCATGTCCTGGCCACGGCCACCAGGATCTGGGGATTTTTCATCGGCCGCATGACCCGCTCCCAGGACTATATTTACGACACCACCGCCCTACTTGTCACGGTCATGCTCCAGGCCGGAGCACATGCCCTGGAAAGTCATGCACTTTATCGCCATTTCAAGGCATCCCACGGCATCCTGGAACGCGAGGTGGCCAAAAGGGCCGAGGAACTGAGCCTGGCCAACAGCCGACTGAGCTGGGAGGTCGAGGTGCGGTCCCAGGCAGAACGGGCCATCCGCGATCAATTCCAGCTCATGTCGGATTTGCTTTGCGCCATGCCGGAGCCGGTATTTTACAAGGATACGCAAGGGCGATATCTGGGCGTCAATCCTGCCTTTGAACAGTATTTCGGCAAGCGGGCCAAGGAGCTCCTCGGCAGCACCATGAAAGCCGTTTTGCCTGAAGATATCCTCGCCAACGAGTACGACGCTGAGGCCACAGTCATGCGCACGGGGCATACTATGCTCCGCGAAATAACGCTGAAGTGGGACGAGGGTCCGGAGCGTTACGCTATTGTGAAAAAAGCTCCATTTTTCGATACGGAAGGGAGAATGACGGGAACTGTTGGCGTGCTGTCCGATATTACAGAGCACAAGCGCATAGTTGAAGCCCTGCGCCAGGCAAAACTGGCCGCCGAGGCGGCAAATCAAGCCAAGAGCACCTTTTTGGCGCAAATGTCTCATGAGATACGCACACCCATAAATGCGGTACTCGGCATGACACAACTACTACGACAAGGAGCACTGACAGAGACGCAGCGCAAACAGCTTGATATTATTTCCGCGTCGTCGAAATCGCTGCTGTCGATTATAAACGACATCCTCGATTTATCGAAGATCGAAGCAGAAAAATTAGAAATCCGCCCGCAGCCAGAAGATCTCAGGCAGCTGCTTGAGGACGTGGTGGATATGACTTCCGTCTTGTCGATTCAAAAGGGTATTCCCCTGGTGCTGGATGCAGCGCCGGATCTACCGGCCTTCATATGCAGTGATGGAGTCCGGCTCAAGCAGGTGCTCATCAATCTGGTCAATAATGCGCTCAAATTTACTGAAACTGGCCGAGTCGTCCTGACGGTCCGCCTCGATGCGGCGCAGACGACACGCCCGGATGCGCAGTGGCTCTCTTTTACGGTTCGCGATACTGGCATTGGCATTCCCCCCGACAAACTGCAACAGATTTTCGAGCCCTTTGCCCAAGCAGACGTTTCCCTTTCCCGCACCCACACCGGAACGGGACTCGGGTTAGCCATTGCCCGCAATCTCACCAGATTACTCGGAGGGGAGGATCTTTGGGTAAAGAGCATTGAGGGACAAGGGAGTTGCTTCGGTTTTTCCCTGCCACTGCGCGTAGCGGAAGCCTGCCTGCCCACTACAGCACCGGAAAAACCAGTGTCGTCTGCCGCTCTGTCCCGACTGCGGGTGCTTATCGCCGAGGACAATGAAATGAACCAGTACCTGCTTGTCGCCATGCTGGAATCTTTCGGCGTCACGGACGTGGAAGTGGTGGAGAATGGGCAGGAGGTGCTGCGACTGCTGCTTCAGGAGAGCAAGACATTCGACGGTATCTTCATGGATGTGCAAATGCCCGTCATGGATGGCATTACGGCTCTGTCCAAGCTGCGGGAAGCCGGAATTGACACGCCTGTTGTCGCCATGACGGCTCATGCTCTGGATTCCGAGAGGAAGGAGGGCTTGGCTGCCGGCATGCTGGAGTATATCATCAAGCCATATACCATAGGGGCGCTGACCCGTGCCCTCTATTTGGTGGCCGGCATATCTTCCCCGCCCGCACAGGGGTAGCTGGAATCCGAGCCCGAAAATCTATGTGCTGATGCTGGATACGCGGGAGAAGTTCCTCGCAAAGCAATTCTCGCGGCCGGATTACGAGCCCCATGTGCGCCCTCGCGGCGAAGAACAGCGGGAGAAGGTGAAAAACCCTTCTTTCAAAGCACGGCGGCGGGTCGTTGAGGCCTGCCATTCTTGGTTCAACCGGTTCCGCAAGGTGACGATTCGCTATGATAGACTTGGGGCAACCCATTTATCGGTGATCCACTTGGCGGCGGCAATTATTGCGTTACGGAAAATAAAAACCAAAACTATTTATGGATAAGCTCTTAGGCATTTTTGAAACCGCTTCTAGCGGTGTGTTTGAGTGCCGCTATTTCTTTGGCTATTTTCGGTGATGGTTTGTTGCCTGTAGAAACCACTAAACAGCAGGAACGCATGAAAGTCGACAACTTTACACTTATTGACGAAGTATATGTAGCTGAAATCGACAGTAAAGTTAAGCAATGGCGGCATGACCAAACTCATGCTGAAGTTCTCTCGTTCTTGAATTCGGACGAGAACAAGGCTTTCGGTGTCACCTTCAAGACTCCTCCGTCCGACTCTCGCGGTCTGGCGCATATTTTGGAACACACTGTGCTATGTGGATCAAGGAAATATAATGTGAAACGCCCCTTCGCAGAACTTCTCAAGAGTTCTTTATACACGTATCTAAATGCGATAACTTACCCTGACAGGACTTGCTATTTCGCCGCAAGTACAAATCTGAAAGACCTACAAAACTTGAAGGATGTATATCTTGACGCAGTCTTCCATCCTCTCCTTCGGGAAGAAGTATTCATGCAAGAAGGTTGGCACGCGTCTATATCACAATCAAATGAACTAGTTTTTAATGGTGTCGTTTATAATGAGATAAAGGGTGCCTTCTCTGCTCCAGAGCATATTTTAACCTGCCAATCTTTTCACAGTCTATTCCCAAATACTATTTATCGACATGCAGCTGGAGGAACCCCAGCAGACATCCCTCTGTCAAGCTACGAAGAGTTAGTTGCATATCACAAAAGGCACTACCACCCCTCAAATGCTTATTTCATTTTCTGGGGAGATGATGACGAGTCAGACCGTTTACGTCATCTATCTAAAATTATTAATCGTTTTCAAATTTCACCGCCAGATGCCGCCGCCACCCTACAAGCCCCCTTCCAGACGCCTGCGGCCACAAACCTTTTGTTCGAGGATGCTTCTGGGGGAAACAAAGGGCTTATTTCATGGAATTGGCTATTAGCAGACAGCACTGACACAACAACTTGCATCTCCATGAGAGTACTAGAGCTTATACTCATTGGCTTTCCGACCTCTCCTCTTTACCAAGCCTTGATGGGGTCAGGGCTTGGAGAAGACTTAATTTTGAACGGGGTTATAACTGAAATGAGGAATTGGGCTTTTTCTATCGGTATGCGTGGAGTAGCCCCTGCGAATTTCAAAAGGCTTGAAAAACTCGTCACAGGCACGCTACGCCAGCTTGTGGAAAAGCCGATAAATCTCAAACTCATTCAAGCAGCCATGAACACTATGGAGTTTGCCTTGCGTGAAAATAATACCGGCTATTTGCCTATAGGTATCTCCATCATGCAGCGAGTTCTTACAAGCTGGATATATGGCGGAAATCCGCTATCGCCCCTGCGATTCAGTAGTTCACTACAGCAAATTAAAGACAAAATAATGTCAGGCAATTTGTTTTTCGAAAATCTGATCACTAAATATTTAATACTAAATCCTCACAGGACAATAGTTACTATGATTCCTACAAAATACAGACTAAATAATCATCGGTCAGAAGGAGAGCGTGTACACGATACTTCTACTATTAAAGCCAAAACGACACAGCTGCAGTCCTACCATGCTATGGTCGATACTCCAAAAAAACTTTCGACTGTGCCGAGATTAGCACTCACTGACATAAGAAAAACTTTACCAACATTTTCATCATCCTTATGTGGCCCGTCGATGCAGATTTTACTCCATGAATTGCCCACTCGCGGCATCTGCTATGTTGAAGCCGCACTTGATGTAACAACACTCCCTTTGCGATTATTTGGCTTCCTTCCATTATTTGCACGATCCATTTTTGAAATGGACCCTGTTAATTTTACGAGGGGTGCTTTTAGTATTGAGGTCGCGTGCAAAACGGGAGGGGGAAGTGCTTACCCATTGGTTTTGGCCCATCGGAACGGGAAAGAAACTATAGCGAAGCTTGTTTTAACCATCAAATCAACATATAGAAATATTCCGGAGCTGTTTGACCTGTTAACAACCGCAATTATGGATATTGACTTTAATAATTTTGAAAGATTCAACTGTTTGCTAAAAGAAGAGCTTTCCGTAATGGAGCAAACGGTAGCTTCTTCCGGCGAAAGTATTATTCCTGACCGCCTTGGGTCAATATATAGTACGAGGTGTATGATTGAAGAGCAGATGGGCGGACTAGAATATCTAAATTTTCTAAGGATTCTAAATAAAAAATTGTACTCGGAATGGGATAACATTCTTAATGAATTGAAATATATGCATACTTTAATAGTAAAATATGGAAGACTCTTGTTGAATATTACCTGTGACCCAGAGCACTCGGAGCTTGCCCTAAAGTATGCGTCGTGTTTGATAAATAATATTCCATGTCTCGGAGATGCTCGAAAAGATATATCAGGAGTCAGACAGCCTAAGAACCATTTTGAGGCATTTATTGTTCCATCAGATGTCAACGCAATTGGCGTCTCAGCAGATATCTACAGCACAGGATATACTTATCATGGTTCCGAGCTGGTTATTTTAAAGTATCTACAGAATAGTTGGCTTTGGGATGAAATTAGGGTCAAAGGAGGCGCCTATGCCAGCTCATGTAGTTTAGATCCAGTTTCTGGGGCAGTTATAATGTTTTCAGAACGTGACCCGAATATCGCAAAAACGTTTAAGACCTTTCAAGCAGCTCCCCATTACCTTTCAAGATTATCGTTAGCAAAATTAGAATTGGAAGCGGCAATTGTCGGAGCAAGTGCAAGCATTGATACATGTTTATTGCCAGAGGCAAGGGGGCACGAAGAATTTATTTTGTTTCTGACCGGCCAGACTCGGGAAGTCAGGCAAAGAATTCTTGAAGAAGTGCTCACAACAAGGCTAAAGGATTTCAGGCTCTTTGCGGAGAGATTGGACGCTGCGCTAGATCATGGCGCAGGCATTGTCGTTGGAGGAAAAGGTATTAAAACGGAACTTACTGGACATCAGGAATGGTCAATTACACAATTGTTCCAAGAATCTTGAAGAGGTCATGGGTGATTGTCCTGATTTTTACGACAAAATTGTTCATAGGAATCATACACATTAACACCACCGAACCCATCTAATTCCACAATTTTATCCATATATCGGAGAAGCGACATGTCATGTATTATCGATATAATAGTTTTTTCCTTTAAAAATGTCGTGAAAGAGTCCATGATCATTTTTTCAGATTCAGTATCGAGGCTCGCAGTAGCTTCGTCAAACAAGAATAATCTTTTATCTTTGAAAAGAACTCTTGCAAAAAGCACTCGTTGGCGTTGACCTCCAGACAGATGCTTTCCATTTAGTCCCACAGAATTGCGGCAAACATCTAGAACGAGCTGAAGATCACTTTGCTTGATTATCTTAGTTATTTCTTCAGTAGAGTAGTCATTAAAAAGCGTGATATTGTCTATTACAGACATGTCAAACAAATGGTTGTTTTGATTTATACAACTAAAAGCCGCTCTGTATTGATCCACATCGTATTCTGAAACCGGTTTCCCATTGACAAGAACATCTCCACTGTCCTGTGTTCCAAACCCCTGAATCAGGTTAAATAGTGTTGTTTTTCCTGCGCCATTCTTGCCAATAATTGCAACGTGCTCACCTGGATTAACTTCAAAACTAACTCCACGAAAAACTTGGTTCTCCTTGTACGCAAAGGAGACATTTCTAAACTCAATGGTTTCAATTTGAGAAATAGCCTCTCCTCCTCTCGCTTCCTGCTTCGAGCGGGCTTCATCCATAAAGGAAAAATAACGATCGGCAGATGGATACACCCCAGCTAATAAATAGTGAACACCAAGCACAGCTGATAGCGGGTTCATAACATTAATACTGTATGTTACGAAGGCGAACAGGCTACCCACAGACAATGTGCTGTCAAAAATAAAGTATGCCCCAACTATGTACAAAGCTGTTTCTAACAGCTTTACCAGTAGAGAGTCTATTGCGATGTTAACCCCATCAAGAATGGCGACTTGCTTCTCTTGACTAGTTAACGTCAAAATTGTATCGCTTGCCTCGTTTAATGTATTCAAACGCATTCCAAAAAGCCTTATATCTTTCATCCCTTCGATTCTATCTCCAAACCAATGGGCGAATTTGCTATGAGCATCCAACATCTTGTTAAATATCGTTTTTTTGTACCTACTCAACATAGCTATTGCCAGTACTTTAAAAGGAAAAAAAACGAGAACAAGCATTGTTAGTCGATAATCTATTATAAAGAGACCTGCCAGTCCGCCGACAAGACTTAACAGTTGCGTAACAACAAAAATGACGTTGCTATCGCAAACAGACGATATCTTTAGCACATCTATTTCTAAGTTGCTATATATCTCCGAACTATTTCTTGTATTAAAATATGACATCTCAATATGCAACAAAGATCGTATCGCGTCAAAGAATAATTTTCTTTGAATGCCAGCATAGACATTTGCCATAACAACTTCTTTTATTGTATCTACGATTGAATTTATAATAGACAAACTGAGTATATAAAGAGAAAGGTATACAACCACTTTAAAATTGCTAACCATAACTCCGTCGTCGACAAGGCGCTTATTGATTAAAGGAAGCATCAGAGATATTATAGCGACGACGATCAGGCAGCAACAAACAATGAGTAATCGCAATTTATGGGAAGAGAACAACCCAACGAGTCTTGCCACCAATCTTCTTTCATTTTCTGCAAGCATAATTTTTTTTACTTGACCTGTTTATCAACAATAAAGAACCATTCCAGAGCGTATCATGAACTGCTCGCGATGAGCGTCATAATTCTGTGGAGTAAAATGCAGGCGAAAGCGATAAGGTGCAGTCCTGTCACAGTCTGAGGTAGTCGTTCATAGTCGCGGGCCAGCCAGGAGAAACTTCGTTCCACGACCCATCGTTTTGGCAGCAGGATAAAACCCCGCTTTGCCTCTGCGAGCTTGACCACCAAAAGTTCTATGCTGTTTTCCGCTGACTGGATGGCGGGCGCGTCACCAGTGTAGCCCTGGTCGGCAAAGGCTGTCTTGACTTTGCCGTCGGTTATCCCCTGGACTTCTGCCGCCAGTTTGCCCATCTGAGCGCGGTCCTGCTCGTTTGCCGGTGTCGCATGCGACACCGGCAAATTTCCCACTGTGCCCACGGCCATGTGGAGCTTGCTGCCGCGTTTCTTTTTGTGCCCATCGTAACCGGCCCTGGGGCCGCTCTCAGGGCTGCTGCGCAGCGTGCGGCTGTCCATGACGACAGCAGAGGGATACTTCTTCTTGCCTGCCGCCACGCGCAAAACCTCCCGCAAATCATGGACAATGGCCTCAAAACAATCGGCAGCGATCCAGCGCAAGGTTTGTTGATGCACCGCCTGCCAGGGAGGAAAGTCGTTGGGCAGCATCCGCCAGGGTGCTCCCGCTCGAACAATCCAGCGAAGCGCATTGAACACTTGCGCAATGTATGCTTTCGCTGCCCGGCATCTTCGGGGAGCAAGGTAATATCTGGGACGACAAGACTCCATTCCTCGTCACTGACGTCCGTTGGGTACGGTTCTCGCTGCGTCCTTTTCTCTCTATAACCAATCGAAACGGTCATGACACGCTCTAACAAAATAGCAACATGCCATGACGAGGTTGTATCTGGGGTAAACCCAACATTCGTGTCACCAGGTATCAAGTAGCTGGGATCGGCCCCACTGTAGCATCCCCGAGAGGCAGTCCCGTGTCTCCAGCGACGTTGTCCAGACGGGATCGGTGAGAATCCTTTGGATCATCAGTGTGTTGACGAAGACCAGACTGGACTGGAGAAGATGCAAGCACAGCAGGCCCATCTCCTGGTCCTCGCGCCGGTTCGTGGTCAGCTCGCCCTCCTTGCCGTAACAGATGAAGTTGCTCGCGCTTTTCCAGCTATCCACGACATTCAGGCCCTCGTGAATCTCCCGTCGCAGCGCCTCAGAGCTAAGGTAGCGGCACAGAAAGATCGTCTTGATGGCCTTCCCGAGTTCCGCGAAGACCATGCAGGCCGGTGCTGGATGTTCATCCGGGTGAAGTGACGCAGGATACTCTCGGCATCGGCCATTCCCAGCTTCAGAGCCACGGCGTGCTTCACCATGGCATCGAGCTGCTGCTCGATCAACTCCCAGTTGATGGACCTGGCGGCCATCACCGGGGCGAGGTTCTGCCATCCACCTCCTGGAGCAGTTCCGTGATCTTCACGCGGGGCAGCATGCCGTAAAGCAGACCCGCCAAGGCCAAAACTTGGTCCGGGGTAGCTTTTCTAATCGGAGCCACGCTCAGACGCCCGTTCTCCAGCAGGCTTCCCTCGGCTGCCCTCGCGCAGACGCGCGCCAGGGTTTCGGACAGCGCTTCTCTCTTGCTCACCATGAAGATTGAGAAGTCCGCTTCTAGCTTACAATATCATTCAATCTCGCCCCAAAGCATCAATAGGACTTAGACGAGAGGCATTGCGGGCAGGAAGAAAGCCAAATAATATACCAATAAATGACGAAAAGCATAGCGCTAAAATAAAGCTGTCAAGTGAATAGATCAGTCTGATTTCTGTCGAAAGAATACTTAGAATAGGTCTAATTAAGAAAGACAAAGCTATACCCAACACCCCACCCAGAGAGCAAATAACTGTTGACTCTATTAAAAATTGAGCCAATATGTCGACTTGTCGCGCTCCAATCGCCATACGGATTCCAATTTCCGATATCCTCTCCGTCACAGAAACTAGCATGATATTCATAACTCCTATTCCACCAACAACTAGAGAAATAACGCCTATGCAAAAGATAAGGGCCGTCATAGTCCCATTCGCTTTTTCGACAGTTTTTTTTATACTATCTGTGTTGAATGTAAAAAAATCATGCACATTATTGTGTCTATTAATCAAAGTTTTTGTCATATCATTCTCCGCAGCTTGTGCGTTTATATCGTTCCTAATTCTTACAATTATAGAATCGACACTCCTGTCTCCAGTGATTCTATACATCAATGTGCTATACGGAATAAAAATCTCCGGGTTGCTTTCATCATTAGATCGTCTTTGTGTTTCTTTTGTTACACCGATAACTCTAAACGGGCGCTTGTTGAATATTATAATTTTGCCAACAGGACTTTCGCCACTACAACACAAACTCTTTTTCATTTTTTGGTCGATAACAGCAACAGAGTTTATACTGGACACATCTTCCGGAGAGATAAATCGACCATTTGCGGGTTCAATTCCCTTTACAAAGAAATATTGCTCACCAACTCCATAAACAAAACTATTTACCGCTACACCGTTATACACAACTACACCGGATGAATTAGCTTTTGGCGTTGCACCAATAACATATGTCTTATTTTTCAGAGCGTCCACATCACCTATATTAAGTGTTTTAATTCGTTGGGACTGCATATCACCAAAGCCTTTTCCCGGAAGAATATCGATAGTATTTGTCCCCATGGCGTGAATATCAGATATAATCATCTCTTGCGACCCACGTCCTAGCGCGATGACAGAAATAACCGCAGCAATTCCGAAGACAATACCTAGCATTGTCAGGACAGATCGCAACTTATGCGAGAAGATTGATTGGACAGCCATTTTCAGCGCTTCAACAAACAGGTCAAGCCTGCTGATTTCGGCATAAGTATTTACTGTTGATTCAAATCTTACAGTATGAATTAGCGCCAGTTTTTTACGATCTGAAACGATTCTTCCATCTTGAATTTCAATAACACGATGAGCGTGTTCGGCTATCTTTGAATTATGTGTCACAAGAATAATTGTATGTCCAATCGTGTTAAGAGTGTTGAATGCTTCCATAACAATTTTCCCACTATGCGTATCTAGAGCCCCCGTTGGCTCATCAGCTAGCAGAATTTCTCCCCCATTCATCAGCGCCCTAGCGATGCTAACACGTTGCTGTTGCCCCCCAGAAAGCTCATTTGGTTTGCTTCGCAATCTGTCTGCAAGGCCAAACTGCTGGAGCAACTTTGTTGCGCGTTCTCTACGTTCTTTGGGCGACATTCCAGTATACACAGCCGGTAGCAAGACGTTTTCTAATGAGCTACAATAAGTCAAAAGATTATACCGCTGAAAGACAAAACCAAATGTCCTGCTACGAAGGTGAGAGAGTTGCCTAGCGTTTAATGTCGAAGTATCGATGCCCGAAACAAGATAAGAACCGAATGTCGGTTTATCTAAGCATCCGAGCATGTTCAGCAATGTTGATTTTCCAGAGCCAGACTGGCCGATAATGGCAATAAATTCACCGCGATTTACTCCCAAAGAAATGTCTTTCAGTACATGGGCATAGCTTGCACCACGTCCCATGAATTTATTGACATTTTCGATTAACAAGCAATATTCACTCATAACACAATTAGTTAATTACTTTATTGACAGAGTCATTAATTTCATCATCAGTAATCTCCGAGGTAACCACCCGCTCGCCGCCAGCAAGACCTAAGATCACTTCGGTTCTCGAATCATCTGCGATCCCTATTGATATCTCAATCTCTTGAGCTCTGTCATCATCATGAAGGATACGAATATATTTTTTTGCATCACGCTCATATATTGATGCATTTGAAACTGTAATAACGTTTTCTTTTATCCTAAGGATAATAGAGTTTTTTGTCGTCATTCCAATTCGTAATTTTCCATCGTTGTTTTCTACCAGAGCGCGTCCATAATAATATATGGCGCTGTCAGATTTTATTGCATTCATCTTGTCGCTATTTTTAATATTATCTGTTGTAGACACATCAGCCGGATCAATTGAATGCAGAACAGTTGGATATTCAACTGTTTGTTCTGACAATATAGCACAAGTAACCGCCATTCCTGGTCGCAGCTTAGTCACATCTGCTTCCGAAATCTGCATTCTTATACTCATAATGCTTAAATCAGCAAGTTGAACAATTACTGGCGTCACTTGAGTTGCATTGATAGTTTGCCCTTCTTCGACAGGCGTGGAAACAACTACCCCATCCATAGGAGCAATAATCCGAGTATATCCACAATTAGCTTCAGCTGTGCCAACAGCTATTTTGGCCTGCAAAATAAGCGACTCAGTTTCGGCCACATCTGCCTTTGCTTTCTCCCAATCGTTTTCAGCATTTTCAAAGTTATCCTGTGAAGTCGCATCGCTCTTTAGCAGGACTGCCCACCGTGCATACTGTGTACTTGCAACCTTTAACGACACCTTCCTTGCCTCAAGTTGCGCTTCGTAACTCTTTAATCGAGCACGCGAGGTACTTAACTCGTTAATTTGGGTTGTGGAATCTATCTCAGCGAGAAGCTGCCCTTTTTTGACGGAATCCCCCAATTGAACATGAATTTTTTTAATTTGCCCTGATGCCTGGGAGCCTACTGTCACCAACTGGGATGCGGTGGCTGTCCCTATTACTACAACTTTGTCTTCAATATCGTTTATTCTCGCCAGTTCAATCACATATGTAGTTCTGCTCGATGGCGTAGAGAAATAATAGGCCAATACCATGCACATCAACGACATCAGCACAATCGTGAGCAACATCCTTTTCTTCTGTATGCAAAGCATATTATTATAGGTCATCACACAAATCCTGCCAATATAAAATCGATTATGGGCTTACTATCTCATTGATGCATAAAGCCCTATTGCCAATTACCTATCTGTGGATAAAACTTGACTGCCGTAGATCCCTAAACCAATGCTTCGGTCTGAGGGTCAAGGCAGACCATGGAGAACCGACCATGTTGCATCTTGTGAATTCTTTTAGATTGTTGCGAATACTTTGACCGTCGCTCAAGCGATAGTCCTCGAACGAGAAAAACGGTTTTCTATATCCAAGCACGCAGCTTGTTTACATTGCTTAAGGCCACGGTCGCTCCGAAAGGTTGTTGTCTCAAAAGAGTACGTCAAAGACCTTGGACGAAATATTGCGGACATCAACAACAGCCACCGACATTGCAATTGATATTTAAGCTTGTCCGACAACGGCTTGAGCACGTTTCGTTGCGCGAGATTATGACGGAAGCGGATGATCGCGAAAGAGCCCAGCGTATTATCATGTCTGGTGGAGCGACCCACAATTCGGACAAAGGAGAGATTGTCGTACAAGATCTCTTCCACCGCCATGTCGTGGAGGCAGTACCAACGCTGTAAGAACAGAATTTTGAACATGGGTAGCGGCGGAGAGGCTGGATTACCGGGGGACCTAGCAACACTTTTGAGCTTTTGGGGCAGGAGTTTCTCAAACGGCTTCCAGTCGACAGGGCGATCTCTCTCGTCCAGAAAACAAGCTTAGTAGCTACGACTGGCTACAATAAGGCAATAACAACGGAATATTACGGATTGGACTCGCTTACGATTGCCTCAATCGTTTCGGATAGATCTCTATTTGACATTTTAGACTGAATCAATGTCGCCATACTATCAAGACAATAGCAGTGCTCCTCTAAAATATCATTCTCCTGGAATGTAACAGAAAACATGTCTTGGAGAGTAAATAGAAGCCATACAAGCTCCCGCGCCTGCAAACCAATCTTTAATCCAAAAAAGTGGGCACTTTCATATCCATCAAACGATGCATTAAACGTCTTTTTCGACTTCAAAATGCCTACAATAGTGTTAATGATTTCGGCTTTTGTATACTGATTCATTGTTCCCTCGATTTAATCTTCACAATGTAGCTATGTCTGAATATTGAGACAGCGTGCTAAGCATATAAGAGAAAGATTCATTTATATTATGAACCCCAAAAATCGGCACAGACAGTTCACCATCGGCCTCGCCCAACCCCATTGCGTCACTATCTATATATGAAATATTTGTTTCCTCAGCAAATTCAATCATTATGTTGTTAAAGATAACTGCATTTACATTAAGGGAGAATCTATGATTAAACATCGTAACAATTTCATCAATATGACTTAGCTCAAAATTTTCAAAATACGAGACAAGGAAAGAGGCATCTGGGGTAACTGCTCTAGTAATCTCATAAGCAGTTATGCCAAACCAAGAACTGTCGGCAGAGTTCACAGGAAGAAGTCCGCCAGGAATCGAAATAACGATCAAGTCTGGATTTTCTGTATCCTGTATATACTTCACATATCCATTAAACATAAAAATCTTATCCAATTCAGAGAATGAATTGCTGAATAGAAATGATGGGACAGGATGCTCTTGCACAAAGGCGGAATAAGACTTAGAGGTAATTAGCGATACTTTATACCCTTGCTCACGCATATACTGTGCAAATTTGAGTTGCAAGGAGAACTTCCCAGAAAACTCAGTCAGACTAGCAATAGCGACAACGGGGGTAGCGATAGGCTGAAGTCTCTTTTGGCGCAAAATATGGTCGATAGGCAACGAAACATCAAGGCATTCATTACCAAAATACACAAAGTTCGCGCCATATTTTGCAGATTCTTCCGAAAATTTCCCATATTCGCTACCGCTCAAGGGCAGGCAGCAGTAGATATTTTTCCGGTTTGCTATAGCTTTCTGTATCCTTGGCAAGACACTCTTTTCTCTATCTATGTACTTTTGATAGGTAGAAAAAATTACAACATCGACTTCAGCCAAGGCCGCTTCAAAATCATCTACAACCTGTATGCCTCGATGCTCGGCATAGGCCACATATCCAATGTCTTTACCTGCAAATCCCCACCCTTTTGGCGAAACACAAAAAGTGATCTCCAAGTTCGGCGGATATTTCTTTGTTTCAATTATTGGCAAGAATTGCTGGTCAAATGGATATACGAGTGTTTTACTACTCATCGATTCCTCTCGGCTAACGGACTTTATTTATCTCGGCCTGAAACTCAAACCCGAGCTCTATCAGTAAGCAGTAATCCTTTAAGTCCTCTTCAAAGCCGTGCTTGTCATCAGCACATCTTGCCAGTCGATGTTTTCTAGACAAACAAAAACCATCATCTGCGAAAATAGCACACTGTGAGCAGAGCCGAAAAGCCCAACAGTTCTTGCACTGGTTTTCAGATATTTGTCCAATGTTTAATATCCTACGTGCAGCCTCGATATCAAACCCCTCATCGATATTGCCTATCACCATCGTGGATGAGCTTTCGCTTGCGTTTTCACATGGAAAAAAATTACCATTAACATCGATAAAAAGTTTCCGACATCCTGGAATACACGGCCCACTCGGGTGATTATGCGGAGAAATGCTTCTCGTCTTATTCCTTAACACAAATAACGACCCCAATAAATTTTCAAATTTAAAATAAACTAATTTTGAAATACTTCTATCGGAAACAACCCCAAGCTTGCTCATTAAAACCTTGAAATACTCTTCTTCATATTTAATAAGAAATTTCTCGGGAATTTTTGCTTGCTTCTTTCGATACACATCCCCGATAATATTTCCTGCAACATTCGCGTTTTCAAACTCTTCGCAATTAATAAAAAACGTATTCGAGCAACTAGCCTCTAGCCTAGGATCAATTACAGCATTAAATGCAATGCTTTTATACAATTCAGGGAAGTCATCTCTTATATGTGAGACTTGATCCATGATAATATCAAAAGTTCCTCTCCCGTCATGAGCAAACACTCTGTTTTTATCATGAACTTCTTTTGGACCATCAAGACTAAGGAGCAAATTAAAACCATTTTCTTCAAGATAGCCAAGAATTTCATCTGTAAATACTGTTCCATTTGTAGTCATCCCAAATCTGATTTTTTTACCTTCGCCCACAGAGCGAGCGTATTTTACTGTGCTTTTTATGAGATCAAACTCTAAAAGCGGTTCTCCACCGTAAAAACCAATATTCACATTGTCTGTATCTACAGAGTGGCTTATCAGAAAATCCACACTCTTCCTGGCAACTTCAAACGACATCGAGCTGTTGGAGTGGGTTCGCGTGTTATAGGATCCTGAATAAACACAGTATCGACATCTTAAATTACACCGCTGCGTGACCTGGAGGGTGATGCTCCCAACCCTGCGCTCAAGTAGCGATCGCAGTCTTGAAGAATAGGGATGTTCTATTTTGACGATATTGCTCTTTTTTAAAAAACCAGATTCCTTTAAACTCTCTATTATACGTTTATCTTCTGGAGAAAGTTCAATAGAAACACCACTCTTAAAATTATCATGCACCCCTTTGGGCACCTTAAGAATTGAGCTAGTATTAGTATCGTAGATATAGTATCCATCAAATGTTGAGAAGGCATGTACCAAACTTGTCATGGTCATATACCGCTATTGTCTATAAATGCGACAGTATAAATAGAGCCTGGAAGCAACAAGATGCTACCTCCAGGCCGCCATAAAAACAGGCTAGGCAGGCTTTCTCTTCACGTTATTTTGCGTGCTATAACGCGTGTTGCTCACCAGGCAAGTGCAAGAGCAATTGCCATTGTTGGCGTTGGCCAAGCTGGAGACACTTTCAAACTGAGCCATGGATTTCTTGCCAAGCTTCTTCATGATGAACCCCAAGGTTAAAGATTTCATGGTGCCTTGATCCGCAAACCAAGAAATATTGCGTATTCACAATTTTTCTTAGAAAAAATTTTATAGACCAACAGCTTTCCTCTGTCAAGCAGACTACTCGATATTTGGCGTAGCGTGTCTGAAAACCTGTAATCATTCTCTAAAAATAGGTTCGCCAAAAGCGGAGATCTCTACCGACAAAAGGGTAGCCGGGCATGCGCGGCCATGCCGTCCACGCCCGGCGCGCCCTTGTTCGCCAGCACCTGTTTCCAGGTCGCTGTCATGCTCTCGCGGTCGACCACCACTTCCAGCAACCATCGCCGCGGACGGGAGCGCTCCCTCCTTGCCGTGGCGTTTGACGCGCCGCCGCCATGTTCTCGGGAATTCCGTCCCCTACCCTCCGGCGTGGTCGCGGGCATTCCAGCCCGCGCTCCTGCATCTCCCTTCGCCATCGAAATTCAGGCTCCCATCCCATGTTCCGTGTTGGGGCCTTCGGTCCGGTCCGGTCGACGGACCTGCGCGGCCGTTAGAAGGGCAGGCCGCCGTTGACGGAGATGGAGTTGACGTCTTGGACTGCGGAGGTTCCTGGCTTATAGTAATACCGGGCAAATGCATGCGCCATGAGAGGCTTCTGGCCGCTGTGCGGCCCGGTCCAGTCGATCGTGGCGTAGAACGGCAGACCGTCGTTGCCGGGAGTCGAGGAGGTCTCGAGCATGGTATTGGCAACGGCTTTGGCAGCGAGATCCATTTCAGCCGTCTTCGCCACTTCGCCGACCGCGTTAAAATATTTGACCACCACATGAACGGGGGCGTTGGAGATGTTGGCGATCTGCATATGAAAGACAAGGTAATGGCTGCTCGAATCGTAGAACAGGTGGAACGGCGGGACGATCGCCTGCCCGCCGGAGGTGGTTGTGTCGGCCCGGGCGATGCCGGCCGACAGCATGAGCGCCAGGACGAGAGCGGACAGGATGGTCGTAAACTTGGAATGCATCATGAAAAACCCCTTGCGTTGAGGTTCCCGGGCTCCCCTGGCCGCGGCCGGGGGGGGCATGCTGTCGTAGCGAGGCTAGAAGGGTAGGCCGTTGTTGATGGGCAGGGAGTTGTCGCACATAGCAGACAAAGCCTTGACGTAGTAACGAAGAGAGGCATGCGCCACAATAGGCTTTTGAGCCGTATACAAGCCTGTCCATTCGACCATGCCGTAATAGGACTCAAGCTTATTGTTAGGCGTCGATGCTGTGTCAAATCCGATATCCACTACCTCCTTTGCAGCGATGTCCACTTCAGTTGTCCTGTCCAGACCGCCGGTCCTATTGAAATATTTGACAACAACATGGACGGTTTCGTTGGAGATGTTGGCCACCTGCATATGCAGTTTGGTACGCGTGTCGACGTTCGTATAGAACTGGTGGTGCGGGGGAATGAGGGCCTGCCCGCCGGACATGCTGGTGTCGCTTATATGATCCTCCTGAAGCGTCTTGCTGCCGCAACCGTCCCCGACGTCGGGGCGCGCGGCCAGCGTCCAAAACCCATAAGACCATGGGGAAGAAAAAAAACCAGGGCACATGGGCTATATGGGCACAACGTCGAAATTCATGCCCGGACCTGCTCCATGCTGCCCTCGTACCGGACGGCGACAACCGTCTCCAGGGTCTCAAAGGTCCGTCCGCACCGCGGGCAGCGGCGGACACGGGCCACGCTTTTCTCCAAGGCGTCCGTGTCGATCACCCGGACTTTCCCGCCGCAATTGGGGCACTGCGTCAACTCGCTCATGACCTTGGTCCTCCGTCGTGGGTTTCTCCATGTGTCTGCTCCGCCTCCCGGGCAGATCGAAGCGATGCAGCCGGCCGGTTCGATTTCGGGCCATCCCAGGTCGGTGCGGGTCCCGGCGGGGAGGGCCCGTTTCGGAAATCCGGGCGAAGGCCGTAAACGGCCGGCGGCCCGGTTCCCCAGCCCCGGCAAGCGCGCCCTGCCGGGCGCACAAACGAAAAAGGGCTATCCCGAAGGATAACCCTTTTGAATTGGCTTGGCGTCCCCAAGGGGATTTTAACCCCTGTTCCCGGCGTGAAAGGCCGACGGAACACGCTATCTATTTTAATTTCTTACCTTTTCTCCACACGTCTTCTTCCAACAAAAAGCCACCAGGAGAAAAGTATTACGGCGAGTATTTCAGATGCGTGGAACCGGTATTCAAAACTGATTTTAGCCTCTACGCCAAGCCGGTCGATTGCCCCGAGACATAGTTTTTAAAAAATGTATTATAAGATACTTTGGCCATGACGTCAAGGCCAAAGAAATAACAAACAAATAATTCTGCTCTCCAGAACAAGTCTTATCAAGAAACAATTAGGTGCTTATCAATAAATAAGACTGCAGTTGCGTTCAGACTTTGATATGCTTTTCTCCAACGGAGACAAGCATATGAGCATAAAACCATGGAGAATGTCGGACGCCGTTGAGGAAGTTGGTGGAACGCCACCGCGCGGCCTGGCTGGTCTCGGCCCGGCGAATCCAACGAAGCTTCTTTGATGCGATAGGCGACGCCTGTGGCGAAGGCTTCCGTCTCAAGCTCCTGCAAGGCCTCAGTTTGTGTCTGTGTCTTGGCCGTCTCGCGGCCCTTAAGCACGCCAAAATCTGCGTTCCCTGGTCGATATATTCACCTGCGCTACCAGATGGTTACGTTGCAGCTCCACATCCAGAGCGCAAATTTGTCTGTAAAAATAAAAAAGTTGAGGAGACAAACGATGCTTCGCGCGGAGAAGGTGCGGTAATAATTTTTAAAGAACTTTCTTGTTTTTTGTGGTATGCATGGAGGGACCGCCGGATTCAGATTGAGAAACGCCAACGGGCGGAGGTATTGCATCATGAACATTCTCCTGGTTTATCCAGTCTATCCGGACACCTTCTGGAGCTTCAAACATATCTTGCCCTATATCTCTCGGAAGGCGGCCTTTCCGCCGCTGGGGCTGCTGACCGTCGCCGCCATGCTGCCGGCGCAGTGGGAAAAACGGCTGGTCGACGTCAACGTCGCACCCCTTCGCGACGAGGAGCTGGCCTGGGCGGACATGGTTTTTATCAGCGCCATGGTCGTGCAGGGAGCCGGGGCCAAGGACGTCATCTCCAGAGCCCGGGCCATGGGCAAATGCATCGTGGCCGGCGGACCGGCCTTTACCGCCCAGCCCGAGCGTTTCCCGGGCGTGGACCATTTCATCCTCAACGAGGCCGAAATCACGTTGCCGCCCTTCCTTGAGGATCTCGCCCGGGGAATGCCCAAAACCCTGTATACCTCCCCCGAGAGACCGGACATCTCGCGCACGCCTATCCCGCAATGGGATCTGATCGACTTCCGGGACTACGTAACCATGTCCGTCCAATACTCGCGCGGCTGTCCGTTCGATTGTGAATTCTGCGACATCGTGGTCCTAAACGGCCGTCGTCCCAGGGTCAAATCGACCGGCCAGATGCTGCGCGAAATGGAAAGCCTGCACGACGCCGGCTGGCGCGGCCCGGTCTTTATCGTGGACGACAATTTCATCGGCAACATCGCCTCGGTGAAACAGTTCCTACCCAGGCTCGTCGACTGGCAGGCCCGGCACGGCTATCCCTTCAAATTCATGACCGAGGCGAGCATCAACCTGGCCCAGGATGGGGAACTGGTGCGCCTGTTGAGCAAGGCCAATTTCCACAAGGTCTTCATCGGCATCGAGACGCCCTCCGCGGACAGCCTCAAGGAATGCGGCAAGAAACAAAACGTGGCCACGGATTTCCCCGAGGCGATCAAGACGCTGCATCAAAACGGTCTCCAGGTCATGGGCGGGTTCATCGTCGGGTTCGACAGCGACACGGAAGGCATCTTCGAACAGCAAATCCGTTTCATCCAGAAAATCGGGGTGGTCACCGCCATGGTCGGCATTCTCACCGCCATGCCCCAAACACGGTTATGGCATCGACTCAAGGCCGAGAACCGGCTCCTTGGCAATGCCACGGGCGAGAACACGGATGCCAGCCTGAACTTCATCCCGGCCATGAGCCGCGAGGCCCTGGTCAATGGCTACAAACGTCTCCTGTCCACGCTTTATGCTCCCGAGCACTACTATGACCGCATCAATACCTTTCTTAAAAATTACAACCCGACAGCCCGAGGCAAATTTGTCCGGACCGATTTCCAGGCCTTTCTCAAGAGCCTGTGGCGCATCGGCATCCTGTCCCGGGCCAGGTTCGACTATTGGAAGCTCCTTTTTAAAACAGCCCTGACCAAGCGCAAGGCTCTGCCCGTGGCCGTGGAACTGGCCATCCTCGGCCGGCACTTTCAGTTGGTCGCCAAGCGGGCCCTTTTGGCCACGGATGCCTGGGCCGACGCCCCTGCGGACAAGGCCTCCCGGACCATATGAAGCAGGGGCGGCGAAAGGGAGCAACGGCCGGGGCGCACGTGGAAAACCGGGATGCCGGGCGTCGCGGCAGTATTGCCGCGGCACGGCCCGGCCGTTGGGAGAGCAGCCGTTAAAATCGCCCCAGAAGTTACAACCTAGGGCGAAGCATAATCAACCTGGCTTCAGATCGCGGCAGACAGTATGACATAAGGCCAAACCTGCGCGCAAAATCTCGGGCTCGAGCAAGGAATGCATCATGAGCATCAAAGAGTTCGGATTGAAAACCCGGGCGCGCCACACCCTGCGAAATGACCACAATACAGAACTGTTGCGTTCGGAACTCTACAGCCTCAACCAGCTCACGCTGCACGCCGCCAAACTGGCTGGCCTGCATGCCCTTGATCCCCACCCAGGACCGGACATGTTGCTGCCGCGACTGGCGGACAATGCGCGGGCGTTGCGGGCGGCCTATGACATCGTGACGGTCACGGCCACGCCGGGAGGGCGGATCGTGCCGGCCGAGGCTTGGCTGCTCGATAATTTCTATCTCATCGAGCAACAGATCAGTCTGGCCCGCCGGCATTTGCCCCGGGGCTACAGCCGACAGTTGCCGCGACTGGCCGAGGGGCCGGCGGCTGGGTTCCCCCGCATCTATGACTTGGCGCTGGAACTGATCTCGCACATGGACGGCCGCGTCGACAACGACAACGCCACCCAATTCATTGCCGCCTACCAAACCGTCGAACCTTTGATGTTGGGCGAATTGTGGGCCTTCCCGATCATGCTGCAGCTCGCGCTGCTGGAAAACATCCGCCGCATAGCGATCCGCATCGCGCGCCGGCGCGAAGAACGCGACGCGGCCATCGCCTGGGCGCAGCGCATGCAGGCCACGGCGGAAAAGGATCCGAAGAAGCTTATCCTGCTGCTTGCCGAATTCGCCAACGCCGATGTGCCGCTGACCGCGGCCTTTGTGGAGGAATTCCATGCCAGGCTCCATACCCAGGGAGCCTCCATGGCCTTCATCCAGACCTGGATCGGCCAAAAACTTCTCGAACAAGGGGTGACCGCAACCCAGCTCTCCGAGGCGGCCGGCCGGACCGCCGCGACCAACCAGCTCTCCATCGCCAACAGCATCGGCAGCCTGCGTTTCATCGGGTCAATGGACTGGAAGCAATACGTCGAGTCCTTAAGCGTCGTCGAACAGACCTTGCGCGAGGACCCGGCCGGCATGCATGCCCGGCAGGATTTTGCCACCCGCGACCGATACCGGCATGTCATCGAGGATGTGGCCAGGAGCAGCCCGCAAAGCGAGCTGGCGGTGGCGCGCCACGTCCTTTCGCTTGCGCGCGCGGCGGCGCGGCGGCTCGGCGCCGCCGACCGCGCCGCCCATGTCGGCTACTACCTGCTTGATCGCGGGCGGCCCCTTCTGGAACGATCGACCGATTGCCGCCTGTCGTTGCCGGCTTGGGCCGGTCGGGCGAACCGGACTGCCCGCCTGGTCCTGTACCTTGGCCCCATCCTGCTCCTGACCGTCCTTGCGGCCTGGGTCGCGCTGGCCGCTTTCAACAGGTTTGCGCCGGGGGACTGGCGGTATTGGCTTGTCACGATCACTGGCGCGCTCGGCGGTTCGGCCCTGGCCGTCCCCCTGGTCAATCTGGCGGCCACCTGCCTCCTGCCGCCGCGCACCCTGCCCCGGTTGGATTTTTCCCAAGGCATCCCCGTCGAGCACCGCACCATGGTGGTCGTCCCAACCTTGCTCGGCACCCCGCAAGACATCGATACCCTGGCGGAAGCCCTGGAGATCCGCTACCTCGGCAATCGCGACCCCAATCTATTTTTTGCCTTGCTGACGGATTTTCCCGATGCGCCCGAGCGCGTGCTGCCAGCCGACGCCGCCTCGCTCGCCCATGTCCGCGCATTGCTTGAGACGCTTAACGCCACCTACCGGGACGATCGTCCGTGCATCTTTTTCCTGTTCCACCGGCCCCGGGAGTGGAACCCCTCCGAACGGACCTGGATGGGCCATGAGCGCAAGCGCGGCAAGCTCGAGCAGTTCAACGCCCTGCTGCGGGGCGGGGCGCACTCCGCCTTCTCGGAGATCGTGGGCGATGCGTCCATTCTCTCTTCGATCCGCTACGTCATCACCCTGGACACCGACACGCAACTGCCCCGGGACGCGGCCCGCACGCTGGTGGGCAACCTGGCCCATCCGCTCAACCGTCCGGTCTACGACGCCGCCAAGAGGCGCATAGTCGAGGGGCACGCCATCCTGCAACCCCGCGTTTCCATCAGCCTGGCCAGCGCCGGGCAGTCGCGGTTCGCGAAACTTTTCGCGGGCGAGGCCGGCATCGATCCCTACACCCGCGAGGTGTCCGACGCCTACCAGGATATTTTCGGCGAGGGGTCGTTTATCGGCAAGGGCATCTACGACGTGGACGCCTTCCGCCAGGCCGTGGACGGGCGCTTCCCGGAAAACCTCATCCTGAGCCACGACCTTCTGGAAGGCGGCTACGCCCGGTCGGCCTTGGTGAGCAACGTGGACCTCATCGAGGAGCATCCGCTCAGCTATGCCATGGACGTCAGCCGGCGGCACCGCTGGATCCGGGGCGACTGGCAGCTGGCCGGCTGGCTGTTGCCCCGCGTACCCGGGCCGTCCGGGGCGAAGGCGCGGCGGCAACCGAATCCGCTGACGGCCCTGTCGGTGTGGAAGCTGTGCGACAACCTGCGCCGAAGCCTCATCGCGCCGTCGCTTTGCGCCTTGCTGGCCGTTGGCTGGCTCTTTGGTCCCGGTCCGGCCGGGTTCTGGACGCTGCTGGTTCTGGTCGTGATCTTCCTGCCCGTTTTGCCGGGCCCCATGCTTGAACTCGTGCGAAAACCCGGGGAACGGCACTGGTGGGCGCATCTGCGCCAGACCGGCAAATCGGCCGGCCGGCCGCTCCTGCTCGCGCTTTTGGCCCTGGCCTTTTTGCCCTACGAGGCACTTGTCTGCCTGGACGCGATCGCCTGCTCGGGCGTGCGGATGCTTTTCACGCGGCGCGGCCTCCTGCTCTGGCACGGCCCCGCCTATGCGCGGCGCAACGCGCGCCGCACCCTGGTCGATTTCGCCTTGGAAATGTGGTTCGCGCCGGCTCTGGCCGTGGCGTTGGCCCTGGCCCTGACGCTTGGCCAACCGGCGGCGTTGTTCTCGTGCGCGCCCGTCTTGCTGCTCTGGCTGGTCTCGCCAGCCGTGGCCTGGTGGATCAGCCGGCCGCTTTCGGCCCCGGCGCAGGACCTGACCGCCGACCAGCGGGCGTTCTTGCGGGGAGCGGCCCGACGCACGTGGCACTTCTTCGCGCGGTTTGTCGGCCCGCTGGACAACTGGCTGCCGCCCGACAACTTTCAGGAATACCCGACGGAGATGCTCGCCTCGCGCACCTCGCCAACGAATATCGGCATGGCCTTGCTCGCCACCCTGGCCGCCTGGGATTTCGGGTACATCGACGCCGGGGAATTGCTGCGCCGTACCGAGGCCACCCTGGCGGCCATGGAAAAACTCACGCGTTACCGGGGCCATTTCTACAACTGGTACGACACGCGAACGCTCACCCCCCTGCGTCCCCAATACGTGTCCACGGTCGACAGCGGCAACCTGGCCGGCTGCCTACTCACCTTGCAAGCGGGATTGGCCGAGCTCAAAGCCCAGCCGGTGCTGTCCCCCCGCGCCTTCGAGGGACTTGAGGACACCGTGCGGGTGCTGGCCGAACACGTCTCCGTCCCGCGCGCCCCGGATATTGCGAAGCAGGTGACGAAGCTCCAAGACGCGCTGCGCGCCGCCCGGCAACAAGGCCCGCCGCGCGGTCTGGCGGCCGTCGGCACGGTACTGGCCACGCTTCAGGACCTGGGGGATGGCCTGCTGGCCGGATTGCCCCGGGACGACGCCGTCGACGCCTTGCTGCATGATTGGGTGCAAGCCTTCAACAAGCAGGTCCGTGCCCTGCGGGAAGAGCTTCGCCTGCTCGCGCCAGAGCCGGCTTCGATCGAGGACAACCCGACCCTGGCGGCCGTGGCCGGGGAGGGCGCGCTTACCGCCGAAACGTCCCCCCCTGCCCGGGAAGCCAGACGCCGCCTTGGCCTCATCGACGATTTGATGGAGCGCTGTCGCGAATTGGCGACCATGGATTTTGTCTTTCTCTATGAGACGTCGCGCGACTTGCTGGCCATAGGCTACGACGTGGGGGAACGGCGGCGCGACCCGTCCTGCTACGACCTGCTCGCCTCGGAAGCGCGCCTGACCAGCTTCCTGCTCATAGCCGAAGGGCAACTCCCGCAGAAACATTGGTTTTCCCTGGGCCGTCTGCTGACGAGCCATGGCGGGGACCCGAGCCTTATCTCCTGGAGCGGCTCGATGTTCGAGTACCTCATGCCGCAACTCGTCATGCCCCATTACGAACACACCTTGCTCGACCAGACCTGCAAGGCCGCCGTGTCGCGCCAGATCGAATACGGCCGGCAACGCGCCGTGCCCTGGGGCATTTCCGAATCCTGCTACAACGCCGTGGACCTGAATCAAGCCTACCAGTACCGGGCGTTTGGCGTGCCCGGGCTGGGTTTCAAACGGGGGCTCGGCGAGGATCTGGTCATCGCGCCTTACGCCAGCGCCCTGGCCCTGCTCGTGGCTCCACGGGAAGCCTGCCGCAACCTGGAACGCCTCGCCGCCGAGGAGTTCCAGGGCGCGTACGGCTTCTACGAGGCGATCGATTACACGCCCGCGCGTGTGCCCCGGGGAAAGAATCACGCCGTCGTGCGGGCGTTTATGGCCCACCACCAGGGCATGAGCCTGCTGGCTTTCGCCCAGGCATTGCTGGGCGAGCCGATGCAACGCCGTTTCATGGCCGCGCCGTTTATCCGGGCGACGCAGTCGCTGTTGCAGGAGCGGGTGCCGAAAAACGCGGCCACGCTCCACCCGCACGCCGCCGAAGTGAGCGCCGCCGCTCGTCCCCCGGCCACGGAACCGGGCGCGATCATGCGCGTCTTCACCGACCCCAATACGCCCCTGCCCGAAGTCCATCTGCTTTCCAACGGCCATTACCACGTCATGGCCACCCATGCCGGCGGCGGCTACAGCCGTTGGCACGATCTGGCCGTCACCCGGTGGCGGGAGGACGCCACATCGGACGGCTGGGGCACGTTTATCTACCTTCGCGACAGCGACACCGGGCGCTATTGGTCCAGCGCCCATCAGCCGACGCTGTGCGCGGCCGAACACTACGAGGCCGCCTTCGCGCAGGCGCGGGCCGAATACCGGCGGCGCGATCAGGGTATCGAAACCCACACCGAGATCAGCGTCTCGCCCGAGGACGACGTCGAGATCCGCCGGGTCACGCTGGCCAACCTGTCCTCGCATCTCCGGCATATCGAGGTGACGAGCTATGCCGAGGTCGTGCTGGCCCCGCACAATGCCGACCTGTCCCACCCCGCCTTCAGCAACCTCTTTGTGCAGACCGAGATCCTGCCCGAACGGCAGGCGATCCTGTGCACGCGCCGACCGCGTACGCCCGGCGAACAAACGCCGTGGATGTTTCACCTGTTCGCAGCGCCTGGCGTGGCCGCCGGCGAACCCTCCTACGAGACGGACCGGGCCGCCTTTCTCGGACGAGGCCGAACGGCGGCCAACCCCCTGGCCCTTTCCGGAGGCGGCGGCCCGACGGCGCTGCAAAATACCGCCGGCGCGGTGCTCGACCCCATCGTAGCCATCCGTCGCACCATAACCTTGTCCCCCGATGCTTCCGCCTCCGTACAGATCATCTCCGGCGTCGCGGATACGCGCGAGGCCGCCCTGGCCGTGATCGACAAATATGGCGACCGGCATTTCGTCGAACGGGCTTTTGAAATGGCCTGGTTTCAAAGCCAGGAGGTGCTGCGCCACCTGGGCGCGGCCGAAGCCGACGCCCAAATATACGGACGCCTGGCCTCCTGCGTCGTTTTCGGCAACGCCCTGCACCGGGCCGCGCCAAGCGTCATCGCCCGAAACCAGCTCGGCCAGTCCGGGCTGTGGCGTTTCGCGGTTTCCGGCGACCTGCCGGTTGTCCTGGTGCGCATCGGCGACATGGATCGCATCGATCTGGTCGGGCAGATGCTCGCGGCCCATGCCTATTGGCGGATGAAAGGACTGGCCTCGGACCTGGTGATCATCAACGAGGATTTCTCGGGCTACCGGGCGGCGCTTCACGACCGGATCATGGGGCTCGTCCACGCCGGTCCCGAAGCGGCGGTCATCGACCGGCCGGGCGGGGTGTTCGTGCGTCGGGCCGAGGAACTCTCCGAAGAGGACCGGGTGCTCTTCCAGACGGTCGCCCGGGTCGTGCTGACCGATTCCGCCGAGACCCTGGCCGAGCAGGTGGAACGCCGCCCGCCGGCCTGGCGGTTGCCGGACCGGCTGGACGCCTTGTCGCGCCAGGAGAGCGAACCGGTCCGGGCGCTCCCGGCGCGCGAGCGTATTTTGGAAAACGGCCTGGGAGGATTCACGCCCGACGGGCGCGAATACGTCGTCACCCTGGAGCCTGGCCAGACCACGCCCGCGCCCTGGGTCAACGTCATCGCCAGCCCCCACATCGGCACGGTCGTCAGCGAGTGCGGCAGCGCCTACACCTGGGCGGAAAACGCCCACGAATTCCGGCTGACCACCTGGCACAACGACCCCGTCGGCGACGCTGGCGGCGAGGCGTTCTATTTGCGCGACGAGCGGACAGGGGATTTCTGGTCGCCGACGGGACTACCCGCCCGCGGCCGGTCCGGGCATGTGTGCCGGCACGGGTTCGGTTACAGCGTGTTCGAGCATGACGAGGGAGGCGTCTTTTCGGAACTCTCCGCCTATGTCGCCATGGACGCGCCGGTCAAATTCGTGGTGGTCAAGCTGCGCAACCATTCGGGCCGCCCGCGCCGCCTGTCGCTGACCGGATACTTCGAACTGGTGCTCGGGGAGTGGCGTCACACCAACCTCCTGCACATCGTGACCGAAAAGGATCCCCTGACCGGAGCGATTTTCGCCCGCAACGCCTACGGCCGGGAATGCGGCGGCCGGATCGTCTTTGCCCAGGTCAGCGAACGGGAGCGCACGGTGACCGGGAACAGGACCGAGTTCCTCGGCCGCAACGGCACCCTGGGAAAGCCCGCCGCCCTTGGCCGCAAACATCTGTCGGGCAAGACCGGGGCCGGCCTTGATCCATGCGCCGCCCTCCAGACCCGGATCGAACTGGGCGAAGGAGAAGAGCGGGAGATCGTCTTTCTCCTCGGCGCGGCCCGGGATGCCGACGAGGCGCGGCATTTCATCGAACGCTTCGGCGGCCCGGCCGGCGCGCGCCAGGCCCTGGAAACAGTGTGGGAACACTGGAACCGCACGCTCGGCGCGGTCAACGTGGAGACGCCCCATCCGTCCCTCGACATGCTGGCCAACGGCTGGCTCCTCTACCAGACGCTGTCGTGCCGGCTCTGGGGTCGCAGCGGCCTGTACCAGTCCGGCGGGGCTTACGGGTTCCGCGATCAGTTGCAGGACACCATGGCCCTGGTCCATGCCGCGCCGTGGCTTGCCCGCGAACAGTTGCTGCGCTGCGCCGGACGCCAGTTCCTTCCGGGCGACGTGCAGCACTGGTGGCATCCGCCAAACGGCCAAGGCGTGCGCACCCATTTCTCCGACGATTATTTGTGGCTGCCCTATGCGACCGCCCGCTACGTGCTGACGACCGGCGACACGGGCGTCCTCGACGAGATCGTGCCGTTTTTGGAAGGCCGCGAACTCGATCCCAACGAAGAGTCGTATTACGACCAGCCGCAACGCTCGTCGGAAACGGCCAGCCTCTATGAGCACTGTGCGCGGGCCCTTCGCCACGGGCTGCGTTTTGGGGCGCACGGCCTGCCGCTTATGGGCTGCGGCGACTGGAACGACGGCATGAACCGCGTCGGCCGGGGCGGCCGGGGTGAAAGCGTCTGGCTGGCCTGGTTTCTTTACGAGAACCTGCAGCTGTTCGCCGGTCTGGCCCGCGGCCGTGGGGATGTGGCCCTGTCGGAGACCTGCGCCGGGCAGGCGTCCTTGCTGCGCGGCAACATCGAGGCCCAGGCCTGGGACGGCGACTGGTACCGCCGGGCCTACTTCGACGACGGCACGCCCCTTGGCTCGGCGGAAAACGTGGACTGCCAGATCGACTCCATCAGCCAGAGCTGGGCGGTCCTGTCTGGCGGCGGCGATCCCGGACGGGCCAGACAGGCCATGGCGGCGGTGGATGAACGTCTCGTGGACCGCGACGCGCGGTGCATCAAACTGCTCGCCCCGCCGTTTGACGCCTCGGACCTCGAACCCGGCTACATCAAGGGCTACGTGCCGGGCGTGCGGGAAAACGGCGGCCAGTACAGCCATGCCGCGATATGGGCCGCCATGGCCCTGGCCCGGCTGGGCGAGGTGGAACGCGCCTGGGAGTACCTCGCCATGCTCATCCCGGTCAGCCACGCAAATTCCCCGGCGACCATCGCCCGCTACAAGGTCGAACCCTACGTCATGAGCGCGGACCTGTATGCTGCGCCGCCCCACACGGGCCGGGGCGGCTGGACCTGGTACACCGGGGCGGCCGGCTGGATGTACCGCTTGATCGTGGAAACGCTCCTTGGATTGACCTTGGAAGTGGACCGGCTGCGCATTGCGCCGTGCATCCCGGCGCATTGGGATTCCTACAAAATCCACTACCGCCACCGCGACACCGTGTACCACATCACGGTCAGGCGTCTTGGCGAAAAAGGGACGCAGGAAATTCAGGTGACGCTGGACGGCGTCATGGTCAGCGAAACCAGCGGGGCGGGCGCAGGACGGCCGCAGGGCTTGATCCCGCTTGCGGATGATCGCCAGGAGCATCACGTCGCTGTGGATTTGCGCTGACTGCAGCTCCCTTCCAGGCCTTCAGGCCCGGTCTCTTCGGGGAATACCCGCAGGGGCTCTTTCCGTTTCTTGAGAAGCCTTGGGGGGACGGGAGGGAGGCCGTCTCCCCAAGGCCGGAACGCCTTTGCGTGAGCAGTTTCTGGCGCGGCATCGGGAGAACGCAACAATGCGGTCTGTACAGGATGGACAGAGTGTCACAAGTGCATTATGTGTTTACATATGGCAAGAACCCATGAAAACGACTACCGAGAGTCGCCTTGCTCAAAAAGGATATTGGGGAAGCGAGAAAGAGGGTGCTATGCGTTTCTCGTTAAAGAAGCGCTTTCCATTGGAGCAGGGACGCCGTCTCCGACGGTGCAAGACAGTAACGAAACTGGCCGAAAACATGGCACAATCTCCGGGATTTTACCGCCCTTTTCTCCTGGCTATTTTTCTGGCGGCCATCATCATCATGGCGACGCTTCTGTGGCCGTTCCGGCACGCCATGGTCCTCGCCCTGGTTCTGGCCACGCTGATGCACCCCTTGCGGATGCGGCTGCCCCGCATCATGCGAACGCGGCGATTTCTTGCCGCAACGACTTTGACCCTTCTGACAATCCTGTTTGTCCTGCTCCCCCTGGCGGGCTTGGTGACCCTGTTGACCAGCGAGGCTGTCACCTTCATCCATACGGGCATTGCCTGGTTTAAGGCCGGAGGGCTCATCGAAGCCGTGGCCTGGGTCCACGCGCTCCCCCTGCCGGACTGGGTCAAAAGCTATCTTGACGCATCCTCCATTGATCTGCGCAAAATCGAGACCTGGGCCTTGTCCTCCGGGGGGGACATCGGCCTTTGGTTCCTCTCGGCCGGCAAAGGGGTCGCCAGTATCGGGCTGCAACTGCTCGTGCTGGTCATGTTTCTTTTTTACCTCCTGGCCGAGGGGGAGCGTCTCACGGAGTTGCTGCGCAAGGCGTCGCCGCTTCGCCGGGACCAGGAAGACGCGATCATCGCACGATTCAAGGCCGTGTCCCGGGCCGTGCTCCTGGGCGGTCTGGGCACCAGCGTGGCCATTGGGGTCGTCACCGGCATCGGGCTTTGGATCGCGGGGATAAGCCCCTTTCTTTGGGGGGCCGTCGCGGTCATCGCTTCGCTCATTCCCGTTGTGGGGCTCAGCCTGATCTTGCTTCCGGCCCTTCTCTACCTGGTCGCCACAGGTGCGGTCAAAATGGCGATCTTCCTTGCGCTGTACTGGCTTCTGGTCGTCAGTTCGGTCGACAACGTCGTGCGCCCGCTTTTCATGCGCGGCACGGCACGCATGTCCCTGGTCTGGGTTTTCGTCTCCATCATCAGCGGCCTCCTCATGTTCGGCCCTCTCGGGCTGCTGTATGGGCCGTTGGCGCTGAGCATCTCTTTTCTTTTCCTAGAAATCTTTTTCGATGCCCAAAACGAGGCGGACGACAAAGGCGCCGTTTGAATCAGATGCGCGAATAGGTGGCGACGTCTTCCTTGAACTCTTCGATCATGGTTTCTGTCAGGGAAGGTCTGAAGGAGGCAATGGCTTCGGCTATCATGTCCGTTGTCACTGGAACGTTGCGCCTGCTTTCGCATTCCTGTTCAAAAGCATATTGAGCGACGATCTGAAAGAGATACTCGATGTCCGCCGGAGTGAATTTCGGCGTCAGGGCCACGATGCTGTCCAGATCGACACTCCCGATATTCATCTTCGCCAAGTAGTATTGCAATATGGTTCTTCTTCCGTTGTCATCCAGGGTTCCTACCGGAATAATGCAATCAAACCGCCCGGGCCGCAGCAGCGCGGCATCCAGTTGGCGGATGTAGTTGGTCGCACAGACGAGCAGCACCTTGCTTGTCTGGCTTTTTATCAGCGGCACCTGTTTGAGGAACTCGTTGGTGATCGACCTGTCGACCCGGTTGGCACTATCCCGACTGCCGGCGAACTCTTCAAACTCATCAATAAAGAGGACGGCTTCATCGAGGCTTCGAGTTTTTTCCATGACTTCGCGCAGGTGTGCCCCGATTTTGTCCACGCCGTCGAGCATGAGCATACTTGGTGCGATTTCTATGAACCACCACGCCAACCTTCCGGCCATCGCCTTGACGAAATGGGTCTTGCCGGTTCCGGGAGGACCGAAAAAAATGATGGTTTTTGGTGGGATGACGCCATGCTTGCGTGAGAGGTCGCCTTCAATCAAGGGCAGAACGATCCTTTTTTGGATCAGTCGCTTGGGCGGCTGGCTGTCGGAAATGGTGTCCCAGATATCCCGGCTGATGGTGCGCGCGCCCATTTGCACCAGGAGTTTTTCCTGGTTGTGGGTGGCAAGTTCCTCGTTCGTTCCAATGTTTTCGAGGAAGTCGTTGCAGGCGATCCTGAAACCGACATCCCGATTCAGCCTCTCGGACAGGATCCACTTGTGCCGCATGATCTTTTGCCAAAGGTCGGTCGCGACGTCCGCATCGAATTTGGCCCCGCTGGCCTCGAAAATCTTGCTGGCGCACACCTCGGGGGCGGGCGACTCAAATATTTTATTGTCCAAAATCCCAGCTCCTTATAGCTATATTCCGACAAATTCTGTCTTCCCGCAACTTATGACGCAGCGATGTGCAGTCGAGTCAAAAGATCGTTGCGGCAAATACGCAGTTGGCGTATATGAGCATCTTACTATAATAAGAGAGGACTGAAGATTGTCACGTTATATTTTATAAATTTTTAACACTCGAAGCACAAAACAGCATTAACAGGCTTCAACTTTGGCATATCATAGATGACACGCTATTCAAGTCAAGAGCTGATTCTGAGTATTGCCTGAGGCATAGTAGGACATAGTTCTATTTCAATCCACGTACAATATGAAAGAATTATATTCCTGGGCCAGACAGGTCGCAGACCACGGTCATGTAGTCGTGCCCCTTGCGGAAGACCTGCGCGGCCTCCCTGTTGTCCGATTATCCCGGGGAATCCTTGCAGCGGACCGTTTTCAGGCCGTGCCCATCGCGCCTCCCGATTGTCCGCGCTGACTGGCGAAGCGCTCTTCCCCAGACAGTCGGTCCGGGGCAAGCTGGAAGTTTTTTATGGCTGGTTATAACGGAGCGAATACGATAGCTTTGAGACAGACTCCGAATTGTGAGGACAACGTGGCGGCACCGTCCCAGAGGCGTCGGATACGACTCTGCGCCTGCCCAGGGGGCAGGCGCGGGCAGGCCCCAAAACAGACGGGAGCAAGGCAGCATGCATAGCACAACAGGTCATTCCCAACGCAACAGGCGAAGTCCCTCGGCTCTGCTGCTTTGGGGAATCGCGACCATGTTTTTTTGGATGGGCACGGCGGATCCGGCCTTATCGGCCCAGGTGGCGAAAAACCAATTCTCGTTTGAAACCGTGGAGCAGATGGCCAAGGCTCTCGCGGCCGTCCCCTTCCAGCCGCCGCCGCCCATTCCCGAGGCACTCAGAAAGCTGGATTACGATACCTGGCGCAATATCCGCTTCAAACCGGACAGCGCCTTCTGGGGAAAGACAAAATCGCCCTTCCAACTCCAGTTCTTTCACCCGGGCTTTCTCTACGACCGCACGGTCAAACTGAACAGCATCGATGCGGGAAAGGTCGAACCCGTGGTCGTGACCAAGGAGATGTTCGACTACAGCCAGGTCCAGGGACTCAAGGACCAGCTTCCGACAGAAATCGGAGCCGCCGGCTTCCGGGTCCATGCCGCCATCAACACCACCGCCTACCTGGACGAATTTGCCGTATTCCTGGGCGCTTCCTATTTTCGGGCCGTGGCCAAGGGGCAGGCGTACGGGCTTTCGGCCCGGGGGATGGCTGTCAACACCGCCGAACAGGAAGGGGAGGAATTCCCTTGGTTTCGCGAATTCTGGATCGAAAAGCCGGTCAAGGGCCAAAAGAAGCTGACCGTCTATGCGCTTCTGGACAGCGAAAGCCTGGCCGGAGCGTATGCCTTTACCCTTATTCCGGGCAGCGAGACCGTCATGGACGTGACCTCTCGCCTGTATTTGCGAACCCCCATCAAGACCCTGGGGATTGCCCCGCTGACCAGCATGTTTTTCTACGGCGAGAATTCGCCGCCTAGCGGGCGCATGGATTGGCGTCCGGAGGTGCATGATTCCGATGGCCTGCTGGTCCATTTCCAGAGCGGGGAATGGCTGTGGCGGCCGGCCCAGAACCCCCTCACCCTGCTGGCCAGCGATTTCGAGGCGGACAACGTCAAGGGCTTTGGCCTGTTCAATCGGGACACGGATTTCAGCAACTACCAGGACATCGAGGCGCGCTACGAGAAACGGCCGAGCCTTTGGATCGAGCCGCGGGGAAACTGGGGCCCGGGCAAGGTGGAGATGGTCCTTATTCCCTCGGATCAGGAGATTCACGACAATGTCGTGGCCTTTTTCAGTCCCCGGGAACAGGCCGCACCCGGAAAGCCGATGCGTTTCGATTACCGCATGCGCTGGCTGACGGCTCCAGGCTGGCTGCCGCCCGGCGTCATGACCATCGCGACACGGACGTCCCAGCCCGACAAGAACAGCCGGTTTTTCGTCGTGGATTTCCTGGGGGACAAGAGCAAGCCCTTCAAGAAAGACGCGAAAGCCGAGGCCGTGGTCAGCGTCGGCCCGGGAGGGAAGCTGCTTGAGCAGCAATGCTTCCGCAATCCGGCCACCGGCGGCTTTCGGCTGACGTTTCGCATCGGCCTTGACGGCGGCTCGACCCTACAGAACATGCTGCCGGAAAAACGCGGCCCCATCGAGCTTCGGGCGTTTTTGAAATTCGACGACAAGAGCGTGAGCGAGACCTGGAGCTACGCCGTGACGCCGGGGAATTCATGAGCCCGGACTCCCGCCCCAAGCAGGACATTGCCCCGGAAAAAACCAGGCTTGAGGCCGTGGGCGCCCGGCTGCTGGCCTATTTGCGACGTGTGCCCATGCCCGAACCGGAGCGGCTTCAGGCGGCGCTTGACTGCCTGGGGACGATCCCGGGCGCGGTCCGTGATTCCGGGGAGGTCGAGCGGATGGCCATGACCGCGCTGTTCACACGTCTGGGCACGCCGCACCCCGATTTGTCCCTGCGGCCGACGCCGCTCATAAAGCGCACCCCCATGGCCCCGGAATCCATGGGGGCGCGGGCCTGGAGCCGGATCGCGCACAAGGCCGCGGGAACCGCGACGGCCGAGGAGGGGCGCGAACCCGAACGGTCCAGCCTGCCCCAAACGTACGCCGCCCCGTCATGGAGCAAGGTGGCCGGCCGTCGCCGCATTGTCCTGGCGCTGCTTATCTTGGGGCCGACCGCTTTCGCGGTCCTGCGCATGGCCGCGGTCCTGCCCCATGGGGGCGGCACTGTTCTGGAAAAGATCCTGCTCGCGGTCTTCGCGACCCTTTTTGCCTGGATATCCATCGGGTTCTGGACGGCCATGGCCGGTTTCGCCGCCCTGGCCCGGCGCTATGATCGCTTTGCCATCACCCGTCCCGCTCCCTCCGACATGGTCCCGCGTCCGGACGTCCGCACGGCCGTGGTTTTTCCTGTCTATGGCGAGGACATGGACCGGGTCACGGCCGGCATGGAAGCCGTCTACCGCTCCCTGGAACGAGACGCCGACATCGGCCACTACGATTTTTTCATCCTGAGCGACACCCGCGACCCGGAAGCCTGGGCCGAGGAAGAGGCCGCCTGGGCCGGCTTGCGGGAACGGGTCGGCGGCCAGGACCGTATCTTCTATCGCCGCCGCCGGATGAACACCAAGATGAAAAGCGGCAACATCGCCGACTTCTGCCGCCGCTTCGGGGCGCATTACGTCTATGTGCTGGTTTTGGACGCCGACAGCATCATGGCCGGGAGCACCATCGCGCGCATGGTTTCGGTCATGGAGTCCAAGCGCCACGTGGGCATCCTGCAATCGGTTCCCGCCCTGGTCGGGCACGACACGCCGCTGGCGCGGTCCCAGCAGTTCGCCAACCATCTCTACGGCCCCATGTTTTCAGCGGGACTCCATTTCTGGCTGCTTGGCGACGCCCAGTTCTGGGGGCACAACGCGCTTATTCGCATCAAACCCTTCATGCGCCATTGCGCCCTGCCCCGGCTTTCGGGAAAGCCCCCCCTGGGCGGCGAAATATCCAGCCACGATTTCGTGGAAAGCGCGCTCATGCGCCGGGCCGGCTGGGGGGTGTGGCTGGCTTACGACCTGCCCGGCAGCTACGAGGAATCGCCGCCGAACCTGCTGGCCGAACTGGCCCGGGACCGGCGGTGGTGCAAGGGCAACATGCAGCACCTGCGCCTGCTTTTCACCAAAGGTTTGATCCCGGTCCACCGGGCCCTGTTCGTCAACGGCATCATGGCCTACGGCTCGGCGCTGCTCTGGTTCCTGTTTCTGGCCGTCTCCAGCGTCGAAGCCGTCATCGAGACGCTCACCCCGCCCACCTATTTTCCGCCCACGCGCACCCTTTTTCCCGAGTGGCCGATCTGGGAGCCCTGGTGGGCCCTGAGCATTCTGGCCACAACCGGCGTTCTGCTTTTTTTGCCCAAACTCTTCGCTGCCATCCTCGTGCTCGCCAAGGGCCGCTCCCGGCTTTTCGGAGGTTTTCTACGGCTCATGGCCGGCATCGCCCTGGATGTGCTCGTTTCTTCACTGCTGGCCCCGGTGCGGATGCTTTTTCACAGCAAATTCGTGTTCATTACGCTCCTTGGGCTGGAAACCGGCTGGGGCCATCAAGTCCGCGACGACCGCGCCACTTCCTGGTCCGAGGCGATCCGGTTCCATCTCGGCGGAACGCTTTTGGCCGCCCTGTGGGGCGGCGTGCTGTATCTCTTGAACCGGGAGTTCTTCTGGTGGATCAGCCCCGTCCTTGGACCGCTGTTGTTTTCGATCCCCCTGTCCGTGGTCACGAGCCTGCCTGGCCTTGGCCGATGGCTCAGACGCATCGGAGTTTTGCGCATCCCCGAGGAAACGGCGCCGCCACGGGAACTGGCGGAAATGGCTGCCTTGCACGAACAAAACGCCCGCGCCTCAAGGCCATTTGCCATCCCCAGGGAAAACGGCGTGGCCCTGGCCGTGGTCGATCCGGCGGCCTGCGGCCGGCGGATCGGCCTGATCGGCCGGCCCTCCCGCGCCGACAGGGCGGCTGGACCGACGCGTCAGGACCTCGTGGACAAGGCTGTAAATCTCGGACCAAACGGCCTGACGCGGGCGGAGAAAACGGCGCTGCTTGGGGATGGCGCCGCCCTGATCGAAACCCACCGCAGGCTCTGGCTGTTAAGCGAGGACGCCCTGCGCCGGCGATGGCTGGCCACCTGGCGCTAAGGCAAGGAACGCGACAAGGCCCGGTCACGTTGCCGTGACCGGGCCTTGTCGTTCAGTGTTTACGGGTAAAACCGCCGGTCGATTCCGACCGGTCCAGGCAGGGGCGAGGCATCTCTCCTATTTATCCACGATTCCTTCGACGTGGCCAATCTTTTCTTGAATTTTCCCGCTCACGCCTTCAACCTTCCCTTCGGCTTCCAGGGCAGGATTGTCGACGACGGCCCCGACCACTTCCTTTATCTTGCCCTTTGCCTTGCATCTCTCCTTCCGCAATGTCTTTCGGGCTGGACTTCATGAGTTTCCCCTGGCTATAATTTTCCCAATAAAAATAGGATGAGAAGAATGATCAATATTGTACCGACCAAGCCGCTGGGTCCGTACCCCCAAGACCGGCTATGCGGCCAGACTGGTATAATTCCAAGAAGAACCAGTATCAAAATGACCAGTAAAATAGTGCCAATCGACATAAGCCTACCCTCGGTTAAGAGTTGTGAGATACGAATGAATGGTCTTCAAACGAAATAGACTCACGGCACGCTCCAGCCTTTGGAAAGGACCTTGGCCTGAATTCCTTGTGGCGGGTATCACGTAACCGTCCCCAGCGTGGCCACGACGATTGCACCGAGCAACTCTCCTCCACCGATGCCGGCGGAGCCGAACAGATATCCGCCGCTCACCGCGCCGAGGATGCCTACCCCGCCGCCCTTCACCAGGACACCCGCCAACCCTCCGGCTATCAGGCCGATCAGGAGAAGCCAAAGAAGTCCGTTCATGATATGTCCCTATGGGGGACTTACGGGAAGCCATAGCACATGCACAAAGGAATGCTATAAAAAAGGTCTTTTCACGAACACCAGTTTTATTCACGAATCCAGGGACATGCCTAACTGTATGTCATATGGCAAGTCGCAGCTCACATAATAGCGCCTGGGCCATTGCTTTTACAAAGCGTAACAATCCGAGCCGCACAGGGAGCGCCAAGGACCAATAGCCTGAAGCCGAGCCCGCCAGACGGTGTTGGCGGATCGATCAAGCCGACGCACATTGATGCCTGATGTGGCGAAACAGACAAGGGAAGCGGTCTAGGGGGGCATGGATGGGATAAAAGTGTGACTGCCCGGACTCGCGGGCGAGCCCTTCCAGGGTGCAAGTGACGGGCTTGGCGTTGGCAAGAATCCAAGCGTTCTGCTCCTTGATACCGTTTTGCGACTCGTCACGACTGGCATGTGCCAAGCTGGTCAACATGCGGCCTCCTGAAGGCCGTTCCGGGATCATGGAATCTCGGAGCGGCCTTTGCATAGTTGGTTTTATGGATGGATGGACTAGCTGTGCCGTGCTAGTGTTGCGTTCTCAAAGAAACATGTCTGTTTTGTTGAGAAGATGAACAACAAATCAAACATGTTGCCGTATGAAATGCCATAACGGAAATTCGCGAACGCGACACTAGCGCGCTCGAACCCGGCGTGCCGATGGGTATGCCGAGACCGGCCGGGACGCGACCGAAGCAGAACAAGACGGAAATGCCCTCCGCGTGTCTGGCGGACGATTTGGCCAAATCGATTTTTGGCCAAGCCTCGCCCGACGAAGCCTTCAGGGGGGTCGGCCGAGAAACGCATTGTGGCCTCCTCCCGGTCGTCCCACTCATGCGGGACGACCCTTTCTGAGGTTGATGAAGCGAGGGGTGGGGGCCGGCAACAAAAAAGCCCGTGGTGTGCATTTGCAGCACAGCCACGGGCTGGAGGGATATGTCGAAAAAGGCGGAAGAAAAAAGGGAAGGCGTCAAGGCCCCGCTATCGCGGGACCCTGACGCCTTTGAATTCTTTGGCGTCCCCAAGGGGATTTGAACCCCTGTTACCGGCGTGAAAGAAATGTGGTCCCGCCCAATTCGTACTTGATTTATGAACAAATTCAATGGATTTTAGGGACATCTTTGGTTACGAAGCCCACATTAGCGACGTGGGGTTTACACGCGGATTTACACGTCTCCAGCGAGGGGGCTGCGGAGGCCGTTTCCTTGCCGGGTATCGTGGCATCAAGTATCTAGCTGAAATACTTTGGAGGGACCCATATGGGAAAATCAGAAAGCAGCAAAAAATATCGTGAAGAGATGAAAAGTCAAGGCTACAAATCTAGAAGTTTGTGGTTTGACGAAAAAACGATCGACGTTCTCGACAAAATATCAAAGAAGTCGTTAAGAAAGATTGGCGACCTAGTAAGTGATGCTATTATTGAATATGGAAACAAGCATTTCGATCTCGAAGTAAAAATCGATGAATCTTTGACAACAGATGAACTGTCAAAAAAAATGAATTCGTTGGCGTCTAAAATGACGCGGCTTGCAAAGGTCTACTTTTATTCAACATTGACAGAAGAAGACTGTGTAGCAATTATCGATCGCTTAAAAACACTGCGCAGAAAGAAGAAAAAGATCAGAACACAAGAGGCGTATGCCGCTTTAAATAGTAAAACAGCGACTAAGATTTCTTCCTATTTAGAGTACCAAAGTTTTGTTGATACTTTCAAAGACGAAATATACGGCGATGATGAGTAGTTATCACCGAGATAGTGTGAACACCACATGAGACATGGTCGTAAGCTTTATCGATTGTGACAGGAATATCCACGTTTTTACGAGAGAGTACCGAGTATTTACCGTACATTGGCCCTTACCTAGATCACTTTCACTAGACTCCAACCCGGCAGGGGCGAGGCCCACGCGACAAAAAAGCTCGGGTTCAAGGAAACCAAAAGAGCTGGCTTGTGACGTTACTTAGCAAAGTTGATATAAAAGCATCGCAAAACAAGCTTCGTGCCGGACGCATTAGCGGGATGCTGCTCCGAAAGGGAGGGCACGCGCCAACATCCCAGGCTGAGGCGAGATTTTCCAAATCAACCGAGGCACCGATACAGGCGAGAAAAAAAACCTACCTAGGTATCTCTTTTGTAAAAAGTAGCCCCTTTCTATTGCCAAGCCTGAATTCGCAACACACCCTGTTTGTCAGGGAGGCGAGTCACGCAAACACCATTCGGTAGACCCGCCAAATCAAGCTTTTGCCCAAAAACAGCCTGTAGCACTTTACTATTAGTCGCATTAGTACGAAAAGACACAGTAAGTCCGACGTTTTCCAAGAAATTTTCATTTTCACCAGCAAAATCGTCTGGAGACTGGGAAATCATCATCACTGATCCACCCTTTGAGCGGCTAGTACGGATCAGTTCGACCAAAGAGCCATGCTTGTACCCAAGAACTCGGCGAGCTTCATCTATAACCAGCATAAGTCGCATGGATCTGTTGCCTTCGTTGTCAATAGGGGCATCTTGAAGTTGTTTAAGATAATTATCTGCGGCGTCAAGCATGAGAAAAACGACTAAACGCTGTACACTCTCTGGTGCTTTGTGCACATCAACGATCCAGCTGCGATTAAAGAATTCTTCTGGTGTAAATTCCGTAGTGAATAAATTGTAAGCGTTAAATTCCTCGAAAGTTGCAGTGACGACATCTTCTTTCCTGCCGCTTTCTTCATACATTTCACGCAATACAGCATAGACATCTTGAATAGACACCGTGTCTTGTCGCATTAATGAACGTCTAGCCGCTTCTCTAATGGCGTTTTGCTGCACAGCGCCAATACCGCTTCGCGCCGCATTGGTAAACGAATCCCTGAAATATGCAGCAGCGGTATTGATATCGCCTTCAGATCGATGCGGCACATTCAATATCTTCAAGGGAATAGATGTGTCTGGAACGCTCAATACTGTAGCGTTCAGAGCTTTAACAAGACCAGCATCAGCAGCTAAATCGCCCTTGCCCATGTCAAATGCAAGAATAGCACAACCACTTACCTCATTTACATGGCGTACCATGGGCATAGCCAGGCGTGTTTTCCCTGTGCTGGATGCCCCCATGATACCAATATGAGGCGACGTGCCTTTACCGTTGATGCGCCAGAATAGCGGTTCGTTAGTGCGCAGGTCTATGCCAGGTTCTCCAAGCTTAAGATCAATGGGGCAGGGAGATGGCAAAGCGCCAGACGTGACGGGATCGGCACCATCACCGGAGAATGTTGAGAAAGCACTGGCCTCTCCCTCTTGCAAGCCTCCACGTTCGAGCACAAGCACGAGGAATTTATCGAAATCTTTCCCACAGCCTTCCCACTCTTGCCACAACAGGTGGGCACCTCTATGCCAGTGGCCTGCGACTAGATTTTGTAAATCTTTTTTTGCAAGATCAGATTTTTGAGCATGTTCAATGAAAAGTGAAATCCAGGTGGCGAGATCAACGCCAAGTCCAAAAAGATTTTCACCTTTTATTGGCTTGCTTTGTTCCTCTTGAAGAAAAGGCGATAAATCAGGTTGTTTCGATTCGGAAAGAGATCGAGACAATGCTAGTCTAGCTGGAACATATCTAAACTTAAGGCCAAGCGCCTGCATGAACTTCGCATTAATATCGTCAGCTGTTTTGGTAGTCCTAAAATCTGTGTTGACAAGTTCTAAAAGACTGAATGTCATACATCCCCCGTAGTTCCAAAGTAGCCATCCTTAAGGATGCTGCGCCCGACACCATCAGAAATCACTTCGTACTCTAAGTGTACGACACTTTGAAGCTTGTGCTGGATCAAATCAAAGTATTCACCATGGACCTCGTCTGGCTGAGAAAGTAGTACAATTTGGCAATCCATGTCGGTAAAAAATTTAAGAACGTTGCGTCTATGATCACTGTCAAGACGTGCAAGGGGGGTGTCCATGACGATTGGAAATTTACGTTGAGAGACTTCTCCAATAGCAGCAATAAGGGATAATGCAAAAATCTGACTTTCTCCAGCGGCGGGGTCCATTTCGCGAAGATCGCGACCACTGTTAGATAGAAGACGAACTTTGCAATCAGGGTCTACTTGAATACGCTCCACAACATTTTTGTGTGCCATAGTACAATATGCTTTGGTCATGGCATCAGCTACATTATCAATGTGACTTGGGAACGCCTCGGCTATGATGGAATCGATAAGGTCCGCAACCCTGTCAGCCTTTCCTGAACGCCGTAAAGGTCGTTCCGCCGTATTCAGACTTTCTTCCATTTTACCAAGTTCCTGACGCTTGGGGTTAAGCTGCCCCCGAAGCCCTTCTAATCTGCGCAATAACTCTCGCTGCCGATGTTCCAGGTCCTTTAGTTCGCCGACAACACGGTCTTGATCCTCTCCAAATTTCCTCATATCGTCATCAATGCCACGCTGTGAGGCAATGCGGGCATCAATTTTCTTTAACTCACGTTCCTTTTCTCCGATATCACGAATAATGTCCATAATACTATTGATAGCCAATTTATCTACTTCTTCCAGCTTTGCTATTGCCTGAACTCTAGTGGCGTCATCAAGATGGCTATGCCTGTACCCTTCGGCACAATCATTTGGAGGAGGATACCAGATATTTTGCCATGCATTATGCAAACGCTCATTAAGAGCACTTTTTTGCTCCGATGTGAGCTCAGGATTTAAAACAGGATGAGCCTCGTGAAAGCAGTTTATAAATTTTTCAAAACTGTCCTCTCCTTGTTTTTTTCCTGCCTCCCATCGTTCTCGGATAGCCTCTGCTTTCAATCGACGAGTTGTCCTGTCCCGAAGAGGTTTTCCCGCAACGGCAAGAGCAGCATTCACAGAGAGTAACCGGCGTAATTCATCAATATGCCTATCTAAATTACGTTGATAACGTTCCTTATCTTCAAACAGCTGTTTCAGGCTAGCGTAATCACCACCACGCAACGCACTAATTGTTCGCACAAACTGGTCTCTCTGGTCACGAAGTGGTCCAATTTTTGGCTCAATGCCTCTCAATTCGGATTGGCAGGTTTCCTCTTCATTTTCGAGGTCGACGATCTCGGCGCGGAGTCGATTAATCTTCTCATCTGCCACTGCACCAGCCGAACGACGTCTATCGCTAGCATATTTTCGCAAATCCCCCGCAAGTTCACGAAGGACGGGCACCCCAAGAATGCCTTCAATGCCTATCTGCACTTGACTTGACATATCTTGCCGGGCAAGTCGCTGCACTTGTTCTCCATCGAACAGAAAAAATTGAGCCAAATGATGGGGTAAAAAGTGTTGCGCAATGTATCCACGATAGAATTCATCACGTTCTTCAAGAGGAGGAACAGTGACAATTTCGTCATCCGGTCCACGCCAAATTCTGACCTCTTCTTCAGCGGCCCTATGCTTACCGCTACCTGTGAAATACCATATGCGTTGCACGCTGATAGGTTCGTCGGTATCTGTTATAAAAGAAAGTTCAACAGTCATAGACGAGCGACCATGCTCTCTAGCATGGGCATGAAATGCTTTTTCCAAAAAAGTGTTATATGAATAATCGAGTCTATTATCCTCGGCATTCCCCATGCTAGCACGCCCCACAAGAGGCAGCCCATCGCGGCCAAAGAGGCCAAGTAGGATCGCTTCTAAAAGGCTCGTTTTGCCATAGCCGTTCTTTGCACCGATTAAGATGACATTTTTTCCCGCTCTTGGTGCGGGAAAATCAAATTTGACATCAGTGTAGGCTTTCCAGTCAAGAAGACGAATGGAGCGAATATACATGGGCTAGCCTTCGTGGTTGTAATCTTGGTCAAGTATCTCATCAAATCGTTCAAACAAGCCGCGTTTGCGCAATTTGCCTACTTGATCCTGTTCCGCACTCAACAACTCTTCCAGCAAAGCCTCGGGAATACGCTGCTCACGACAATTTCGATGTACAATCTTTTTGCCCGTTGCTGAGTCAAGAAGAACTACTCCTGTGTTTGCCATGCCAGACTCCTTGTCCTTACAGCAGCTATTCTAAAATAAGTTCACGTGAGGCGTCTTGGCTCCAAATGTCATGAATGAGATCGATCTCTGCTTGACTAATGAGAACCTCCCTTACAATTTCTTGTGTCAAAAGCAAGCGCGAAAGAATCTCACGTCGTGCCGCTAACGTAAATGGCCCAGGAACCAGTTTCCCATTAGAGAGATACGTTGTAAACCCGCCTCGTCTAAGCGCCATGCGCATTTCTGGATACTTTTCAACCTCACGAATCTCAGCAAGCCAATCTCGGAAGTCCAGCAATGGTTCTAGATTTTCGACCCCGGCATCTATGAATGCCTCCATACTCCTATCCTTTACCACAACTGTGCACGTCCAGCATCCTAACCTAGAAGAAGAGGTACCGCATGATGGTGCGTCAGACACATCCGTCACGACAGGGCAATCACCACCCAAAGCATTGCGATATATATTGGCAAGTTCTTTAACATTGCCTCCCCACGGCAAGCGACTTTGAAGCAATGTAGTCCAAACTTCTTTGGTCGCAAGATCCACAATGGGTCGATATACCATGCAGCCTTTCAACGTATTGTGCGCATTAAGACGCTTTCCGTTAGAATAGCGCCTTATGCTTGCAGCACGTGACGCAGATTCATCATAGCGTACTCCCAATAGCAAAATAACTTGGCCTGCCCGATCTACAAATTCGTGGATATATTCAGATGTAGGTTGAATTTTCATACGATCTGTGCACCAGCGAAAACTACGGCTCGGGGAAGGGTACCCTCGTCCAATCAAATTGACCCAAAATGTTTGATCCAACTTAGGTACCGTCTTTTTTACAGTGACTGGCACGCGAAGGGTCGGGATTACCGTCTGCAACTTTGTAAGAGTTTTGTTTAAATACTTTGCCAAAACAGGTGATTCTACAAGAGTGTCGTTTGCAACAATGTGAACATCACGCTTTCGATCACCTGGGGCCAGGTCCATAAGCATCTCAAATACTAGAAAAAGCAAAAGTGTAGAGTCTTTTCCACCAGAAAAACCGATGATCCAGGGGAATTCGTGGTCTGATTGGTACTCCTCACGTAACTCTTGCTTTATATGGGCAAGCTTTTCTGACAATGAAATCTCGAAATCTATGCGAGACGGACTAGGGCGTGTCCTCAATTAGGAGATTCCCCAAAGTAACGATCTGTGATTGATAGCAGGTCTGCCTGGGGGAACTGGCCATGACACGACGATATGCATTGCGGGACGACCAGTGGGAACGGCT